>Ga0163215_101067_pt1 | contig 22375 bp, 13 predicted proteins | sample SynspAceP_FD_185934 | JGI IMG/M metagenome (GOLD analysis project Ga0163215, IMG submission 185934) | Saline lake microbial communities from Ace Lake in Antarctica - Synechococcus sp. Ace-P (Hybrid Assembly) | ecosystem: Environmental > Aquatic > Non-marine Saline and Alkaline > Saline | place... | reverse complement strand
ACCTTGTTTAGTAGCTAAAATTGGAACCATGATGGGCACCGAGTCCACAGAGAGAATTAGGTAATAGACAGTTATTATTGAGGGAAAGAGGCAGCGGCGAGTGGCTCTAATGTGCCAAATTGCGGTCTTTCAAGGATTGTATCTAAATTGATTACTCCAGATCCAAAGCAGGCATTTCATCGGTTCTGACCCCGCAGTTTATTTTTCTCGTTTACAAACCTCGCAGACCACTTGTAATAGGCGGTTGCACCAATGCGACGAGGGTACAACCCCTCTTATTACACGGCCTTGTCTTAAAAAAGCCTATGCTGATGCAACCAAGTGGAACTGAAATTGTGGTGTTGGCGTTCAATTTTTCTGATAAATTAGTGATTCATTGTTTGAAGTAAGTATCTATGAAAAAGCGTTTATATGTTTTGTATATTTGCATGTCGATAATTTGGCCGCAGGCGTATGCTGGGCAACAAAGCGTCACCTTGGGAGCATCATTGTTTCCCCCCAGCGCCTACATTGACAAAGGCACAGGTAAGTGCGTTGGTGAGAATATCGATGTAACGAGCAAGATACTCGCACACTACAATATCAAACTCGAGGTCGTGTGTACTTTACCTGCAAGAATGTATATCTTAGTCAAAAATTCAGAAGTCGATTTTACGATCAATCCTAAATCAACAAAAGCCCTTAGTCCGTATTTTAAGTTCGTAGAGCCCCCGTTTAAGAAACTTGTTATTAATCTTTATCGTTACGATACCAATAGCGAGTTCAAAACAATTTCTGCGATACTTGGTTTTGATTACAACGGTATGCGACAAAAATTAGTTGACCAAAACTACCAGTTCGTCGACTTACCCACTGCGGAATCCGCTCTTCAGTTATTCTTGAAGCGACGCAGCGATGCCCTTGTTTCCTATCAATCGAATGTGGATCATCTAAAGCGACAAAATGCGAAAATGTTTTCTAAAGAGATAACTGTCACCCCATTACTTGAAGTCAATGCCTATTATGGTATTACCAAAGGTTCAGCAAATTTTGATTTGCTGTGGCACGTTTTAAATGACTATGCTGAGCAGCATAGTTTGGAGTATTTTGTTCCACAAAAGGCAGATTAGTTTTGAGAAAACTGCAGGGTCAATAAATGCCGGGTCAGAGCCGGTGGAATGTTACTTTATGATCTAAATCAGTTGATTACATCATGACCAACGAATGGGGATAATGGTGACGAAGCAGATCGTCAAAACCAGTTTTTTCGAGTCACCCCACCGACCGCTCATTGATCTTCCCCTAACTTTTTAGACACTTTTTACTTAGAAGCCGAAGTAAGGTAAAAGGTGTTATGAATAAAAAATATCCTGATGAATTTAAACAATAAACCGTTCGCAAAGGTGTCGAAAAAGGCCGTTCTGTGCCTGAATGTGCCAAACGATTAATCGTCTCTGATTAATCCCTTTGTTACCGGGTGAGTAGGGCCAAAGCGCCCGCCAGTCAATCAGCAGAGCAAGAAGAAATACGTAAACTTAAGGCAGAGGTTAAAAGCCTAACAGTAGGGTGTGACATCACAAAGGAGGCCGATGCAGATTTAAGTGATTAGCAGGAAAGGTACGATAGCGACTTTGTTTAGTAGCTAAAATTGGAACCATGATGGGCACCGAGTCCACAGAGAGAATTAGGTAATAGACAGTTATTATTGAGGGAAAGAGGCAGAGGCGAGTGGTTCTAAGTGCCAAAATCGGTCATTCAGGGATTATGTTATATCTGCAAATTTCAGCGGCTCTGCCCCCGCAGTTCTGACCCCGCAGTTCTTGGTGTATTTTGCTAATGAACTCCACCGTCTTAAACATGCTTTACTAACTGGGTTGTGCTTAGCTAGGGCGCTAATACTTGATAATTTTTGTATATTTAAGATTATATCTGTGGCGGAACACTCCCCATACAATACGGATTTAAAGCTTGTTCAACTGTGCTGCAAGGTATATATTTTTATGATGAAAATAAGCCAGTTTAGAAGTATCAAAACGCAAGTGGTGAATAAACAAGCTATCTATTCTATTGGGGTAGTATTAGGTACTTTCGCCTTTATTTTCAATGCTTTTTTTGTAGTCAGCATAGTGGGTAGTGTTCCGATATATTTCGGCGGCGCGTTTGTTCTGCTATGTCTACTAACCTTGCCTTTTCATGTCGCTCTGTTGGCACTAGCGGCAAGTTTGGCTCCTCTTTTAATCTTTGACAGTCCTGCATCGATAGCTTGGTTGCACGGCGTGCAATTTTTTGTGGTGGCGGTACTACTTTATTTCCAAGTACGTTTCTTAACTGCGCTTTTACTGTTCTGGCTTCTTATTGGCTTACCGATAGCCAGCATGATTGTAGATTCTACTTTGTCGGTAAGCCCCCAAATTTCTGTTTTTATAGCTTTGCCGTTCGTGCTCAGCGGCCTGATAAGTGGAATGGTCGCTATTCTGGTTTACTGGTTGCTTCCTGTGAGCAGCCAGTTCAGGCAGGTTCCAGCGCTGCCCAAATTTTCAAAGGTAGTATTTGAGTTTAACCTTGTGAGCATTATGCTGCCGTTTTTTGTGGTGCTATTATTTCTTATTTGGCGTTCAACCCATGACAGCCAGATTTCGCTTAGTTTAGAGCTAGATAATGCCTTAGAGGAGCTAAACAGGAGCTCTATTGGCTTGCTAGACGACAAAGTCCATGCATTGACATCAACCGCAACTTTGTTAATCAACGAGAAAGATACTAAAAATCATGCCGGTATTCTTAATACAGTCGCGAACGCGAGCGCTGATATCGAGAGTATGATCGTCACTGATGAAGTTGGCGGAATACTCCTCGCAGCGCCGGCTCAATATGCAGCAAAATTACCTAACTTGTCGCAACTTAGTATTTCTTTTCGAGACTATTTTCAGCAAACAAAAGAACGTGAAGTGCCGATTATATCAGCAGCAATTAGAGGCACTGGCCTTGGGTCGCTAGATATTGTTGCGATTACAGCACCCATCCTATCTGAGAATGGTTTTGAAGGCTTGGTCCAAGCAGCGATTAAGCTTGATCGCCTTGTTGATCAAAGTGTCATTAATGCGATTCAAAATGGTCAAATAGCCGTTATCGTTCTGGATGCCAAGGACTCTATCATTTATAGCTCCCCAAAGCTGGGTTTACAAAAACTTGATACATTTCAAAAACAACAAGATGAAGTGGTAAGTACATTTCTGCTGTCTAAAATGATAGTTTCTGACAAGGACTACCTATACCGCTCACTTTTAAGCCCGACAGGATGGAAAATATATACGCTGACAGAGCCTGGGCGAATTTTCAAAGATACCAATATGTATTTCATATTCATGGTCATGATTTTTGTCCAAAGTATTATATTAATCACCATATTGTCGAGAGGCTTGGCGTCGAATATGGTTCGACCCTTGCACAATCTTGAATCTTTTATTAAAGGGCATAAGTCCCCCGATAAGCTTATTGCAGAGGCTAAAGTAAGCCAAGAAATATTCCTTGTAACCGAGAGTGTTATTAATACTCAGAAGCTTGCAATGGACTTTCAACACGAACTAAAAAATCAGGTTGAAGAAAAAACAAAAGAACTGCTCACTTTAAATTCCGAGCTTTTAAGAGTTTCAAGGAAAGACTCATTAACAGGTTTATTTAATCGCGGTGCTTTTGATACCCTCGCACAAGAAGCATATATGTATTGCCGGCGTAACAAAAAAGCATTTACGTTAACGATCATCGACATCGATTATTTTAAGAAAGTTAATGATACATATGGTCACAATGCCGGTGATCAATGCCTTGTCACTATTGCAGATCTTATGGCTCGTATGTGTCGCCGTGACACTGATATTGTGGCCAGATACGGTGGAGAAGAATTTGCGTTATTTTTTGCTAGTGATAAACCCGAACAACATATTGAACACATAACAGCTATCGCGAAAGCAATAGCTGAGGAGGTGATAAATTACGATGATTGTCTCATCCAATTAACGGTTAGCTGCGGTGCGGTCAGGGTTGAAAATGATTTTTCTAAAGAGATGATTGAGCTGATTTCTTTAGCAGATAAAGAATTGTATACCAGCAAGAATCAAGGTCGTAATCAGGTAAACACAATAAGCATCTAAAGCGAGCGGGGTATGTTTTGCCACAACAGCTTCAATACTGTTCTGTAACCCAACTTTCATATATCAAACACTGTCTACTTTCACTTTAGTGAGCTTCTTAAAACCGCCTAATTCGAATAAGCGTGCTTTTGCATCAACCATACTTGAACGTTCATCGGAGAATTAAAAAGACACGCATCGTAAGACATTACTTTTAACATGGGTGATGCGATGGACGCGTCCTAATACGGCGTTTATATAATAAAATTAATCCCTTACAATCAAATGCTTAAAGCTATTTTTTATGGTTTTATTTGTAGCCTATTTGTAACAGCGTGAGAGTGTTCTGAAACTGCCTTTACGTTAGCAATAAAACGTGTCTGGGCTGGGTTAGGTGCAGGCAATGTACGGCTTGTTGAACGCTTAAAATTACCATTGAGGTTAATCAATACTGCTTTGTTAAACCAGTGATAGTTAAGCCAAGCTTGAATATTCTAATATAAAGATTAATTCGACAAAGCGACAGATTGACGAGTGCGTTTTGTACATTGTGTGTCTGTAATGGTCTAATAAAACTGTAGAGATTTATAGCTTACAATAAGCAAAATCTCTAAGGTATTTAACATGACAAGAAAAATCAAAGTGACCCTCAGTCCACAGCAAAAATTAGAATATGCCAAGTTGATGGTCGAACAGGGCTACACCAATAAGCAAATAGAGGATATGTCTGGTGCGGGTAAATCGGCAGTGTCGCGTTGGAAAGTCCAATACCAGGCTGAAATGGCAGGTAAGACGCCAATAAATTCGAAAGCATTAACTGAAGAACAACGAAAAATCCAACTGCTTGAGACTCAATTAAAGCAGGCGATGAGGGATAATGAAATCCTAAAAAAGGCTGCAGCTTTCTTCATTCGAGACAATCAAAACTTAAGATGATCAACGAAGTAAAGAAAGCCAATCCTGGATTTAAAATGAATGAGTTATGTCGGATATTCGATATCAGTTGCAGTAGCTTGTATTACAAACCGATACCGCAAAGCGCTGAAAAGCAGGCACTCATGCAATCAATTGAACAGATTTTCTCTGATTCAGATGCAACGTATGGTAAACGCAGAATACGGGCTGAATTATTGGATTTGGAGCATCAGATTGGGGTTTACGCCATTGCTACAGCGATGAAAAAGTTAGGGTTAAACGCCATTAAGCCAAAGAAAAAGCATTATTACCCTGACACGGGCGATGAGCAAGTTTACGCGCCGAATTTACTGAAACGTCAGTTTAATCCCATTACACATAACACGCATTGGGTCGGCGATATCACCTATATTAAATCGCATCAGGGCTGGAGTTATTTAGCGTGCGTATTGGATTTAGGCACAAAAGAAATCGTGGGTTATGCTTTATCAAACAAGCCTAATGCAGAGTTAGCTAATGCTGCACTAAATAACGCCATACAGCGCCAGAGGCCTAATACGCAGCAATTAATGTTTCACTCCGACCAAGGCTGTCAGTACTCAGCCAACGTGTTCAGGAAAAGACTCAAGCACGTAGGCATTAAGCAGAGCATGAGTCGTCGAGGAAATTGTTGGGATAATGCAGTGATGGAACGATTTTTTAGAAGTTTAAAGACTGAAAAGTTAAACCATCTGGTAATTATTAATCATGCGTCTGTGGTCAGTGTGGTTGAGCAATATATCCAGTTCTATAATTACAAACGCAGGCATTCGGCAATAAGCTATATAACGCCACATCAGAAATATAATGAATTAAAAAAAGCGGCTTAAAATCTCTACAGAAAAACTTGACCATTACAGTCTTCAAAGTGCCAATACCCGTCATGGGGTTAATCTTTTAGGTCGAAGTGGATAAGAGAACAAATGGAACCACTGAGGACACAGAGTTCACAGAGGAAAATCAGTTAAAAAAGACAGTTATTATTGGAGTAAAGAGCTAGAGATGACTTGCTCTAATGTGCCAATTGCAGTCATCCAACTTTTCGAAAAACAACCTAAGTTTGTTCCCTTAGCAGTCATTCAGCTATGCTTAAACCATGCTAGATGCCAAACATGTTTTCACTGAAGTCACTCTTGATACAGCCTAACATTAGCTATATAAGCAGCAGCTTAATTTTCCCGCCAATACCGTGATCTGGCATTTGCGTTTTCATTGATACACGGTTCGACCTTTACTGCTACAAATACTCAACAAGCAGGATTACACCTTCCTGTTGCTGAGTGTGATCAACCAAAGCCGATGGTGAAACCGTTCATTTGGAGGCATTACAAGATGGCAGAGGGTAAATAGGAATTTCTCGATGATGGTGTGAGAGTTTCTGGCGACCGGCTCAGGACTGATTTTTAGCTTTGAAGACAGTGTTGATTTAGGTTTTTTTTTAAACATAACGAGCGTATTCTTTTATGGGTCTGGTTTATTTTTTTAATCAACAGTTGTAGGGTGTCAATGTTTAAATATTTGAAATTATCGGCATATCGAATCCCCATTGTCGTGCTTGCTGTTGGTTCTATGCTCTCCTTATTAGTGGGTTTGTACCTAGAAAATGAGTCAAGAAAAGATGAGTTAATTGAGTTTTCCTTTGCCAGTGACGAAATTACTCAAAAGATACGAGAAACCCTGGGGACATTTGCTATCACACTCAGAGGTGGGGTTGGTTTGTTTGCGACATCAGAGTCGATAACGCGAGAGAATTGGAAACAATATTCCGATGTATTAGCACTGCCAGGAGTTCAGGGCTTTGGCTATGCACAGAAAATTGCGCCAGAATTGCTTGCTCAGCATGAAAAAGGCGTTCAAGCGCAAGGTTTTCCTGAGTATAAAGTGTATCCGCTGGGCGAAAGAGAAATATATACCTCAATTATCTATCTCGAACCCTTTAGTGACAGAAATTTAAACGCCTTTGGCTACGATATGTTTTCCGATATAACAAGGCGCAAAGCGATGGAACAGGCCAGAGATACGGGTGACGCCGCACTCACCGGCAAAGTTGAATTAGTGCAGGAAGGGAAAGGCAAAGTTCAGGCAGGTCTACTGATGTATGTTCCTGTTTATGCTAAAGGAAATGTCGTTAACAGCATCGAGAAAAGGCGTCAGGCTTTGCAGGGCTGGGTATATAGTCCATATCGCATGGATGATTTAATGGCTGGAGTATTATCCCAATGGATAAATAAACAAGGTTTTAATGTTGATATAAAAATGTTCGATAATGCCGATTACAGTGATAGCTCATTATTATTCAGTTTAAAAGGGGTTGGTAATCTACCACTTAATACTTTTGAGAAACGCGTGATCGACTTTAATGGAAATAGTATTCATCTCTTTTTTGGCAAAAATAGTAGTTCGACTTTTATTACCTCTTTTACTTTCTGGATTCCTTTTATTGTTGGGTTGGTATGTAGTTTTCTTTTGTTTGGATTATTGCTCTCTCTCAGTAACACGCATAACAAAGTAATAAAAATGGCACAAATATTATCTTTTGAATTGCTAGAAAAAGAAGCCACCCTGCAGGAAAAAGACTTGCGTTGGAAATTAGCGGTAGATGAAGTGGGTGATGGACTATGGGAGTTGCATGTTAAAACGCACGATTTTGAGATTTCCAAGTTGTACGCCGAGATGCTCGGATACCAAGAAGGGGAATTGCCCTCACATATTGCAGCGTGGGAGGAGATGGTGCACCCAGATGATCGGGACGATGCAAAACTGAGTTTGGAAAAATATGTTAACGGTGAAACGTCGATTTACTCGAACGAATTCAGACTTCTTTGCAAAAATGGTGAATACAAATGGATATTGTGTCGTGGCACTGGAGTTGAACAGGACGAAAACGGAAAAATAGTGCGCCTGATTGGTATCAACTCCGATATTAGTGAGCGTAAGTTAAAGGAATTTGAAGCACTTCAGATGAAGGCTCAACTTGTTCAGGCAACAAAAATGGAGTCGATGGGACACTTAACGGCTGGGATTGCTCATGATTTCAATAACTTGCTAGGTGCAATGGTCGGGAATATCTCATTAGCAAGAAAATTACTAACATCCAGTACAAAAGATGCTGTGGACAAATGTTTGCAAGAAGCACTATTGGCTAGTGACAGAGCGACTTCACTGATTAAACAAATGTTGACCTTTAGTCGTATGCCTTCAGAAGGGGATAGTCAGGAAGCACAACTAGTCCAGGTCGCGCCCGTGGTGAGAGAGGCTGTGTCGTTGTTACGCTCCGTTATTCCTATGACTGTCGAATTAGAATGCACAATAGATCCTGCTTGTGAGGACATTAAGGTTACAATGGATGCGGTTAATTTGCATCAAATTGTCCTAAACTTAGGGGTAAATGCACGTGATGCGGTGGGAGAGTATGGCAGTATTGCCGTGAATGTGTGCACAGTGCATGAACAACGAGCTATCTGCAGTTCTTGTAGCAACGAATTTTCCGGTGAATGGCTTAAGATGGTTTTTAGTGACAACGGCTCTGGAATAGATAGTTCGGCTATTTCCAAAATATTTGACCCCTTTTATACCAACAAAGCAGTCGGCAAAGGCACGGGGATGGGCCTTTCTGTCGTACATGGTTTAGTGCACTCAAGTAACGGTCATATTTGCGTTAAAACTATGGATAAAAAGGGTACTGAGTTTGCCCTATACTTTCCCCCCGTACATTCAGATGACGATGTTACATCGACGATTACTGAGCAGACTAAGGAAGAACCCATTAGTTTGGCGGGGATCCGTATCATGGTGATTGATGATGAGGTCGCTCTTGCGAGCATGCTACAAAATTACTTGGAGGCCTTTTCTGCTAGTGTTACTGTGTTTAATGACCCATCGAGTGCACTGGCAGTATTTAAACAAAATCATAGTAATTTCGATGTGATCATTACTGACGAAACCATGCCCAATATGTCGGGAATGTTGTTGGCCACTAATATGCTTGTTATTGATCCAACAGCCTCGATTATAATGTGCACTGGCTATAGCGAATATGTGACGGTAGATTCGGCAACTAAACTCGGAATTATGGCCTTCTTTTATAAGCCAGTAAATATGACTACTTTGATAAACAAAATACATGCTTTGGGTAAAAAAAGATAATCAGACATAAAGCACTCGGTTTCCAACTGGACTTGTATCTTTTTTCACTAGATAGTTAGGCTGTTGTTGCGGGATATCTCCTGAGCGCTCAACTCGGACTAATCCAGAATTTCAGAATTCCAGTTATCCGCCACCCCACCCAGAATGAAAACCGTCCGACGCTCTCCCTCCGGCGGACCGGGGTGACTGTTTGGAAAATTCACGGTGAGTGTCCGAGGGTGACAAAATTTCTGCCGCCGAGTAACTGGGTCGTACCCCGAAAAATTTCTCAGAGGTAGGTACAGCGGAGAAATTTGGCAGTTTCGCAAAACGTGGGTGGGGGGCAGCGAAAAACTGCGTATTTCGGTGAAAACAATCCTGACATAGCGGGGAAATGCGTGATCGAATTCGACCGAAGCATGCAAAAACTGAAAACCTGGAGTTCTGTGAAAGTGAAAAAAAACCAGCCGTAAAGTTTCAAGTCATGCGGTTAGCTGCGGATAATTTGAGGGTAGTCAGTGGCAGAAATCGCCACCAAAGCTCATTTGGGAATGTCAGCTGTTGGGCGGGTTTGTGCCCAGGCTGTGTGAAAATTGAAAATATAATTGCCAAACCTTGCCATGTTCGACGCTCAATCTGTCAAATGACTTAGCTATCTATTATTAGCATTTGCGAAGGATCTTGATTTTGTAGGGTTAAGGTTGGGAAATAATGATAAATGTGAGGTTTTTAGGCTGTTTTATGGCGTAAATTGAGGCTAAATAAGCCCTTATTGACTGATGGCCTTCATTAAACCAGTTGTTCCCATTATTGTCATCATTCTTCTCAAATTGTAGGCCAGAACATGCAAGCTCATTTCGATACTCACATTCTTTTTGCGCTTCATTAATAAATGGGTCGCGCCCATCCACATCTTAATCGTGCCAAATGGGTGTTCAACGGTTTGTTTTCTCAGAACGGGCATGTCTGGATTATCGTCAAGCCGTTGCTGCATGGCGTCTATCACCTCTTCGTGAACCCAGCGCTTCATTTTTCTCGGTTCTTTTAATGACTTTGTGCATTTAGCTCTGATAGTACAATCTCGGCAAGCAATATGGTTAACGTATACCTTTTGCTCTAGACCGTCTTCCGTCACGTTACGGCGATGCGGTAATTCTTCGCCCGCAGGGCATATATAGATATCTTGATGTGCATCGTATTTGAATAGCGATTTGTTAAATATGCCTTTCTTTGCTGCGCCCGATGTATCGGTCTGTGGAACGTTTGCTGTCATGCCTAAGTCTTGGGCGGCCTTGATATCGATGCGACTAAAATAGCCCTTATCGGCGATGATGGTAATGTTTTTCTTACCTAATGTTTGTTGGACTTGTGCGGCCACTAAGGTGAGTTGTCCTCTGTCTACTGTCATTGTGACATCGTGCTCAACAATCAAGTGATGCTTCGTATCCACGGCACTTTGCACGTTGTAACAGACTTGTCTTTCCATGTGATGTGTTTTCATTAAACGGGCATCTGGGTCAGTTTGTGACACTTGCTTGTCAGGGTGTTCGTTTACTTCTTTTTCAAGCGCTTTTAGTTCAACTAAACGCGCTTCAAGCCATGCCAGTTTTGATGCTGATACCGAGGTGTCGGTATCCTTTTCATCTTTATCTTTGGTGTCCATTTGACTGATGTATTTTTCAATGCTTTTCTCTACTCGGTCGATATGGAACTGAACTTTGCTTGGTGTATAGTTTTTTGATTTGTTATTCACGGCTTTAAACTTACTGCCATCAATAGCGAAGACTGAATCGCAGAACATGTTCATCTGACGACATATCTCTACGAACCTACGACACACGCTTTTTATGCCTTTGCCATTACTCTTCCTAAAATCAGCAATCGTTTTAAAGTCTGGTTTTAATCGACCCAACAACCACATCAATTCAACATTGCGATGGCATTCTTTTTCTAAGGGACGAGAAGATTGAACGCGGTTGAGGTAACCATAGATATAGAGTTTTAACAGGATGGCTGGATGGTAACCTGGACGACCTTTGCCTTTGGCAATAACACGTTCAAATCCAAGTGCTTCAAGGTCTAAACCTTCTACAAATACATCTACGACTCGAACAGGATTATCTTCAGTAACAAAGTCCTCAAGCACTTCTGGAAACAAGGTTGTCTGGGTTCTTGACTGGGCTAAAATATGATGTGCCATCACGTTTTCTCTAAGGTTTAGCTGACCTTATAATTATACTAAAAATGGTGGTTTATTAAGCGGCAACATTAAGATTGTTTGATCATAAAAAGCCAGAACTTAGACCAAAAGGTGACCAATAGTTTTCACACAGTCTGTGCCAAAAGCCGACATAAGGTTCTAGTCTAGAAAAGGCTTAAATCGACCTATAGCGGTCGTAATAGAATTCGATTAATTAGTCGGCAATGAGCACTATATGTCTTTACCAATTGTAGATTATGAAGGCGTATTCAAGTCGATTTATGCTCTTTTAATTCCATAATTTCAAAAGAAAATCCTTAGTAGAATCATTTTGATCATCAATTTTCGCTGTTGCTGAAAGTACGTGAGATATTGAAGACATCCATTAAACTCCTGTGGATTCATTGTAATGTAAATCACTCAGGGCTTTTAACCTTGATGCTGCTTGCTCTGCTGTCAAATCTCGTTGTGGCTCTGCCATCATTTCATACCCCACCATGAATTTACGCACCGTCGCAGAGCGCAGTAACGGCGGATAGAAATGTGCGTGCACCTGCCAATGTTCGGTTGATTCCATATTATTAGGCGCACCGTGCCATCCCATTGAATAAGGGAAAGAACACTGGAAAAGGTTGTCATACCGGCTAGTCAGTTTTTTAAGTGCAATGGCTAGGTCTGATTTTTGCGTATTATTTATATCTGTCAATCGAGCACACTTGAATTTAGGCATAAGCAAAGTTTCAAATGGCCATGCAGCCCAATATGGTACAACCGCAATCCAGTGATCAGTTTCAACGACTGTACGCGCACCATCAGTGGACTCTTTTTGTGCATAATCCATTAACAACGAACGACTATGTTTGTCCAAATAACTCTTTTGGCTTTTTTCAGCTTTAGCCACCTCATTGGGGATGAAGTCACTGGCCCAAACTTGTCCATGAGGATGAGGATTAGAGCAGCCCATGGCTGCGCCTTTATTTTCAAATACCTGCACCCAAACATACTTTTCGGATAACTCAGCCACTTGTTCCTTCCAAGTTTGAATAACAGCTTCTATCGCCGGCAAAGACATTTCTGGTAAGGTTTTATTATGATCTGGTGAAAAACAGATCACTCGGCTAGTTCCTTTAGCTGCTTCCAAAGTAAACAAATCATCGTTTGATTGTTCAGATGCAGGCGTGTCTTTCATCAAGGCGGCAAAGTCATTGGTAAAAACAAAAGTTCCACTATATTCAGAATTCACTTCACCGTTAATGCGAGTATTGCCTGAGCACAAATAACAACTAGGATCATGCGCCGCACTTTCGCTCCCTTGTGGTTTCTCTACCTGACCTTGCCAAGGACGTTTTGCTCGATGAGGAGAAACTAAAACCCAGTCACCTGTCAAAGGATTTCGACGGCGATGGGAGTGATCTACTGGATTAAAAATCGACATATTTATTACCTTTAATACAAACAATATGCCACCAGTTACAGGTAACACTAAATTTCACTGAGCCATTAGAATTAGGCATCCTAGCTACTCCTTCAAATTTGGTTGAAGGAGAACAAAAGCAAAACGAAGAATTATTGAACTGCCAATAATAGCAATTCAAACTTACAATTGAATTCCTCTATATTTTCAAAGACAACTCAAGTGATTTATAAGGACTTCCCTTTGATCATTTCTTAAAATTGACTACTTCTAAATATCTTTCATCACACTTAGTTCTATATAGATTGGCCGCTATCCGGTGAGGCTTTCAGATAATGGCTCTCCACCTCAATCACCAAAGACTCATCGGCTTCAACTATTCCCTCTCCCTGTATATCTATGATAACTCTGTATATTATTTTTCCTCTCATCATCTGAGGCTTACTACAGACTATTCCTGAGTAGTAAGGCAACCGCTCAACACCATTTACAAAATATACTCTTGTACCGAAATTATAAGTTGGTTGCATAATCATGGTCTGATTGGCTCCTTTCAATGAGTAAGTTAAAGACATCACTTGGTAACACGTTTTATAAGCATGGAACATTAAGCCATATAAAACTTAGCGAACACTAAGACTCAAAGTAAATGAAAAATAAAAGACGGATGATTGAACATTGTTATTCCTTTTATCTAACTATTGTCTGATTTGGCATTCCATACGAAGGTCGCTAATATCATAGAAATCAGCGATGCCCCAATCCAGAAATAGCCAGCAGCTTCGAAGTTATAAATGGTTTCGCCATTGGTAACGGTCATGTTGTTATCAATGAGAATTCCGCTGACAATGTCTTGGATACCCGCCGCGATGTAACTTGCCACGCCAACAATACCCAGAGCGGTTCCCGATGCTTCTTTTGAAGCAATATCCACGGCCATTAATCCGCCCAAGTAAATGATGAGCACACCAAGTGATAGTCCAAACATGACCATACTAAAGGTATCTATAACTGAATTTGCAGGCCCCAATACAAAAAGAGAAATTGAAAGGAAATAGATAAATCCAAAAATTAGTGCGGGAACATTGCGCCGCCCTTTAAAAAACTTATCGGACAAAATCCCAGAAAAGAATGTGCCTAAAATGCCAGCAATGGCATTCACTGAAATAATTGAGCCTGCTTCTAATGTGCTATACCCCTTCTCCGCCTCCAAAAAGAACATTCCCCAACTATTGACGGCATAACGGGTCACATAGAAAAAAGCACTAGAAAACGCTAAAATCCAAATTGCTGGGGATTTAAACACTTGCCATTGTTTGGCACCCATTGAGATATCTTTTCTAGGGGTTGGGCTGTCATCAGGTCTAGGTAAACCATAGACTTCAGGTCTTTCGTATAAACATTTCCACATAAAAAAACATATGATTAGGCAGGAAATTCCAGCAGCTCTAAACCCCCACATCCAGCCAAAACTTCCTACAATAAATGCCGTAAAAATGAAGGTAATGGCTTCACCAATATTGTGGCTTGTACCCCACATCCCCCAAATTGAACCGCGCTCTTTCCCTCCAAACCAATGTACGATGGACACAACACTGGAAGGTGCACCAAATGATTGAAACCAACCATTTACTCCCCATAAAATGGCAAAGAACCAAAACTCCGTTGTAAAACCTAACAATATATTGACCACAGCGGAGACTAACAACCCTGTGGTCATAAATTTACGTACGTTGATCCTATCCGCCAGCATACCGTTGGCAAGTTTTCCAAAGGCATATGCAAAAAAGAGTGCGGAGCCAATGAGACCTAATTCTGTTACTGTAAATATACCTTCGTCGGCCAAAGATTTTTTAGCCACGTTGAAGCTAAGGCGACAAACATAATAAAAACCGTAGCCAACGGTGATTGAAAGAAATACAGACCATTTCATTCTTCTCAATTCGTTGTCATGATTCTCATCAGGAAAAGAATGCGCATTTGGTGCACTTTTTTTATAAAATTTAGAAATTGTTTTAATCATGAGCCATTTCTCTATGCTTACCTTTAACAGATTTAATTCATCGATTCTTTGACACTCTCTGTTTTCTTTGACCCACGCAGCATCAAGTCTGCCGGCAGTATTAGGGCCAGACTTGAACTTTGTTTCCAAAAAATATCGTTATTTAACGATAGAAAAACGTTAATAGTTGATGTCGAAGATTAATTTTTTATTCAAACTCTAAAGTTGAATCAAATTTGGGGGTTAACAGTTGCAATACAATTCCTGAACCCTCGCTTAGTAAGGTAGTCGATAAGAATTTCAGGTTCGTCGGTTTGTATAATGTCAACATATGAGTCAACAAATGGCTTGTATGCATTTTCAGCAAATCCTCTAGAAGCCATTGCATCAGGTTCATTTAGCACGTTTACCCATGAAACCGCCCCTCCTTTATTAATGTTGACTGACAATGATTTAGAGATGAACTCTGGGCGTAGATGAAGCATTCGATATTTATTTAGAGCCAAATTGACTGCATTCTCAGGTCCAGCTGCCATAGGCATCAAGAATGCGTCGGGTAAGTATTCTTTAACTCTATCCAAAATTTCTGTATTTTTGTGGTAAAAAGAAACTTGCTTCTCAAGCCCTTTTTTCATAATAATGTCGGAAATATTTCGTAATGTAGATTCGTTATAATCTTTTAAATCCACGTGAACTAATATTTTTCCTTTTGCTGCATCTAGGGCTTCACTTAAAGTGGGAATGTGCTCGTCAGTAGTATTTCCGAATAGATCTTTTATGTTGAGTGAATTTAGTTGTTCAAACGTTAAGTCTGTAACCAACCCGCTGCCATTAGTCGTTCTATCAACCGTCTCATCATGCATTAGGACTGGAATATTATCTTTGGTCATCCTGACATCGAGCTCTGCGATGTCTGCTCCAATATTAATTGCTTCAAAAATTGACAAAACTGAATTTTCTGGTGCACTTTTATGCCCACCACGATGAGCTACAACTAGAACATGTGCGGATTCTGGAGAATTCAAAATGCTGATAGTGTGATCAGTGTTGCACTGGGTTGCATCTGTACTTGTCGCTTCTGCATGTTCATCGACAGACAGCGTCAGTATAAGTATCAGAACAACCATACCTAATAATGTAACTGTGCTTTTCATTTAATATATCCTCAATAAGAAAATGCCAGCTCTCAAAGAGCTGACAATACGCAATCATGCAAAATTAAAAACTATAGTTAATACCAACTTGGAAGGTTCTTCCCGTTTCTAATAACCCTTTAATTCGGCTCTTATCGTTATGAGTAAATGAGCGAATTTGTTCTTGTGTGATATTTAAAACATCAAACCGTATATCTAACTTCTCAGTTGCTGCATAACCTACAGATAGATCTAACTGGCCGTATTCATCTCGATACAGAGGTTGGCCTTTTGATGCCGAAGCTTTAAGTAGATAATCTGTTCTCCAGTTATAAGCTAATTTCACCGAGACAGGCTCAACATCGTAGTAAAGAATGGCGTTGTAGCTACTTTCTGACAAACCAGGAAGCTGCAAAGAAATTAACTGGTTAGCATCAGACTGATTTATGAATTCGGCATTACTATTTGCGAATGTTGCATTGATTGAAATACCCGCTCCTTCGAACTGCTCTGGAAGAAAAGTAAAAGGTGAAGTAAAACCAATCTCCCAACCAGTTACTTCGGCTGATTTGCCATTTACAGGGGCCGTTACCGAGACCAATTGTATCTGGCCGTCAGGATCAGGAAGTGGTATGTCAGTGGTATTTGACTCTACCAACCCGTTCAGGTCTTTCCTAAAATATGCAATTGTTAGTGCTGCCTCATCCGCAAAATACCACTCCAGTCCTAAATCTAAGTTCGTGGCTGTGAAAGGCGATATGTTTGGGTTTCCAGATTTTCCTGTCAAAGTACCAAAATTCGCATCGAATGCAGGAGCAATATCACTTAGGTTAGGACGTGTAAGAGACTTGTATGCTGCAAATCTAACTATAACCTCTTCTGTTGCTTCCCAGCGTAAATTTAAACTTGGCAGCAACTCTGAGTAATCTGAATTAAACTCAACTGGAAACTCACCAATCTCACTATCCTTAGCTGTTCCTGAGGAAGTTTGGTCAGTTGTGGCGTATCTAAGTCCTAGGTTACCTGACACTGTGTCGCCAAAATAGAAATTGGTCATAACATAAGCTGCTACAATACTCTCTTCGACTTCAAAACTAGCTGTAGACTTAATTGTAGGATTCAGAGGTGAACCGCTTTGATTTAATACATCATTAACTAATCTTGCATAATCAATAGAAATTATATTTCCAGGGTATCCTGCTGGAGCACCGTCAACTGAAAAATCCTTTTGAATTAAATAATCTGATATTACACCATCAAAATCAGGTGATTTTCGACTATCTTCAAATTGGCTACTGCCTTTAGTTCTTTCGCTAAAATGTAGCCCAAAATCTACTGAATCAAAATTTTCAGCATCTAGCGAATAACTGAAATCCAAATTAAAATTGACTTGATCATCTTCATTAAGACTCGGTCTTGCCCTGATTTGTTGAAGTTTGTTGTATGAATTGACATCCCCTACGGTAATGCCTGGAGTTTTCGCAGTGAAGTTCACAAAGTCTCCGTCAACTTCGTAAAATATTGCAGTATTAGGGCTTCTAATATCGACATCTGTCCAACTATAAAAATTTTCTTCGGCTTCTGCCATGCCCAAATTCGCTGTCATAGATAATGAATCAGAAAGGGTTATTTCAGCTTTAACATTAGTCTGGAAAAGAGTTGTATCTACCCCATAGTCATATCCAAGGACTCGCATAAAATGTGACTGTTCAGGGAATGTACCAGAAACAAAATTTGTACCGTTTCTTACCAAATCTTCAGGTATGAAGGTTGCAGGGAAACCTTCGATTGGATAATCATTCCTTATTTGTTCACCTGTATGCCCAGTTTTAGCGTATATACCATCCCAAGTCAGTGTGACATTTTCTGATACTTCTCCTTGAAGAGTATAAGTGAGATTTAAACGCTCATGTTGGCGATTGTTGGCGATATTCCTAGGATCTCTAGGTATATAGAGATCTGATATCGCATCTATTTCTTCCTGAGTGTAAACCCCATTGGCGGGATCTATATTACCTCCTAATGATGCTGTTAGAGGGACCCAAATTGAGGTATCCGCTGTGTATTCAGTTTTTTGGGTATCTGAATAGGCTATGCCAAGTGCTATGCCAAACTTTCCATCACTTAATTGGTCTACATACAACGCACTAAAACTAGGATCTGTGCTTTTCCCGAGATCGTTATAAACGCCTTTTACGCCAACATTTACTATTCTTTCGTCATAGGCTAATGGTTTATAAGTGTTTAACCTCACAACGCCAGCCAAACCACCTTCAAAATCCTTTGCATTTAGGCTTTTACTCACAACAGCGCTGGAGAACAATTCAGAAGCTAAGATGTTAAAGCTAAATCCCCGCTCTCTGGCAGGTGTAATGGCTTGAGTACCATTTACACTTACAGCGGTGAATTCAGAACTCAGACCTCGTAAGTTAATTGAACCAGCTTCACCAACGGCGCTTGATTGATCACCGCCTTCTGTTCTGCTGACAGTAATACCTGGGATACGTTGTAAAGCTTCCGCTAAATTTAGATCAGGAAATTTCCCTATATCTTCTGCAACCAAGGCGTCTTCAAAACCTTGAGATTCACGTTTAATATCCAAAGCTTTCGCCAAACTGGCTCTGATTCCAGTTACAGCAATTATTTCTACATCATCTTCAGTTGCGATACTCGGTGCCGACATAGCAACAGTTAAAGCTATAGCGGTAGCAATTTTAGTTTTACGGTACATGTGTTTTCCTCGTGTGTAATAATGTTGTTTTTATTTATACTCACTATGAGTGAGTAATATTACATTATTATTACAACCTTGCAATATAGTTCTGAATTCTTGTCTGACATGATACTATTTTAATTATAAAATTAATTATAAAAACTGTAGATGATTGTTTTTTATATACTTTTATCAGCTAGACTTTCAAACTAAAAATAAGAATAATTATTAGTTAACTTTTAAGGGTGTACTAAAAAGCAAACATTAAAATTGCTGTTTGCAGTTTAAATTCTCATAGAAGTAAAATACTTACGCTTTGTGAGTGTAATATTTGTTGATTGTTTTTTAGAATTTGGTAGCTTATTGTTTTTTAATGGAGAAAAAATGTGCCATCGTTTATTCGAGATAATCTAATCTCAGCGAGATATTGCAACTTTCAAGAGAAAGAATTGGTAAGTGCTGGAGAAGCCGCGATTTTAGGAATTCTATTAAAAGATAAATCAGCCACTCAGGCAGACTTGACAAAATCTCTAACGTTTTCTCAACAATCTATATCAAGAATGCTTTCTGCATTAAGTGACAAGGAGATGATTAGAAAGTCGTCTTTTAAAAATACTGGAGCCAGAGGACAGCCAAGCGCTGCATTTTCATTGAATCCACTATTTGCTTGTTCTGTTGGTATTTCATTGAAAGCAGATGGGCTCTGTGTTGTTTTGTCTGATTTTTGTGGTGACACGATTGATATCATAAATCCAACAATTTCAAATATGAAACGAAAACAAGTAATAGCATCGGTGAAAGAATCCATTGAAATTCTACTTACAAATAACAAGGTCGACAGGGACAGACTATTTGGCATCGGATTAAGTACATCTGGATTCCATACAGATTTAAATGAGGCTAGTTACAATACACCAGAATCTTTACAGGACTTTGCTTTGCTTAACATTGAAGAACTATTTGGTGAAGAGCTGAAATTACCCGTCTGGTCTGAAAATGATGGCAATGCTGCTACTATTGCTGAAAATTATCGTGGGGTAGGTAATCAAGTACAAAACTTTGCATACTTTTATTTCGCAACAGGTTTAGGTGGTGGTGTAGTTGCAAATGGCAAACTATTTAGGGGTATAAACGGCAATGCAGGAGAGTTTAGAGCAATTCTCCCAATTGGTGAAATGCAGCCCCCCACCATGGAAAACCTGAGAGTACATTTAAACAAACTAGGAAGTGATTTCAAAAGTGTTGAAGAGTTAATAACAAACTACAATGACCAACTAGAAGGGATCAGCAGTTGGATTAAAGATGTACTGCCTTCTCTCTCACTGATGGTTTCAGCCACAGCTGCTCTGCTTGATACGGAGTTAATTGTATTTGGTGGTATTGTGCCAAGCAAGCTTAAAGCTAGAATGATAACTCAGCTTCAGTTTTTTGATATTAACCGTCGTGGTATTCCTAGAAAAACTGCCGAGGTGGTTGCCTCTGAACTTGAGGACGACGCCGCAGCTATAGGGGCGTCCTACCTGCCATTTATTAATAAATTTTATCGATTATAAATTTTTAATATTATATGGCTTTGAATAACTAATATTGGCAACAATACGATGTAGGAGCATTTTTTGCGCTATCAGCATGGGCAGTATGCGCTTGGAAATATGGGTAAGGCATCTGTTGCCACCTTATTTGATTATTTCGCACTATTTTATATAACTGATGTTCTTGGAATTCCTGCACTGATTGCAGGAAATCTAATACTCATATCTTTGGTTTGGGATGGCCTGACCGACCCTTGGATTGCCATCTTAATTGATAAACTTAGAAAACGCTTTTCAACGGTCAAATTGTACTTTTTAGTCGGCTCACCATGCACTGCCATCGCTGCGTTTAGCTTCTTTAACGCCCATAGAGTCCCAGAAGACTACGTCTTACTTTATACAACTGTGGTACTTCTCATTTATCGTACTGCCTATACCATAGTGGATGTACCCCACAATAGTTTACTTTCTTTTATAGCTACAGAAGCCCGTCAAAGAACCAAAATTGCTGCAATGAGAATATTCTTCAGTTCTCTTGGTAGATTTTTAGTAACTGCAATGTCGGTAGATTTTTTAGTTAATGACAGCATGCCTGCTATGCAGGCAAGTTTTTCAAATGCTGCTCTGATGTTCTCTATTTTGTTCTTATTAATAATGGCTGTTTGCCTTAATGCGGTGAAACAAGTATCTATAGTGCATTCGAAAGAATCCCTAACAGAATTTAAATTTTTCGACCTATTCAGATTGCTTTGGGTCAACAAAGCTGTACTTTTAATATTTTTTATAACGGCAGTCACTTCAGTCACAACACATGCTTTAGGTAGTGGAATTATCTATTTTGCAAAATATGCCCTTCTTGATGAATCAAAAGGAGGTGTAGCACTAACTATTTTATCTTTTTCTCAGGCTATATTTCTTGTCATGTGGGTGTACTGTGCAAATAATTTTTTAAACGTACGGAAGGCTTCAATCTTAGCTAACAGCATTCTCATTGTGACTTTAATTGCAGCCCTAATAGGCATTTCAAATAATGTTCATTTGTATGTATTTTGTTTCTTTGCTGGCGCAGCACTAAGTGGTATCTACATGTTCAACTGGGTTTTGTTACCTATGGCAATTGATCAGTTTCCTCAAGCAAATCGGAGACGGTATGATATGAGTATTTTTGGATTTTACACTTTAACGAATAAAGTTTGCCATGGGTTGTCTTTAGCTTTTGTAGGTTGGATATTACAATTTAACGACTATGTGGCGGATTCAAGGTTAGCCGAGGAGTCAATTGAAGATGTGTTTTTCACTATATTACTGCTTCCACTAGTCGGAAGTATTATCTGCATTTGGTTGTTGAATAAGTTTGAGAAAGTAAGTTCAAATCAAACAAATGGTAACAACATGGACGAAGATAAGCCTAATAAGGATAACGATCCGTAAAATAACCTTAAGTAATCGTTTTTTGGACAGTGATGGGTATGCCAATCGGTGTACATCTTTTTATATAAATGGTCGTCGTATTGACTATTCTCACTACGTCACTGATTCTTAGGATTTTCACAAAAACTAACTATAAGTAATTGTGGATAGTCATTGATTAATAATAGAAGTTAACGTCCGCTTTGTCGGAATTGCCGTCCTTAAGATGATTAACTTGTTTGTCTGCTTTTCGCTCTAAGGAGCCAGTCGTAAAATTTTTACAGTCTCAATAAGAAGACTTTTTGTTGTTCTAAATTTGGAATTGCCTGAAGGTTTCCTTGTTGGATCCACTGCCATTAGGATAACAACCATTGAAGAGCCAATTGGCATGATTCAATTAACTTATTTCCCGTCGTATGAGCCCGCGAATTAAAAAACGATTAGGGTTAAGGGCATCCAGCAGGTGCGTCGATAATGGCATTGACTCATGGCAAATCTGACTTGCAATGACTTCTGACAAAAGCGGAGCAGTGGTTAACCCTCGAGAGCCCAAGCCATTAAGTATATATAAATTAGGGTAGTCTGCGGCGATGGGATAATGACCGACGGGCAATGCTTTATACAGATCCCAAAACTGTTGCCGCTGGGTATTGATATCTGGAATCGCACCAGCCATCGGCAGATGGTCCGCGGTGCTGCAGCGAGTCGCAGCTCTGCCATTAGCCTGACCGTTTAGTTCTTGTACCCAATCACAGTGCTTGAGTGAAGTTTGGTGCATGGCGAGGT
>Ga0163215_101066_pt1 | contig 22412 bp, 25 predicted proteins | sample SynspAceP_FD_185934 | JGI IMG/M metagenome (GOLD analysis project Ga0163215, IMG submission 185934) | Saline lake microbial communities from Ace Lake in Antarctica - Synechococcus sp. Ace-P (Hybrid Assembly) | ecosystem: Environmental > Aquatic > Non-marine Saline and Alkaline > Saline | place... | reverse complement strand
TGGACCAAGCGGTCGCACAAGTGATCACTGCGCGCTCCTCGATTGATCTGGTGATTTACAACGCGGGCGTGTCGCTGATCGGGCCCTTTGCCGCGCAGGATGCCGCCAGCCACCGCAGCCTGTTCGAGATCAATTATTTTGCCGCCGTCGCCATGGCGCAGGCTTTTCTGACGGCAGTTCGCAAAAGCCGCGGCATACATCTGGCCATCTCCTCGGTTGCGGGGTTTGCGCCGCTGCACAACCGAACGGCCTATGCGGCGTCCAAGCATGCGATGCAGGGTTTCTTCTCCTCGCTGCGGTCAGAAGAGCTGCCGCACGGCGTGCGCTGCCTGATCGCCGCGCCCAGCTTTGTTGCCACCAACATAGGCAATGCGGCACCGGCGCCGGATGGGACCGTCCGTCCGGGATCGGCGGTGGACGGGATAGATTACATGAGCGCGCAAGATGCAGCCGCGATCATCCTGCGCGGACTTGAGAAAGAGCGGGCATTTATCCCCGTAGGGCGTGTGGCGCGGATAGCGGCGTTGGTCATGCGCGCTTCGCCTGCGCTGTATGAGCGCGCCATGCGGCGCAAGACTGACGGCGGGTGATGCTGGGACGAGTGGGTGACGCCGTCTCAGTCCGGTATGCGGGCGATGAAATCAATCAGCGCCGATCTGCCCACATGCGCGGAGCCCGAGCGCTGCTCGGCCTCGTATTCCTCGCAGACCAGAATATCGCAACCGTCAAAGATTTCTGCAAAGTCGGCGGAGGTGTACATGTTCTCGACATGCGGGGGCCCGCCGGTGCCATGCTTCAACTGCTCCGGCGTGTAGCCGTGGATCATCACCAGCCCGCCTGCACGGGTCGCGCTGCGCATGTTGCGCCACAGGATGTCACGCTGCTCCGGCCCCGTGAATTGGAAGAACAGGCCGATGGTGATGTCGAACGCGTCTTGCTGCCATTCCCATGCAAAAAGATCGGAGTTGATAAAGGTAGGGGATACACCATGCTCTGCCGCCAGTTTCTCTGCCTTGGCCACGGCGGATGGCGCAAACTCGACCCCCGTCACGTCCAGCCCCTGTTTGGCGAGATGCACAGCGTTGCGACCTTCGCCTTCGGCAATCGACAGCACAGACTGTCCCGCTTCAAAAAGGGCGGCGTGCTTCAGCAAAAACGGTACAGGCTCCTTGCCGAACAAATATTCCTCACGGGCAAAACGCTCTTCCCACATCTTATTTTCCTTTTTCTATTGTCGGCGCGGTTTCCTAGCGGGCAAATGGCTCGACCAGGTCGGCGGACAGGGCATAGCCGATGTCGCCCAACTGGGTGCTGGTCGCGGCGGTGCCGAACATCCCCGTCACATTGACAGCCTCGAACATCCCCGAGCTTTCATAGGGCTGGTCCGTGGTTACAAACACCAGCTGGTTGGCAGGTGGCGGAGGCACGTGGATACAGGCACCCACATAAGGCACCAGAATAAAATCGGTCACGCCAGCCGCACTGGTTCCCAGCGGGATCATATAGCCTGGCAGCCGCACAACCTTGCCGTTATAATCCGTGCGCACGCCCGAGGAAGGCGGCTGTGCCGACCGAAGGGTCGACATTTCGTCATGGGGCAGGATGCCCATGCCCTGAAGACGCTGTTTGACGTTTTCTTTGCCGGGCGGGATCAGGTCGGTCCAGTTGAGGTCGATAAAATCCTCGCGGGCGCGGGCTGCCATTGGGAGCACCAGCAAGGCGGCGAGGCCAGCCAGCGCGCTGCGGCGGGAGATCTGAGTGAGGGTCATGTCATTTCCATTCGTAAAGCTCGATCAGGTCGGCGCGCATGCTATAGCCGATATCAGCTAGATTGGTGCTGACCGGATCAATCGCAAGAGTGCCTGTCACCCACACGGGTTCAAACATCACTTGGGCGTTCCACGGTCGCTCGGACGTTACAAATACCAACTGGTTCGGCGGCGGCGGGGGCACGTGGATACAGGCTCCGGCGTAGGGCACGAGAATGAACTCTGTTACACCGCTGCCAGTGGTCTGGAGTGGCAGCATGTAGCCCGGCATGCGGACATTCATACCGCTCAGGGCGGTGTTGAAGCGGTTTGCGTTCTCGTCAAAGACGGGCCGCCAGATGTCGTTGATCGCGTCCAGCGTCCCTTCGCTCACGATCTCCGCAGGCGGCACCCCCGGCGGGATCAGATCGGCCCAGCCAATCTGTTTGGCGGACCGCGCCGCCAGCGGCGTGGCAAGCCCGAGCGCGGGCAGAGATGCCAGCGTCAAAAGCGTCTTGCGGCGTGTCATAGACATGTGGGGCCTCTCTTTGCGTCTGTCAATTTCTGGCGGTCATACCGTCGCTGAGCGAAAGCCTGTAGGCACGCAGGGCGGGAAACAGGCTTGTCACCGCTGCCGCTAGAACAACTGCCCCAAGCACAAGACCCTCGCGCGCGGACAGGGAATCTACCGGCAAGTATAATCCGAACGCGCTATCCACGTAAGGGCGCAAAAGCCACAATCCTGTGTAGAGAAAGGCAACGCCGAGCACGGCGGCAATCAGCGCCATCATGACGGCCTCCATCATCAACAGGCCCATGATCGTGAAGGGGCGTGCACCGACCGCACGCAAAATCGCCATCTCGCGGCGGCGTTCGTTGAGGCCGGAAAAGATCATCGCGGCCATGCCCAGCAAGGCGGTAGCGACCACCATGCCTGAAACCGCGATCAGCGCCGTCTCTGCGATGCCTACGATGCTCCATAATTCTTGTAGGGCAACGCCGGGCAAGACGGCCAGCAAGGGCTCGGACGGGTAGTCGTTCAGGGCGCGTTGCAGGGTGAAGATCTGGAGGCGGGATTTGACGCCGATCATCGCAGCGGTCACCGCCGAGGGGGTCAGATCCATCTGGCGGATGCGGTCGGGCGGGGTGCCTTGGTTGGGCAGTTGCGCGCCGCCTTGCCAGTCCACATGGATCGCCTCGATCGCCTCAAGGCTCACGATTACCGTGCGGTCCACCGGCGTGCCGGTTTGCTCCAGTATGCCCGCCACGCGGAACGGCTGGTTGTCATGGCTGACAAAGGACGCGACCCCGTGGGCCACCACCAGCGGATCATCCACCGTATATCCCAGCGTTGCTGCCACATCCGCGCCGATTACTGCATCGAAGACATCATCGAACGTGCGCCCGTCCGAGAAGGCAAGCGCCCTGCCGCCCCGATATTTGTACCGGTCAAAATATTCCGCCGTGGTGCCCATGACGCGGAACTGCCGGTGGCTGTCGCCCAGCGATATCGGGACGATCCAATCCACCTCGGGCCGCGCGGCGATGTCCTGATAGGTCTCCCAACTGATGTTGTTGGTCGCATTGCCGATGCGGAAGACGGAATAGAGCAGCAGTTGTACTGACCCTGACCGTGCGCCCACGATGAGGTCGGTGTTTGAAATCGTATCGCCAAAGCTCGCCCGCGCTCCCGTGCGCACCTTCTCCACCCCCAGAAACAGCGCGACAGACAGGGCTACGGCGAAGATCGTCAGTCCGACGGTCAGGCGGCGCGCCACAAGGCTGCGCAGGGCGAGGCGGATCAGGATCATGCGGCGGCCTCGCGTGTCACGGTTGCAATGTCGGTCATCCGAACGCTGCGGTCGAAACGGGCCCCGAGCCTTTCATCGTGGCTGACCATCAACAGTGTGGAACCAGCGGCAGCGCATTGCGTGAACAACAGGTCGAGGAAATTGGCCTGCGAGGCGGCGTCCAGCGCCGAGGTCGGTTCGTCCGCGACAATCAGTGCAGGTGCGCCGATCAGCGCGCGCGCTACCGCCACACGCTGTTGTTGTCCGACGCTGAGCCGGTCGGCCGTGGCCACTGTCATTGCCTTGCGCGGCAGGCCGAGCGCATCCGTCAGCGTCAGAGCGGCCGCGCGCGCATCGCCAACGCGGGCACGCCGCGCAGGGGCAAAACGCAAAGGCAGCAGGATGTTGTCGAGCGGTGAGGCATAGGGCAGCAGGTTGAATTGCTGGAACACAATGCCGATGTGCTCTGCCCTGAACCGGTCCCGCGCGGCGGCGCGCATGGCCGACATCTCGGTGCCGTCTACACGAATGGAACCGGCATCGGGCGCGTTGATGCCGCAAATCAGTGACAGCAGCGTCGATTTCCCCGATCCGCTTTCGCCCAGCAGCAGCACACGCGCGCCTTTTGCGATCCGAAACTCTGGTACGCTCAGCCCGAAAGCCATGCGCCCCGCCCAGCGGAAGCCGACAGTGTCAAGCGCGAGGGCAGGGGGCGTGTCCATTCCGGTGCGTTCCGTCAGATAAGGCCCGACAGGTCCAGCACGGGCGCATCCCGCGTGACCTCGTATCCTTGCGCGCCTTTGTCGGAGATCATTTGCACATCCACTTCCTGAGCGTTGGGGAAGGTCTGGAAATACGAGAAATCGATACGGTCGATGGCGGCGGGGTTCTCACAGGACAGCATGTATTCGGCGTGGAACTCGGCATGTGTCGCGTGGTCATGGTCTGCGTGATCATCGTCCTCCCCATGCAGCCCCGCGGTGGAAGATACCACAGTGCAGCCCGCGGCATCAGGCAGGGCAAACAGCGACAGCGGTTTGGACAACTCTGCAATAGCCGCATCCAGCTTTGCGCGGTCCCCGGCGCTTTGGGCGGCATACTCGAACCCTGTGATGTCGGCGCCGGGAGCTTCGAGTTCCATCGCGATCCGGTTTCCCTCGAATGCGATGTTCAATGTGGAGTGGCCGTGCTCATGCGCACCAAGATCACGGGTTTCCTGCGCAAAAGCCGAGACAGGCAGGACAATGGCGATGAGAAGTGAGGCGGGTTTCATGTCAATTCCTTTTTGATTTGAGGTCAGGGATCATCTGGTGGCAGGCCGCAGGCTGCTGGCGAGGCTGAGCGCCGCAAAGATCAGCGCGGCAACGCAGACGATGGAAGGGCCGGCAGGTGTGTCGAGGATATAGGCCGCCCGCAGGCCTACCACTGCCGACACGCTGCCGATTATTGCGGCAACCAGCGCCATCCCCTCGGGCGTGCGGCTGAGCGGACGCGCGGCGGCGGCGGGAATAATCAGCATTGCGGCGATCAGCAGAACGCCGACAACCTTGATAGCCACGGCAACGGTGATGGCCAGTGCCAAGGTCAGCACCAGCTGTTCGCGCTTGGGGTCGATGCCGCTGGCGTGGGCCAGATCCTCGTTCAGGGTCGCAGTCAGCAACGCGGACCAGCGCCAGCCGACCAGCCCGACCACCAACGCGGCCCCGCTCCAGATCACCGCCAGATCACCGCGCGACACCGCAAGGATATCCCCGAAGAGGTAGGCCATAAGGTCAATCCGGATGCCTGAAAGAAAGGACACGGCGATAAGGCCGAAGGCCAACGCGGAATGGGCCAGCACCCCCAGCAGCGTATCCATCGCATAGCCGCGACCGGTCAGTAGGTTTACCGTCAGCGCCATCATCAACGCCACGGCCAGAGCGCCCGCAAAAACCGAAATGGACAGCGCGAGCGACAACGCAACGCCAAGGATCGCCGCATGGGCGGTGGCATCACCAAAGTACGCCATGCGCCGCCAGACAACGAAACATCCGAGCGGTGCGGCGGCCAGCGCCACGCCCACGCCCGCAAAGGTCGCGCGTACCATGAAATCGTCCAGCATCATTCTGCGGCACTCCGGTTGTGGTCATGGGAATGGGTGTGGGTATGGTCGTGCCCGTGGTCATGATCATGGCGGTACAGCGCCAGCGCCCCCATCGTGCCAGACCCGAACAGTGCACGGTATTCCGGGGCCGAGGCGACAACCTCTGGCGTGCCCTGACAACAGACATGGCCGTTCAGGCACACCACCCTGTCAGACGCGCTCATCACCACGTGCAATTCATGGCTGATCATCAGCACGGCGCAGCCGGTGTCGCGGCGGACCTGTTCGATCTGCTGGTAAAACGCGGCGGAGCCGGGTTGGTCCAGGCCCTGTGTCGCCTCATCGAGCAGCAGGATATGGGGCTTGCCGATCAGCGCGCGGGCCAGCAGCACGCGCTGGAACTGCCCGCCCGACAGTTGCGACATCTGCGCCCCTGACAGGTCCGGCACCCCGGCCTGCGCCAGCGCCTCTGCGATGCCGACAGGGGCAGCACGGCCCGGCAGCGCCAGAAATCGCGCGACAGTCATCGGCAGGGTGGGATCAATATGTAGCTTTTGCGGGACGTAGCCGATCCGGACCGCAGCATCGCGCGTGACCCGCCCCTGTGACGGTTTGACTGCGCCGATGATCGCGCGAAGCAAGCTTGTCTTGCCCGATCCGTTTGGCCCGACAATCGTCACGATCTCGCCCGGCTCCACGCTGAGCGAGACATGGGCCAGCACAGTCTTGGCCCCATATTTAATGCTCAGGTTTTCAACATTCACAAGGCTCATGATGCGGCATTCTCGGCACAGGCAGGGCAGACGCCTTCAGCCTCCACCACAGTCCGCTCGATGACAAACCCGGTCGCGCGCGCAGCCTCGCCCAAGGCGCCGCGCGCGGGGCTTGATTGCGCCTCCGCGACCGCATCGCAGAGCCTGCAAATCATAAATGCAGGGGCGTGGGCTTCATCGGGGTGGGCGCAGGCGATAAAGGCATTCAACCGCTCGATCTTATGGGCCAGACCGTTGGCAACCAAGAAGTCCAGCGCGCGATAGGCCACGGGCGGTTGCGAGCCGAATCCGTCTTCACGCAGCCGGTCGAGGATCGCGTAAGCGCCGATTGCGCGATGTTCATGCAGCAGGATTTCCAGCACCTTGCGCCGCACAGCCGTTAGCCGAAGTCCCTCACTTGTACAGCGGGCGTCCGCAGCAGACAGGCCACTTTTGACGCAGTTGGCATGATCATGCCGCGCAAAGCCCAGTGGTGTGCTGCCGGTTTTTTGCGAAAGGTCGTCGGGGCCACTTGTCATATTATAACATTTCCACTACGAGAGGTGAAATGTTATATAATCACATGAGGAACCCCATGTCCAGATCACTCCTTGCCGCTACAATGACAGGCGTACTGCTGACCTCCACTGCACTGGCCGAGGTGCCGCGTGTCGCCGCCGATATCGCTCCGGTTCATTCGCTGGTTGCGCGTGTGATGGAGGGCGTGGGCGCGCCTGACCTCATCGTGCAGCCGGGAGGCAGCCCGCATGAATACGCTTTGCGCCCCTCCGAGGCGTCAGCGTTGCAAGAGGCGGATGTGGTATTCTGGATCGGATCACGTCTGTCGCCATGGCTCGGAGAGGCGGTAGGCACGCTTGCGGCGGATGCGGCTGTGGTTGAATTGCTGAAGGCTGACGGCACGATCACGCTGGACTCGCGGCGCACTGCGTTGTTCGAAAAACATGTGCATGGCGAAGAAGGTCACGAGGAACATGCCGGAGAGGCAGGGCATGATGATCATGGTGACGATGCGGATCACGCAGGCCATGACGATCACGCAGGCCATGATGATCACGCAGGCCACGATGATCATGCGGATCATGACGACGCCACGAAGGACCCGCACGCGTGGCTTTCCACGCAGAACGCAGCCACTTGGCTGAACGTGATTGCAGGTCAACTTTCGGCCGTCGATCCCGAGAATGCGGGTACCTATTTCGCCAACGCCGCTGCGGGCCGCGCGGAGCTTGCCGCACTCGATACCGAGGTCAAAGCGTTGCTGGAGCCGGTGCGGGGGACGCAGTTTGTCGTTTTCCACGATGCCTACCAGTATTTTGAAGCCGACTTCGACTTTCCGGCGGCGGGTGCGATTTCGCTCAGCGATGCGACCGACCCCAGCCCCGCGCGGATCGGTGAAATCCGCACACGGATTGCCAATGAAGGCATCGACTGCGTGCTTGCTGAGCCGCAGTTCAACGCGGGTCTGATCGCAACGGTGATGGACGGCACGCAGGCCAAGACCGGCGTTATGGATCCTCTCGGCTCGGATCTCGAGACCGGTCCTGCGCTTTATCCGCAGATGATCCGCAACCTTGCTGTCACACTAACCGGCTGCCTCTAGGCGCGGCTTTACCGACCTGAAATGATGTCTGAAACGCTTAGACACCGCGCAGGCGGACGGGGTGCGGCGGGCAATCTGGGGGCAACAACCCTCAGGCGCCGCCGTGCCTCGGGCGATCCGATGCGTGATTTCGACAGCCTGCCGCCCGAACTGCGGCAATGGTTGCGCGCGGCAGCGCTGCCTTGGTCGCCCGCCTCGTGCCGCCGCATCTGGCGCAGCGCACAGCAACGCGGCGCGTCTCCCTGCGATATCCTGCGCGCGCTTGATGACGCCGAAAGGCGGACACTGCAAAAAGACCGTGCGCACTGGCCATGACGAGGGCCCCTGCGGGCGGGTGTTAGCCTGTCAGGTGCCGTTGCACACCAAGATGTTATTTTGAAAAGCGAAAACTGCGCTATCTTTTGGCCATTACATTGGATCAGAGGAGTTTTGGCAAATGGCACGCATGACGGCAAAGGATTTTGATCAGGGGCTTTTGGACCTCTATGATTTCTATGCACACGGCAAGATCAGTAAACGCGAGTTTCTGGATCGTGCGGGGCGCTATGCAGTGGGCGGTGCCACGGCGCTGACGTTGCTGAACATGCTCAGCCCCAACTATGCTCAGGCACAGCAGGTTTCTTTCAACGATCCGGACATCACTGCCGATTACATTACCTATCCGTCACCAAATGGCACTGGCGACGTGCGCGGCTATCTGGTGCGGCCTGCGGGGGTCGAGACGCCCTTGCCCGCTGTTCTGGTGATCCATGAGAACCGCGGCCTCAACCCCTATATCGAAGATGTCGCACGCCGTGTGGCCAAAGCCGGATTTATGGCGTTGGCTCCTGACGGATTGACGTCCGTTGGTGGTTATCCAGGAAATGACGCGGACGGGCGCGAACTGCAGCGGACCGTGGACAGCACCGAATTGATGAACGACTTCTTCGCAGGGTTCGAGCATCTGCTGGCGCGCGAGGACAGCACGGGCAAGGTGGGGGCGGTCGGCTTTTGCTACGGCGGTGGCGTGGTGAACGCGCTTGCGGTGGCCTATCCCGAAATGGCTGCCGGTGTGCCGTTCTATGGCAGACAGGCATCGGTCGAGGATGTGCCGAAGATCGAGGCACCGCTGCTCTATCAGTTCGCGGAGCTGGACGAGCGTGTGAACGCCACATGGCCCGAGGTCGAGACCGCGCTGAAAGCGAACGACAAAACCTATGAGGCTTATATCTATGAGGGTGCGAACCACGGTTTCCACAATGACAGTACACCGCGCTACGACGAGGCGATGGCAAATCTCGCGTGGGACCGGAGCATTGACTGGTTCAACAAATATCTGACCTAGAAACGTCGGCCCGCCCTGCGGACCGACCCCAAGTCAAAGAGGAGATCTTTCATGTCAAAGCTGTTACTTAACCGCCGCTCCCTGCTGGCTCAGGGCTGCGCTGCGGCTGGTCTGTCCAGTCTTGCGGCGCGCGCCTATGCACAGGGCGTTGCACCAACGCCCACCATGCGCGGAGGGGCCAACAACTACCGCCCGGGCGCGCCCGTGGTTGACCGCATCGGCGGTGGTGGTTTCTGGATGACCGGAAAAGTGCTGCGCGCGGGCGACGGCGCGCCGTTGGCCGGGCAACGTATTCAGGTCTGGGCGCATACGACCGAAGGCCACGAGCGTGATCCCGAAAGCCACGGTGCCTCACTTACTGATGAGAATGGCGTGTTCCGGCTGGACATGCCGCAGATTGTCCCGGCCTTCGGTCAGGCGCACGGGCATCTTGCCTATGACAGCGGTGATTTCGAGACGGTTTTCCTGCGGCCCGTTATGCGGAACGCCAGCGACACCAGCCTTGATGTTACATTCGTTCTGAAGCCGGTTTGAGGGACGCGACGCACGGTAGAGCTATGACATTGCGCACCATGTTGATCTGGGCCGTTGTGGTGGCCGCGCTGGTTGTGCCAATCGCGGCAGCGGCATTCAGCCCGCTGCTTCAATGGCGCGGACCGATCTACATTGCAGCGGGGTTTGCGGGCATCGTGGCGATGGCATTGATGCTGCTGCAGCCCTTGCTGGCAGCACGCCTTCTACCTGGCATTATGGCACAGCAGTCGCGCAGGTTTCACCGCGGCATAGGGGTGGTCCTGATTCTAGCGGTGGTGGCGCATGTGGTGGGGCTGTGGATCACCAGCCCGCCAGATGTGGTCGATGTGCTCTTGCTAAGGTCGCCGACGCCGTTCTCGCTCTGGGGTGTTGCCGCGATGTGGGCGCTGTTCGCGGCCGGGTTTGTTGCGGCCCTGCGACGCCGGTTTTCTCTGCGCGTCTGGCGTCTGGTTCACACCACATTGGTGGTGATCGTTGTGACGGGCACTGTCGTCCACGCACTTTTGATCGACGGAACGATGGAGACCGTTTCAAAGGCGGTGCTGGGCGTAATACTGGGGGTGGCGACCCTCAAAGCCGTCAGTGATTTGCGTTGCTGGCGAATACTAAGGCGGTAAAGTTGATCCTTATTATCATGGGTCTAACAGTCACTGTAGAGCGAGCCGACCGGGTTCTATGTGCTGGCCCGTCACTTTTTGCGGCAGCTTTGAGCCTATTATGGGTGAGCGCTTCAATACCTGACTTAAATAATAAAGTATTCACTTGACAAGCCTTACTGATTTAATCAGGAATTAGCGGGTATCCAAGCTACCCTGCAGGCAGCCAGGATTCCCGACCTAATGAGGAAGTACTACATGTCCGCAGTGAATACCCACGGTGTAACCGCTCTGTCTCTTCCGCGTCGAAAGGCGGAAATCTTGCAGCGTCTGCTTGATTTTGTGGAGGGGCCAAAATGACCGCAATCAAGGACCTGTCGAAAGCCGCCAATGTACAGGATGGAGCGCTACCAGCACATGACGTGCGCAACCTGACCCGTAGCGGCGATCAGGCGCATCTTGTGCTGGACGGTCAGATCTACACCCTGCGCATCACCCGCGCGGGTAAGTTGATCCTGACCAAATGAAGATGCGGTTCGAATTTCCGGAGGATAGCGCCTCCGCATCGCCGCAAAGAGGCGCGGCCCCCGTCGGCCTGTTGCAGGAACTGCCAGCTGTCGATCTTGCGGCGATCGTCTATCTGCGCGCCTGGTGCGCTGGAGGTTCCGCACGGCTGATCATCGCGGAGGATTTCCGGCTTGTCATGGGAGAAGAGGCGGGCGCGGCAGCTGCTCGGGATTTTGACGCGTTGATGTCGTCCTTTTTGAGCAATGCGCGCAGGCCGGTCATGCGTCATGGTATGGGCTGCAAGTGCTTCGGCGGTGACGAGAGCGTGTTTGCCCGTCTGGTCGCCTCCGCAGCCGTACGGGACCGCGATGATGCGGCGCTGTTTGCCAGTACTTTGATTGACGGTCACGCGGTTTATAGCGTCGTCTATCTTGCAGAGCAGTTAGGACAGGCGTTTCTGCATCTGGCCCGCGGCGCACCAAAAGTAAAGGCGCCGACGCATGCCTCGCCAGCAATACCCTATAAGCATTAAGGGCCTTACGAAACCGACAGTGCCAAGACCCCGCCTTTCGAAGGACGGCGGGTTTTCTTGACAAAGTCGGGAACTCTCCAGCGCTGGAGGCTTGTTTTACTTCTGAATGCAGGGACGTCCATAGGCCGGTCCGACGGCGCGTCCTGCAACTGAACGGGACGTAAAGGAGAAGGACATGCCAAAGGATCAAGAACGCAAAACAGCCATACTTTACCGTATGGTCATGCCGGATCATCTATGCCCTTACGGCCTGAAATCCAAAGACCTGCTGGAGCGACACGGCTTTGACGTCGACGACCATCCGCTTACAACCCCGGAGCAGACCGATGCCTTTATGGATGAATACGATGTAAGCACCACACCCCAGACATTTATCGACGGTACGCGTATCGGAGGGTATGACAGTTTGCGTATCCATTTCGGCCTCGACAAGCCGGAGGATCAGCAGTCCGAGACATCCTATCAGCCGGTCATTGCGATTTTTGCCATGGCCTTCCTGATGGCCTTGGGCCTGTCATGGTACAGCTTCCAGAGCATTTTTACCCTGCGCGCGTTCGAGTGGTTCATCTCGATTTCAATGTGCTTTCTCGCGGTGCAGAAGCTTCAGGACATCGAGAGTTTCTCGACCATGTTTCTGAACTACGATCTGCTGGCACAGCGCTGGGTGCGCTACGGCAAGATTTACCCGTTTGGAGAGGCGTTGGCAGGGGTGCTGATGACTGCTGGTGCGCTCTTGTGGGTCGCAGCACCCGTCGCAATCGCTATTGGCGGTATGGGCGCAGTGTCAGTCATCAAGGCAGTATATGTAGATAATCGCGAGCTGAAATGCGCCTGCGTGGGCGGCGGGAGCAATGTGCCGCTGGGCTTTGTATCTCTGACCGAGAACCTGATGATGTTGGGCATGGGGACTTGGATGCTGGTGCGCATCTTGTGACGCAGATCGCTGGTTGGGTGGTGCCGACGGACGAGGCGGGTGTTTTCTGTCAAATCGCGATGGCAGGAGAGCTTGCCGTCTCAATGCACGCCCTGCCTCGTCTGTCTTGTGGTCCGTACCAAGCAACTGGCGTGCCCCTGCGGGCAGCACCACCGCGTTTCCATGCCGGACCGAAACGGAGAATGGCACGGGCCATACTGTGCGACATGTTTTTCAGGTCTTGAAAATCGGATTCTTGCCGTCCGTGACCCGCGCGCAGGCCACGCGGTGGCTACCTCCATGATCGACCAGTTCCGGCGATAGATCCGAGCACAGCGGTCTTACGGCGGGGCAGCGTGAGGCAAAGCGGCATCCTTTCGGCAGTGCCAGCGGATCGGGCGGATCGCCTGGGATCAGGATGCGACGCGCGTTGCGGCGGACTTCGGCGTCGACAGAGGGCACAGCCGATAGCAGGGCCGCCGTGTAGGGGTGCAGCGGCGCGTTGAAAAGCGACAGCCTGTCCGCGTGCTCCACCACCTTACCCATATACATGACGGCGACACTGTCGCACATATGTTGTACCACGCCCAGATCATGGCTGATGAAGACATAGGTCAGCCCGAACTGCGCCTGCAACCGCCGCAGAAGATTGAGGATTTGGGCCTGAACCGCGACGTCCAGCGCCGAGACAGCCTCGTCACAGATGATCACATCGGGCTGGGTGCTGAGGGCACGGGCTATCCCGATGCGCTGGCGCTGGCCGCCCGAAAACTGGTGCGGAAAGAGCCGCTTTTGCTCTGGCCGCAAACCGACGGCTTCGAACAGGCGGTCGACGATCTCACGCTTTTCCTCTTCCGTCTTGTCGGTCAGATTGTCCAGCGGTTCGCGCACGATGCTTTCGGCGCGTTTGCGCGGATTGAGCGACGAATAGGGATCCTGAAAGATCACCTGCACGCGGCGGCGCATGTCCTTCAATTGCTCCCCTGTGAGCGGCAGGATGTCCTGACCGTCCAGCATCACCTCACCGGTGGTTTCGCCCGCAGCGAGCCGCGCGATGGCAAGGGCGGCGGTGGTTTTGCCCGATCCGCTCTCCCCAACAATGGCCAGCGTCTCGCCCCGGCGGACGCCGAAGGAGACATCGTCAACAGCCGTGAGGAAATGCTTGTCCCTCCATCCGGCACCTTTCTTGCGCACCGGAAAGCGGACCGTGAGATTGCGAATGTCCAGAAGATTGTCGCTATCCATCATATGTCCTCCGCGTGCCAGCAGGCGGCAGTCTGGTCGTTCGGGAAGGGTTTCTCCGGGGGGCGGGCTGTGCGGCACTGGTCGGTCACTTTCGGGCAACGCGAGGCATAGAGGCAGCAGTCCTGCCCGAACTCCGCGATGCCCGGGACGATGCCGGGAATTTCCGTGAGATCGTGGCGCGCGTCTGTGAGGTTTGCGACGATATGGGGCACGCAGGATATCAGCCCTTGGGAGTAGGGGTGGCGCGGATGGGAGATCACTGTATCCACAGTGCCTTCCTCCGCCTTGCGGCCAGCGTACATGACGATCAGCCGGTCCGCCATCTCCGCAACAGCACCCATGTCATGGGTGATCATGATCAGCGAGGTGCCTGTCTGCCGGCGCAGGTCGCGCAACAGATCAAATATCTGCGCTTGCACGGTTACATCGAGCGCGGTCGTAGGCTCGTCCGCGATCAGGATTTTGGGAGAGCAGGCCAGCGCGATGGCGATCATCACGCGTTGGCGCTGACCGCCCGACATCTGGAACGGATAGGCGTTGAGGCGGCTGCGGGCGTTGGGGATGCGCACGGCGTCCAGCAGCTCGGCCGCTGTTTCCATCGCCGCCTTGTGCCCTAGCTTCTGGTGGGCGCGCAGCACCTCGGCAATCTGCTCGCCCACCGTATAAACGGGATTGAGCGAGGTCATCGGCTCCTGAAAGATCATGCTGATCTGGTTACCGCGAATTTCGCGCAGCCGCGCGGGTGTGGCGGTGGTCAGGTCCTCACCCTCGAACAGGATACGCCCGGACGCAATCCGCCCGATGCCTTCGGGCAGCAGGCCCATGATCGCCAGCGCAGTCATAGATTTACCGCAGCCGGACTCACCCACAAAACTGATGTTCTCGCCATGATCGAGCGTGAAGCTCAGATCATCAATCACGGGCGCCGCTCCACCGCGCACGGCGAGTTCGACGCGCAAATTTTCGACCTGTAGAAGTGGGGGCATCAGCGTTTTCTCAATTTTGGGTTCAGGGCATCGTTGAGGCCGTCTCCGACGAGACTGATTGCCAGCACGGTCACAAAGATGGCGAGGCCCGGAATGGTCACGGTAAAGCTGGATTCAAGGATGTATTGACGGTTCGATCCGATAATCTGGCCCCAGCTTGTGATGTTCGGATCGGTCAGGCCGAGAAAACTCAGTCCCGCCTCGAACAGGATCGCGGAGCCGACCATCAGTGCGGATTGCACGATAATCGGCGGCAGCGCGTTCGGAAGGATCACCCCGAACATCAATCCCATGTTCGACGCACCGGAGGCACGGCTGGCCATCACGTATTCCAGCTCGCGCACGCGCTGGAATTCGGCGCGGGTGATCCGCGCGACGGCGGTCCAACTGACCAGACCGATGGCGAGCGTGATCATCGGCAGGCTCGCGCCAAAAAGTGCGACGATCACCATGGAGAACAGCAACGTCGGCAGCACCTGAAAGAACTCGGTCACCCGCATCAGGAATTCCTCGACGATGCCGCCATAAAATCCCGCCAGCGCCCCGACGGTGACGCCTATCACCACGGTAAGTACCGCCGCTGACAGCCCGATGATCAGCGTTACCCGTCCGCCGGACAGGATCTGCGCCAGCAAATCACGACCAAGATAGTCTGTGCCGAATAGAAATCCGTCCTGACCGGGCGGGGAGAACGGCGCCCAGACCATATCAAAGGGGTCCGTAGGGTAGAGCATCGGGCCGAAAATCGCGCCGAGGATGATGATGACCAGAACGATAAGCCCCGCCATGGCGGCATGGTTGCCCCGGAACATCTCCCATGCTTCAGAGAGGGGCGAGCGTGCTTTCTCGATCGGGGGAAGCTGGGTTGTCTCGGTCATGAACGCGCCTTGAGTCTCGGGTCGACCAATCGCAAGATGAAATCGGTCAGCAGGTTGCCCACGATCACGATGAGCGCGGAAAAGAACAAAATGCCAAGAATGGTTGGCGTGTCGCGTGCAAGGATGGACTGGAACGCCAGCGTCCCGAGGCCCGGCCACGCAAACACTGTCTCGACCAGAACCGCGCCCGAGATCACCGCGCTGAATTGCAGCCCCGCCAGCGTGATCACCGGCGAAATGGCGTTCTTGAGCGCATGTTTATAAACGACCTCGCGTTCGCTCAGCCCCTTGGCCTTGGCGGTGCGCACGTAATCGGACCCCAGCGTCTCCATCATGGTGGCGCGGCTGAGGCGGGAGTAAAGCGCGAGAAAGATCGAGCCAAGCGTCACGGCCGGCAGAACCAGATGCCGTGCGACATCGAGAATGCGCTCTATTGTTCCGCCTTGCAGGGTCACATCGCGCATACCAGCCACGGGGAACCACTGTATCTTGAGCGAAAAGGCGATCAGTAGCAGGATACCGGTCCAGAACACTGGTGCTGCATAGCCGAAAAGGGCAAGGAAGGTTACGAAATGGCTCAGCATCCCGTTGGGGCGTCTGGCCGAGATCACCCCGAGGACCACGCCGATGATCAGCGCAAAGAACTGTGCGGTGAACACCAGCAGCAGCGTTGCGGGCAGCCGTTGCAGGATCAGGGTGGTTACGGGCTGGTTGTAGTAGAACGAATGCCCCAGATCAAAGCGCAGGACCTTGCCCAGATAGGTGCCGAGCTGCACGATGAATGGCTCGTTCAGACCGTAATCCTCACGGATCCGTTCAAGGATTTCCTCATCCGCGCCACCCATGGATTGCGCGATAGTGTCCGCAACATCCCCCGGTGCCATATGCATCAGCGAGAAATTCAAGACCAGCACGGCCAGCAAAAGTAGTATGGCATAGAACAGCCGTGTAGCCGAGATGCGTAGAACGTCCAACGGAATGACCCTTTCACAAAGAGTGCCCGCCGCGCTTGGATGCGGCGGGCGCAGTATCGTTTATGGTTTGAGGTACATCCGGTCCATTGGCGCACTGGCGGCCCAGATGCCCTTTGGCGAATTGCCGACACGGTCGGAATAGATCGTGTGCATGGGCACCGCGTTCAGAAAGTAGATCGGCACTTCTTCCGCGACGATTTCCTGAAACTCTTTGTAGAGTGCCTTACGCTTGTCGGTATCGTTCTCGGTTGCCGCAGCTTCCAGCAGCTCGTCCACACGCTGGTTCGAGTAGCCTTGCGTGTTGGACCACACACCCTTGGCGATGTTGTCCGACATATAGGTCCGGTTCACGCCGATCACGGGATCACCCCAGTTGTAGACACTGTCCAGCGACATATCGAAATTCATGGTGCCCATGGTCTGTGCCCAGCTCGGGAAATCCGGATGCGCTTTCAATTCGACCATGATGCCGACTTTGGACAGGGCCTGCTTGATATATTCGGACTGTGCCTTGTAGCCGGGAAAGGGGACCATCTCCATCGTGATGTCGAAACGCTTGTCGCCTTCCAAGGGGAAACCCGCTTCGTCCAGCAGGGCGTTTGCCTTGTCCAGATCCAGCGCGTAGGCCGGTACGCCATCATAATAGAGCGGGCTGTCGGGGTGGATGCCGGTGCGCGCTTCGGCTGCCGTGCCGCGCAACAGCGCTTTGAGGATGAAGTCCTTGTCGATGGCATAGGCGATCGCCTGCCGGACTTTTACATCCTGAAGCGGACCCTTTGTGGTATTCATCGCCAGCCAGTCAATTGGCCCGATTCCGCCGTAGCCTTCTTTCGTAACGGTCAGCCCGTCCACCTTGGAGAGGCGGTTGATGAGTACAGGCTCGCCCTCGAAGTTTGACATGTGCATCTCGCCGTTCTCCAGCGCGATAGCGCGGGCGGAGCTATCGGTAATGATGCGGGCGACAATACGGTCGAGATAGGGCAGATCCTTTTCCCAGTAGCCCTCGTAGCGCTCCATGATCACATGCTCGCCGGGTTTGAACTCGACCAGTTTGAAGGGGCCGGAGCCGACGACATCCTCGTTGTTGCGCGGGTGGTTCTTGGGGTCTTGGCCGTCACCGTAGATGTGTTTTGGAATGATCGACATCAACTGCCCCGACATCGCCAGCATCAGCGCCGGGTGCGGTTTGGACAGGTTGATCACGGCCGTGTGCGCGTCTGGCGTGTCCACACTGGTCACCGGCGCAAACATGGATTTGAACGGGTGGTATTCTTTGATGATGTCGACTGAAAACGCCACGTCTTCGGAGGTGATCGGCGTACCGTCATGGAACGTCGCCTCTTCCTGAAGGAACAGAGTGACCTTCAGGCCGTCTTCGCTGACCTCCCAGCTTTTCGCAAGATAGGGCTGCGGCGTCCAGTCCTCGTCATACCGCAGAGGGGCTGCAAACAGCTGCGCGCCGACAAGGCCGGTCACGATGCCCGACTGAACAGCAGGGTTGAGAACGCGCGGCGTGTTGGTCAGCGCGACAACCAGCTGGCCGCCCCGGGTTGGTGTCTCCTGTGCGCCAGCAGCACCCGCAGTCAGTGCAGACATGGCAACAGCAGCCAAGAAATGCTTTATTCCAATGGTCACGATAAGATCCCCTTGTTGATAGATGTCGCGTTTCGCGCGATCGTTGGTGGATCAAAGGCTAGACGACACCCGATTGTTCAAAAAACTGTTTTAATGTGCGCAATTCCATCATTCCGTAGGGGAAGAGGGCGCCGTACTGGACACCAGAACGTCGAAGTCGCCCCTTTTTTTCATGGCAATGCAACTGTCGATGAAGGCTTTGACCAATCGCGGCTGTTCAAGCCCCTTGATCGTCAAGAGGCCGAAAGTAGGCTTTGCGATTGCATCTTTTATTGGCACAATCGCATAATCGGACTCCGTTTCATGGTAGCCTAGGGGGCGAATGTTGAGGAGTGAGACGCCAAATCCGATTCCTACCAGTGCGCGCAGGATCTCCGATGACCGGGTTGAGTGGGCAATGCGCGGGGTCAGGCCGGCATTGGAAAAAAGATCCGCGAAATAGTCGCGTGCGCCGGGCAGGTCGAGCTTGATCAAGGGGCGTTCGGCAAGCTCCGCCAGTGTTGCCACAGCCTTCCGCGCCAAAGGATCCTTGCGCGGAACAATGGCAAAGGGGGGCGCGTCAAACAATGGCATGAAGCTGTGCCGTGGCTCGGTCTGCATGGAATAGGAAAAACCCAGATCGGCCTCGCCTTTGTCCAGGTATTCCAGCACCCGGTCGATAGAGCCTTCCAGAATACTGAAGCCCATCTCGGGGAAGCTTTCGGACATGCCACTCAGGATCGGGGGGAGCACAGCGGGCGCTGCGGTAGCGTAGCACGCCACGCGCACAGAACCGCTTAGCCCGCCCGCGACTGCGGTCATTTCCGCTTCGAAGTGGCGTGATTGCTGGATAAATCCGCGGATCATTGCCAGGGCTTCTGTCCCTTGCGGTGTCGGCAAAATGCCGCGCGCGGGTGTGCGGATAAACAGATCATACCCTAGCCCGCCTTCGACCGCGTCTATCGCGGCAGTAATGGAGCTTTGGGAGATCGACAATTCGACGGCAGCATTGGTGATGGAGCCAAGCCGCCCCGCTGCCTCGACATAGCGCAATTGTTTGAGCGTGTAGTTCAGCATAGCCATTCCCCCAGAAAACCTTGGTTGTTGTACAGTTAATTCTATTTTTTAACTCGAGGAAAGGTCCATAGGCTGGGGTGTGTCGGCTTCAAAAAAGGAATGTGCCCTTGTCCACCACCATCTATTCCGCCCGAAAAATCATCACGATGAACCCCAACCAGCCCGAGGTGAGCCACGTGGCCGTCCGCGATGGCAGGATCCTGGGGGCCGGTAGTCTTGATGATCTTGCGGGGTGGGGGGAATACAAACTGGACGAGCGTTTCGTCGATAAAGTGTTGATGCCAGGTCTGATCGAAGGTCATGCGCACACCATGGAAGGCGCGCTGTGGAGCTTTTGTTATGTAGGTTGGTTTGACCGGCGTGATCCAGACGGCAAGGTCTGGGACGGCATGAAATCTGTGGACGCGGTTGTAGCGCGGCTCAGCGAGGCCGAGCAAGCGTTGAGCGATGCGGACGCTCCATTGCTCGGCTGGGGTCTGGACCCGATCTATATGGACAACGTGCGCATGACCCGAGCGGATCTGGACAGGGTCAGCACCACGCGGCCCATCGGCATCCTGCACGCCTCGGGCCATATCCTGAACGTCAACACCAAGGGGCTGGAGCTTGCGGGCCTGCTGCATGAGGGCAACAACCATCCCGGGATCCCGCTGGGTGCGGACAGGCTCCCCACGGGTGAGCTGAAAAGCCCCGAGATCATCATGCCTGCGGGCAAGCATGTCGGCATGGACCGGGCATTTCTTGCAGCGGACGCGCAGGGGTTGCGCAACTATGGCAAGCTGTGCGTGCGGGCGGGGGTTACGACTTCGTCCGATCTGGGCCTGCAACTGGATGACGCGCTGGTGGGTGTCTTCGAGGATGTCACCGGAGAGGACCGCTATCCAGTCTGCCTTGTTGCGTTCCGGATCAACATGGGCATGGGACCAAAAGAGCTGGTCGATTACACCGCCAAGCTCAAACAGCGCACGACCGACCGGCTGGATCTGGGACGGATCAAGGTGGTCGCGGACGGGTCCATTCAGGGGTTCTCGGCGCGGATGCTCTGGCCCGGCTATTACAACGGCGCGGAGAACGGGCTGTGGTACATAGCACCTGACCAACTCACCGAGATCTACGAGCTGGCCATCAAGGCGGGCGTTCAGGTTCATACCCACACCAACGGCGACGAAGCGACGCAACTGACCATCGACACGCTGGAGGACGTGCTGCGCCGCGCGCCCGATGCCGATCACCGCTTTACCCTGCAACATTGCCAACTGGCCAGCGAACACCAGTTCCGCCAGATGGCGCGCCTTGGCATGTGTGTGAACCTCTTTGCCAACCACCACTTCTATTGGGGGGACGAGCATTACACACTGACCGTCGGCCCCGAGCGCGCGGAACGGATGAATGCCTGCCGGACCGCCTTGGCCCAAGGCGTGCCGATGGCCATTCACTCCGACGCGCCTGTGACCCCGCTGGGGCCGCTGTTTACCGCATGGTCCGCTGTGCACCGGTTGACGGCCTCAGGCCGCGTGCAGGGGGAGGGCGAGCGGATCTCCGTCGAAGAGGCTCTCTTTGCGATCACCAAGGGTGCCGCGATCACCATGAAGATGGATCATCAGATCGGCTCGATCGAGATTGGCAAACGCGCTGATTTCGCAGTGCTGGAGGATGATCCGACAGGGGTAGATCCGATGGCGCTGAAGGACGTGGAAGTCTGGGGAACAGTTCAGGGCGGGCGCATCTTTCCGGCATCCGAATTGTGATGAAGCTGCCGGTGACGGTGATTGGCGGATATCTGGGAGCCGGCAAAACCACGCTGGTCAACCATTTGCTCCGCCACAACGATGGCCTGCGGCTGGCTGTGCTGGTCAATGAATTCGGCGATTTGTCGATCGACGCCGATTTAATCGAGGCGGAGGAAGACGGACTGATCTCGATTTCGGGCGGTTGCGTCTGCTGCGCCTTCGGCAGCGATCTGATCGGGGCGCTGGAGGATCTCAACGCCATGGATCCCCGCCCTGATCATGTCCTGATCGAGGCGTCGGGCGTGGCACTACCGGCCTCCATCGCGCAGACGGTGGGTATGATTGCAGGCCTGCGGGCGGATGCGGTTCTGGTGCTGGCGGATGTCGAGCAGATCCGCGCCAACGCGGCCCATAAATACCTGTCTGACACGATTGACCGGCAGTTGGCGCAGGCGGATATCCTGTTGCTGACAAAAACCGATCTCGCCTCGGATACCGAGATTGCCTCGGTCACCAACTGGCTGCGCCAGAAGGTCCCGGCCACACGCATTCTGCCGGTGCAGCGGGGCGAGGTTCAGGCAAGCACACTGCTGGGGGCGATCCCGCTGCCCGCGCGCCATGGCGGGCACACCAATTGGCAAGGCCATTCGCTGTTCGCTTCCACGGTGCTGACGCCCAAATCAGACGTTGATGCCCAAGCACTGGCCAGTGCGCTGGCCGCTGATCCGTCAGTGACGCGCGCCAAGGGCTTTGTACGAACCGCCGACGGCCTCGCGCTCGTGCATGTTGTGGGCGCGCGTCACAGCGTCGAGGCCGCGCAAGGGGACCATGCGCTGGGACTGGTTTGCATCGGGTTAAAGGATGGCTTTGATCCCGACGGACTACAGGCGCTGGTGGCCTAGGGCCAGCGCCTCAAACCCCAGAAAGCTTTGCGAGATAATCCGGCCGTCCGCAGACTTTGGCCGCTGAAAGACATCTGGCATGTTGTATGGCCTGCCTGTTCGTGGCAATCAGCAGGGCAATGCGAAATGCGGGAGGATCGGTATGCGCTTTGTTGCTTTGGTGGTTCGGTTGATCTGCGGGCTTAATGCGCTGATCGGCAATATTTTTTCATGGCTGTCACTGGGGATCGTGGTGACGTGCTTCACCGTCGTTGTGCAGCGCTATGTGTTTGCCACCTCATTTGTGTGGATGCAGGATCTCTATATCTGGCTTAACGGCGCGATGTTCACTGCCGTCGCAGGCTTTGCGTTGATGCGTGGTGACCACGTTCGCGTTGATATTTTCTATCGCCCCGCCCAGCCCCGCACAAAGGCGATCATCGATATGATCGGCTCGGTACTGTTCCTGTTGCCGTTCTGTGCCGTGGTCTACGTCTATTCCATGCCCTTCGTGCTGCGCGCATGGAGTTATTCCGAAGCCTCCGCCAACGTGGGCGGGATGCCGGGCCTCTTCATCCTCAAGAGCTTCATCATCGCACTTGTAGCGCTGCTGGCGCTTCAGGGAGT
>Ga0163215_101065_pt1 | contig 22417 bp, 20 predicted proteins | sample SynspAceP_FD_185934 | JGI IMG/M metagenome (GOLD analysis project Ga0163215, IMG submission 185934) | Saline lake microbial communities from Ace Lake in Antarctica - Synechococcus sp. Ace-P (Hybrid Assembly) | ecosystem: Environmental > Aquatic > Non-marine Saline and Alkaline > Saline | place... | reverse complement strand
ATGGGCCATACCATCGGACACCCGCGTGGCCAGATCAGGTCCCTCAACCTGCGCGATCCATGACAGCATTGCGTCCCCTGTCGCGGTCCCTCCGGCCGCCGTCAGGCGCGGACCGTCCAAACAATAAATCTGGTCGCTGACAGCGATGTCCGGCCATTTCTCGCGAAATCCGGCCTCTGCCTCATGGTGCAGGACCGACCGGTAGCCATCCAGCAATCCCAAATGCGCCAGAACAATTGTGCCTGTATCTACTCCGCCCAAAGTGGCACCAGCCCTTCCCGCCCGCGCGAGGTAGGAGCGCACCCGCGCTGTCACCTGATCGAGCGGGTCATATCCCGCACAAAGCAAAACCAGATCGGGTGCCTTGTGAAACGACCAGTCTGTGGTGTCAGGTTCAATGACAGCTCCATTCGACGCCACCGTGCCCGCATTGGTTGCACATAGCGTGTGCCAGCCGAAAACCTTGTGTCCGGCACATTTGTTCGCCACGCGCAGCGTCTCAGTAGCCAGAACATAAGCCAGCATCTGGAACTGCGGGAAAAGAACAAGGGCGACTGTCTTCATATTGAGGAGCTTTTGGTATTCTTTGGGGCATTTCAAGGCAAATATTTCAGCCGGACCTCGGCGATTATTCCACAGAATCAGAGGAGTCTCGCCATGAACATCATCGCCCCTACGCCAACCGGCACCCGCCCTGCACAATGCACGGACGCCGAGTGGGACGCACGCTGTGAACTCGCCGCAATCTACAACGCTCTGGTCAAGTACCGGCTGACGGATCAGACCAACCAGTGGCACGCCCTGCGTGTCCCCGGTGAAGACGCGCTGCTGACGCATCACTACGGGTGGATGCATGAAGAGGTGACCGCCTCCAACCTGATAAAGGTCGGATTCGACCGGACCAACCATAATCCCGAGAACGGAGAGCCCAACCCCTCGGCCACTGAAATCGGCAAGCTGTTTTTCGAGGCCGAGCCCGCCGTGAACTGCATCATGCACATCCATACCAAAGCGATCATGGGCGTTTCCGCGCAAGAAGATGGGCTGCAACCCTACTCCCAAGCCTATCTCATGATCGGCGGTGGCGATGTTCTGGGATACACCGATTACGAATTCGAGTGTACCGAAGACTTCCTGACAGGCCTGCTGAAAGCGGGCCATGGCAAGAAAGCGATTGTGGAAGCGTGGCACGGCGCTTTTGTCTTCGGATCAAGCGCGGGCGAAGCATTCTTTCGCAGCTTTTATCTGGATCAGGCCTGCGCCGTACAGCTTGAGGTCCAGCAATCTGCGGCGGGTGGTGCAACACTCCGCAAGATCCCTGACCATGAAATCAAGCGGCATCTGGACGATATGGCAGTAAGTAACTGGTATGGATACGAAGGCGCAATGGAATGGGCCGCGATCCGCCGGCGACTGGACGTTGAAGCACCACACTATTTGACCTAACGGCAAATAAGAGCCGCAGCGCGAAAGCCGGGCACTAAAGGTTGAAGCAGTGATCCAGCTGTTGCTCTCGAAAAGCCGATATTCGTGGAGGTTGTCCAGCGCGGCCTTTTCTCACGATAGGCCAAAGAGGGGCGCAAAACTCTTACCGGCGAGGGCGTGCCTTCTCGCCCATCTCTGGTGTGCGAAAGTCTTCTATCTTCCGGGCCTCCAGCGGCGAAACAATCTCCTTGGACATCAATCTGCCTCCGCGCCGATGCCGGACATTCAGGCCTATGTCCTTCAGTTCTTCATTCTGCGGGGCCTGCCACTCTCGGGTTGCTTCCATTGCATTAACCGGAAAGTCTCAGGCCCAGCCCTCGGGCAAACCACGTCCCGACTAGCGTGCGACAGGCACCTCGCACAAACCACCTTTGTCCACTGGATGATCCGGCATCGAAGATATGACAAGAAAAAGGGGTGCCACAAGGACACCCCGAGGTTCGCATGGCCAAGCTCATTGGTTCACCGCTCGTTTTGTTTTATGCCTGCGGCTTGGCCAGCGTCAGGGGCAAGCGCACCTGCCCCTTGTCGTCCGGCCCTTGACGGGCCGTCGGGACGGCGGAGTGTTCCCCGCCATCCGAATTCAGCTACAGCCGGAGGTGCCGCCGCAGGTGTTGCACTTCATGCAGGTGCCGTTGCGCACCAGCGTGTAGTTGCCGCATTCGCCGCAGGCCTCGCCCTCGTATCCCTGCATCTTCGCCTTGGACCGCGCATCCAGTGATACGGCACCCGACGAGATGGAGGTCGTCGTCTTCTGGACGTTCACCATCGTCGCCACGCCGCCCTCCTCGCCGGAGGGACCACCGGTCAGCGCTTCTATCGCAGCGGACTGGCCGCCTTGGAACACGGTCAGGCTCTGAGGAAAGCGGTTGCGCAGATAGCCGGGAGACGTGATCTGCTTGAGCACTTCCAGAGACTTGGCAGCCGCGCTCTCGGAGAGCTCGGCCACGTTGGCCACACCCTCTTCCTCGCCACGGCCCAACGTGTCAAAGGACGCGCCCTGCGGCTGAACATGCGCCAGATCGGTGCGGTCCAAATAGCTCACGGCCAGTTCGCGGAAGATATAATCGAGGATCGAGGTTGCGGATTTGATGCTGTCGTTGCCCTGCACCATGCCCGCAGGCTCGAACTTGGTGAAGGTGAACGCATCGACAAACTCTTCCAGCGGCACACCGTATTGCAGGCCCACGGACACGGCGATGGCAAAATTGTTCATCATCGCGCGGAAGCCCGCACCCTCTTTGTGCATGTCGATGAAGATCTCGCCCAGAGAGCCGTCCTGATACTCACCCGTGCGCAGGTACACTTTATGACCACCCACATTCGCCTTCTGGGTATAGCCCTTGCGGCGCTGTGGCATCTTCTCGCGGTGCGATTTGATGATTTCCTTGACGATCACCTTCTCGACGATCTTCTCCGCCAGAACCGTGGCTTTCTCGTGGATCGAGCCGCTCTCGAGGATCTCTGCCGCTTCATCGTCATCCTCTACCAGCGACGCCGCCAGAGGCTGGCTCAGCTTGGAGCCGTCACGATAGAGCGCGTTCGCCTTGATGCCCAGCGACCAGCTCAACTCATAGGCCTTCTGGCAATCCTCGATCGTCGCATCATTCGGCATGTTGATCGTCTTGGAGATCGCACCCGAGATGAACGACTGCGCCGCTGCCATCATGTAGATGTGGCTGTTGACGGACAGATAACGCTTGCCCTTCTTGCCGCATGGGTTGGCGCAATCGAAGATGGCGTAGTGCTCTTCTTTCAGATGCGGCGCGCCCTCCAGTGTCATGGTCCCGCAGACGTGATCATTCGCCGCGTCCACGTCCTTCTTGGAGAAACCAAGCGATTTCAACAGATCGAAGGTTGGATCGTTCAGTTTTTCCGTAGGGATGCCCAGGACTTGGGTGCAGAACTCGGCGCCCAGCGTCCACTGGTTGAAAACAAAGCGGATGTCAAAGGCGGAGGCCAGCGCGCCGTCCACCTTGGCCAGCTCATTGGGGCCGAAACCATGGCCCATCAGCGTGGTGTGGTTGATGCCGGGCGCGTTGCCGATGGTGCCGTGGCCCACCGCATAGCCCACAATCTCTTCGATCTGGGCGGAACCATAGCCCAGCTTCTCGAGCGCGGCAGGCACCGACTGGTTGATGATCTTGAAATACCCGCCACCGGCCAGTTTCTTGAACTTCACCAGCGCAAAGTCAGGCTCGATCCCTGTGGTGTCGCAATCCATGACCAGACCGATGGTGCCGGTTGGCGCGATAACGGAGGTTTGCGCGTTGCGGTACCCGTGCTTTTCACCCAAGGCGAGCGCCTCGTCCCACGCGGACATCGCCACATCAACCAGTCCCGGCTGCGGGCAGTTGTGATGATCCAGCGCCAGAGGCTTGATCGCCAGCTTCTCATAGCCGGTTGTCTCACCGTAGGCCGCATTGCGGTGGTTGCGGATCACGCGCAGCATATGCGTGGCATTTTTGTGATAGCCAGGGAAAGCGCCCAACTCGCCCGCCATCTCGGCGGAAGTGGCATAGGCAACGCCTGTCATGATCGCAGTCAGCGCACCGCACATCGCGCGGCCCCCGTCGCTGTCATAGGAGAAGCCCATGTTCATCAGCAGACCGCCGATGTTTGCATAGCCCAGACCCAGCGTGCGGAAGTCATAAGAGCGCTGAGCGATTTCCTTGGAGGGGAACTGCGCCATCATCACGGAGATTTCCAGCGTGACAGTCCACAGACGCGAGGCGTGCATGTAGTCTTCCACCTGAAATTCGCCATCCTTGAGGAAGGTCAGCAGGTTCATGGAGGCAAGGTTACAGGCCGTATCGTCAAGGAACATGTATTCCGAGCACGGGTTGGAGCCACGGATGGCACCGTCTTCGGGGCACGTGTGCCAGTCGTTGACCGTATCATGGTACTGGATGCCCGGATCAGCGCAGGCCCATGCGGCATGGCCGACTTGGTCCCACAGATCCCGCGCACGGAGGGTCTTGGATACCTTGCCTGTGGTGCGGTCGAGCAATTCCCAATCGCCGTCCGCCTCGACGGCCTTCAGGAAGGCATCGGTGACGCGGATCGAGTTGTTGGAGTTCTGGCCAGAGACAGAATTATAGGCCTCGGAGTCCCAATCCGTGTCATAGGTCGGGAATTCGATGCTGGTGTGGCCCTGCTTGGCGTAATCCAGCACACGCTTGACGTAAGTCTCAGGGATCGCGACCTTTTTGGCCGCGCGGATCGCGTCCTTCAGCTGCTCGTTCTTGGTGGGGTCATAGGCGTCCGGCTCCAGACCGTCCCAGCCTGCGATGGCTTTGAAGATCAGGTTCAGTTTCTGCTCGTGCATCTTGGAGCCTGCAACGATGCTGGCGACCTTCTGCTCTTCGAGCACCTTCCAGTTGATGAAATCCTCGATATCGGGGTGATCCGCATCAACAATCACCATCTTGGCTGCGCGCCGCGTGGTGCCACCGGATTTGATCGCGCCCGCTGCGCGGTCACCGATTTTCAGGAACCCCATCAGGCCAGAGGACTTGCCGCCACCCGACAGCTTCTCCCCTGCACCGCGCAGGGACGAGAAGTTTGTGCCTGTGCCGGAGCCGTATTTGAACAGGCGCGCCTCACGCACCCACAGATCCATAATACCACCATCACCGACCAGATCATCGGCAACCGACTGGATGAAGCAGGCGTGTGGCTGGGGATGCTCGTAGGACGATGTGGAGCGCGTCAGCTTGCCCGACTTGTGATCCACGTAATAGTGACCCTGCGCAGGACCGTCGATGCCGTAGGCCCAGTGCAGGCCAGTGTTGAACCACTGCGGACTGTTTGGTGCCGCGCGCTGGGAGGCCAGCATGTGGCGCATTTCATCGTAATAGGTGCGGGCGTCTTCCTCGGTCGTGAAATAGCCACCCTGCCAGCCCCAATAGGCCCAGGCGCCCGCCAGACGGTCGAACACCTGCTTGGAGGACGTCTCGCCGCCCATTTCGGTGCCCTCTACGGGAACCGAGCGCCACAGGAACTCGGGCACGCCCTTTTCCTTCACGCGCTTGGACTCGGCTGGAACGCCCGCCTTGCGGAAATATTTCTGTGCAATGACGTCGGAGGCGACCTGGCTCCATGACTTTGGCACCTCTACATTATCGAGGTGAAAAACAATGGAGCCGTCGGGGTTGCGAATCTCGGAAACTGTTTTCACGAAATCCAGATCGGCGTAGGCATCTTGCCCTTGGGAGGTAAATTTACGTTCAATTTTCATCGCGCTGCCCTATTTTTCCAGCGTTACCATTTCCAGACGCGCGTCAGCCCGCCCACCTCGTTGCTGTGCATCACCGCCAAGCGCACGACCGTCCACGAGACAGAAAATCCCGCTCACACCTTGTCGTAACCGTCATGTAAGACCGTTTGCCTGTTCTGCTCCGCGCGACGGGCCCGTGTTGTGTTGACCACTACATATTGTGGCACCGCCATCAGCCTACACAATCTGGCGTATCTGCACCCCTGCGGTCAACGGATTTATTCGCGCCCTCTCCCAATTTAGATGGTTGACGGGCACCCTGCGACCCAGCGCGCGGCAACACATCTGATTCACAAGCCGGGCCGTGGAAAAAGGTTAATTTTCGAGATCGCTAAAAAACACTTTAAATCAGCAGGACTAACAGAACAGCGATGTCGCGGGGATGCCTGAAGACAAAAAGTGTTAATGCCGTAGCACGCGCAAAAAAGGGCTGCCTTTTTTTCGAGCAAGGTCGCAAAACCCCGCGATCCGACGGTCAGGGTTACTTTTTAGACACAGGGCGTAATACCACAGCTTGAGGATAATTCAGGTATAGCTGCGGCAATGCTACAACATGTGGATAAGTTGACGGGTCACCGCCGGGCCAGATCCCGCATCAGGTATCAGCGTTTCCAGCAGATGAACCCTAGAGTAAAAACACTTGTGGCCCCTCCGTTATCCACGGAAGAGCCACAAAGAGTTACTTCTATCGAAGTGGTCGGGGCGAGATGATTCGAACATCCGACCCCCTGTACCCAAAACAGGTGCGCTACCAGGCTGCGCCACGCCCCGACTGCGGCCTACTTAGATCAGCCCGCCAGAATTTAAAAGCCGAAATTTGCACCGCGCGCGATCTATTTTTGCGATCAGCAATTCCACGGGTCCGAAAGGCTGACAAAAGCCGGATGGCGCAGCACGTCGCCTGCCTGGATACCCAACCGGCTTGCCAGCCCACCGTTGATTTCCAGCACACCCAGCAGCAAATCATCCCCGCCCGAGATCGGCGTCTCGTCCAGCGGCTGCGCGCGGTGGTGGATGTGCCGGATCACGCCGAATCCGTCAAGAAACAACATGTCCAGCTCGATCAAAGTGTTGCGCATCCAGAAGCTCATGCGTTGCGGACGCTGGTAGACAAACAGCATGCCCTTGCTCAGCGGCATACTCTCCACATGCATCAGACCGCGCGCGCGCGTCTCTTCGTCGGCTGCGACATCGACATTGAACGCGGCCGCGCCAAACCCGCCTGTTATGGTCACACGGTCTGTTGGGCATGGCATCACGGGCGTCAGAGCCGCCACAGGCCCCGCCGCCCCTGACACAGCTATGGCCGCGCCTATTCCGGCGATGAACCGTCGTCTGTTAGCTTTACTGCTTCCCATGCACACACCTCTGCGGCCATCCGGCCACGTTTTCCCTCGATTACCCGCATGGCAATCGCTTCACCCGGGGCAAGATCAGACAGGCCCGACTGTCGCAACACATCGACATGCACAAACACATCCTCGCTGCGCCCGAATACGTTGGCAAAGCCGAATCCCTTGCCCTTGTCGAACCATTTAATTCGGGCCGCCAGCAGCGGCGTGTTTGCGAGTTCGTCGCGGTTCAGCTCGGCAATATCGGGCAGCTTGGGGCTGACCCCGTCAGGAGGCGTGATCGACAGAACCGTCGCCGCCTGCACGCCACGCTCGGTATGCTGGACCATCAATTCGATCCGTGCGCCATCCGCAACCGAACTCTGTCCGAAATTGCGCAGCACATTCACATGTAGCAAGATGTCCGTACCACCTGCATCAGACACAACAAAGCCGAACCCCTTAACAGGATCGAACCATTTAACCGAGCCGGCTACTTTAACCGGCTCAGCGCTTTGCCCCTCCGTCTGTGTCATATCTCGCGCACCACTTTTTATAGTCATATTACAGGAGCTAACGTTGCTCCGGTGCCAAAAAATGGCGGTACTGGTACGATTACGGGTTCAGTCGTGTGATTTCCCAAGGGCTGTCAACAGTTACGCGGCGCCATTGGAACCTGTTGTGCAAGCGCGCATCGCCGTCAGCCCAGAATTCGAGTTCCAGCGGCACCAAGCGGAAGCCTCCCCAGTATGGCGGACGCGACGGGTTGTCCCCGTGCCGGGCCTTTGCTTCCTCCAGCGCGCGTTCCAGCACTGCGCGGCTTTCCAGCGGTTTGGACTGGTCCGACGCCCAAGCGCCAAGGCGACTTTTGAGCGCGCGCGACGCATAGTACTCATCCGCCTGCGCCCCGTCCTCACGGGTGATGAGACCGCGTGCGCGAACTTGGCGGCGCAGTGATTTCCAGTGTATCACAAAGGCCGCCTTGCCCGCCTGATCCAGCTCCTGCGCCTTGGCACTGCCGTAATTGGTGTAAAAGACAAACGCCGCGTCTTCGATGTCCTTGAGCAGAACGACACGGGCGTTGGGCATGCCATCCGCATCGACCGTACTCAGCGCCATCGCATTCGGATCATTCAACTCCTGATCCGACGCTTCCGCCAGCCAGGCCCGCGTGATCGCAAAAGGATCATCGCCCGCAAAGATACCGTCCCGATCGGTCATATCCGTCACCTTTTCCAAACCATGGCGAAACACCTAAAGGCCTCCGCGCGCCGCCAAATACAGTTGCAGAAAGTACCTGAACACCGCATCCGGCAAATCTAGTGTCCTAATTCTACCATCGCATGGGGCTGTGCAACCCAAAACACGATATAGCCCGCTCTCACTTGATGGGCAGCAGGCAATGGCGTAGACCGATCTGAACACAGCATTAAACGGAGAGAGCCCCAATGTCGAACAACCTTATGAAAGGCAAGCGGGGGCTGATCATGGGATTGGCCAACGACAAATCAATTGCCTGGGGCATTGCCAAACAGCTTGCCGATGCGGGGGCAGAGCTTGCATTTTCCTATCAGGGCGATGCGCTGAAAAAGCGGGTTGATCCGCTGGCGGCTTCGCTCGGCTCGGACATCGTGCTGCCCTGCGATGTAGGCGACGAGACGTCGATTGACGCGCTGTTTGCCGGTCTGGCGGAGCGTTGGGACAGCCTAGATTTCGTGGTGCATGCCATCGGTTTTTCCGACAAGAACGAACTGCGCGGTCGCTATGTGGACACCACGCGCGGCAACTTCGCGCTGTCCATGGATATCTCCGTCTATTCCTTCACCGCAGTCGTACAGCGCGCCGAAAAGATGATGAAGAACGGCGGCTCCTGCCTCACGCTCACCTATTACGGCGCCGAGAAAGTCATGCCACATTATAATGTCATGGGTGTGGCCAAGGCGGCACTTGAGGCATCGGTGAAATATCTCGCCGAGGATCTAGGTAAGGACGGCATTCGCGTCAACGCGATCTCCGCAGGCCCGATCAAGACACTCGCGGCCTCCGGTATCGGTGATTTCCGGTATATTATGAAGTGGAACGAATACAATTCCCCGCTGCGTCGCAATGTCACAATCGACGAGGTAGGAAAATCCGCACTCTATCTTCTCTCGGATCTCGGATCGGGGACCACCGGCGAGAACCTGCATGTAGATGCAGGCTATCATGTGGTTGGCATGAAGGCGGTCGATGCACCCGACATCGAAGCCCCCGTGCGCAAAGGCGGCGCCGAGTGACGATTGCGGCGTTCATGGCGGGCGCCCTTCTGCGCCTGCTGGACAATCCCGAACCGGTGGTGCTGTTTCCGGCGATCATCATTGGCACCGTCCTAGCCGCAACACATTTGTGGGCCTACGGCGCGCGGCCTGCCGTCGTTTTCCTCAACAAGACCATCTGGAACGCGCCCGTCGCCCGCGACTTCGCGCTCAAGGGCAGCCGCGTCACCTACATATCGCTCAAGACCATCCTCCACCGCACCTTCGGGGGCCTGCTGGCCCTGCTGGGCGTGAAGCTCGTGATCACCTGAAAGGACACGCACATCATGACCGGCCTCACCCTTGCGCAGCTTGCGGCCTTCAACGTCACCCTGCTTGCCGCAATGGCCTCGCCCGGCCCTGCCTTCCTGCTGGTGCTGCGCAACAGCATCGCCGAGGGGCGTACCGCGGGCATGCTCACCGGGCTTGGCCTCGGTCTCGTCGCCGCGCTCTGGACCGCAGCGGCGCTGCTCGGGCTGGCAGCACTCTTCGATCTGGTCCCGTGGCTTTATGGCGCGATGAAAACCTGCGGTGCGCTCTATCTCGTTTATCTCGGGTGGGGCATGTGGCGCGGTGCTGCCCGCCCTCTGGAGACAGGCACCGCGCCCTCCCATAAACGCGCCTTCCGCTCCGGCGTGATCGTGAACATCACCAACCCCAAATCGGTGCTCTTTGCCAGTGCTGTGATCGTGGTGATCTTCCCAGCAGGCCTGTCCCCGACCGACAGTGTACTCATCATTGCAAACCATTTCATCGTCGAGATCATGATCTACACCGCCATGGCCTTCGGCCTCTCCACCCCACGCGCCCGCAGCGCCTATCTGCGCATCAAAGGCCACGCTGACCGGATCGCCGCAGGCGTCATGGCCGCCCTCGGCCTGCGCCTCCTCCTCGAAAGGTAACTCTCATGTCCTCTACCCGCCTACCCCATGAAAAAGGCTTCCACATCAGCTGGGACCAGATCCACCGCGACAGCCGCGCACTGGCGTGGCGTCTGGACGGCAAAGGCCCCGATGACGGTGCATGGCGCGCTGTGGTCGCGATCACCCGCGGCGGCATGGCACCTGCGATGATCGTCGCGCGCGAGCTTGATATTCGCACGGTCGATACAATCTCGGTGGTCTCCTACCACTCGGGCGGCGGCAAAGCGGACCAGCGTCGCGAGGCCCGTGTATTGAAGTCCCCGGACGCCGAGATGATGGGCGATGGCACCGGCATCCTGATCGTGGACGATCTGGTGGACAGCGGCAAAACCCTCGAACTGGTACGCAGCCTTTATCCCAAGGCACATTTTGCCACCGTTTATGCCAAACCCGCAGGCGAGCCGATGGTCGACACCTTCATCACCGGCGTGAGCCAGGACACATGGATTTTCTTCCCCTGGGACATGGCGCTGCAATACGTCGAGCCCTACCGCGGCAAGGACTGACACTGACTTCATTGTGCCAATAAACTCAATCCACCCTCTCCAAACAATCGGACATCCGTCATGACACACTCCCGCACCGCCGCAACCTTTCCGCCCCCTGTCATGGAGGCCCGCCGTTGGCTGGAGGGCGTGGATTTCCCCGCCAACCGCCCGTTGATCAACGTGAGCCAGGCCGCCCCGGTAGAGCCGCCACATCCCGATATGCGACAGGCGATGGCCGAGGCCGTTGTCCACGACGATTCCATACACCTCTACGGTCCCGTGCTGGGCATGCCTGCCCTGCGGGCCGAGCTGGCGGCACGTACCGCGCGAATTTACAACGGCACGGTGGATGCCACACAGGTCGCAATCACCTCCGGCTGCAACCAGGCCTTCGCCGCCGCCATCGCGGCACTCTGCGGCGAGGGCGACGAAGTCATCATTCCGGTGCCATGGTACTTCAACCACAAAATGTGGCTCGATATGGCGGGCGCCAAAGCGGTGCCCCTGAAGTGTGAAGGCGACATGATGCCCGACCCGTGGGATGCGGCCAAGCTGATCACGCCACGCACCCGCGCGATCGTATTGGTCACCCCCAACAACCCCACGGGCGTTGAATACCCCGACGATCTGGTCACCGCCTTCTACGACATTGCCAAATCCCGTGGCATCGCGCTAATCGTGGATGAAACCTACCGTGACTTCCACGCCAGCACCGACATCCCCCATAGCCTGTTCACGCGGCCTGACTGGGACCAGACGTTGATCCACCTCTATTCCTTCTCCAAGGCCTACCGCCTCACCGGTCACCGCGTGGGCGCTATCGCCACCTCCCCCGACCGGCTGGCGGAGATCGAGAAATTTCTCGACACCGTCACCATCTGCCCGACACAGGTAGGCCAGTTCGCGGCACTCTGGGGCATGCGACACCTCGACCAGTGGCTGGCGGGCGAACGGGACGAGATCCTGCACCGCCGTGCTGCCATTACCGAACATATGCCGCAACTCGCCGCTCAAGGCTGGACGCTATTGGGACTGGGAGGCTACTTTGCTTACCTGCGCCATCCGTTTGCCGACAGCAGCGCCGATCTGGCCCCGCTATTGGTGCGCGAAGCGGGCGTACTTTGCCTGCCGGGGACGATGTTCTACCCCGAAGGCAACACCGCCGCCATGTCAGAGCTGCGCATCGCCTTCGCCAATCTCGACGCGAAAGGAATCGCCACGCTTTTCGCCCGCCTCGCGGCACTTGAGCTGCCACGCAGATAGCAGCCTCTTGCCCCTTGGGGACCAAGCCCTTAGACAGTCGCAAACACCGTTTAGAGGGTATCTGTCATGGCCAAGAAGTCGAGCGTCGGCAAAACCGCAATGTGGGGCCTTATGGGCCTGCTGTTTCTGGGGCTGGGCGGCTTTGGCGCGGTCAATCTCAGCGGCAACATCCGCACCATCGGATCGGTCGGTGACAAGCCGATCTCGGTAGACACCTACGCACGCCAGATGCAGCAGGAGTTGCGCGCGATCAGCCAGCAAACCGGCAGCGCCATGAGCTTTGCACAGGCCCAGCAGCTGGGTCTTGATACGGCCGTGCTGCAACGCCTGATGCGCGACCGCGCACTGGACCATGAGGCCACTCAGATGGGCCTGTCCATCGGAGATGAGGTCCTGCGCGACCGCATCCTCGAAATCCCGTCTTTTCAGGGCGTTGACGGCAATTTCGACCGTGACGGCTATGCGCAGGCGCTGCGTTCGGCCGGTCTGAACGAGGCGGAGTTCGAGACCAGCCTGCGCGAGGAGACCGCGCGCCAGTTGTTGCAAAGCGCGATCCTCAGCGGCGTGGAAATGCCCGCGGCATATGCCGAGACATTGGTGGCCTACGTCAGCGAAACGCGCAATTTCACTTGGGCGCTGCTGGATGAGACAGCGCTGGACACCCCCGTCGCAGAACCGGACGAGACCACGCTGCGCACCTATTTCGACGCCAACGCCGAGAGCTTCGTGCTGCCCGCGACCAAGAAAATCACCTACGCCTGGCTGAACCCCACCGAAATTCTGGATCAGGTCGAGATCCCCGAGGCGGATCTGCGCGCCGAATACGACGCAAGGAGCGATCAGTTCAACCAACCCGAACGCCGTCTGGTGGAGCGTCTGGTTTTTGCAAATCAGGAAGCCGCCGATCAGGCCGCTGCCGCTCTCGAAGTCGGCGGTACGACCTTTGAGGCACTCGTGCAGGATCGCGGCTTGGCGCTGGCCGATGTGGATCTGGGTGATGTGGACCAACAGGCCCTGGGCGCTGCGGGTGATGTCGTCTTCTCCGCCGATGTAGGGACCGTTGTTGGGCCGGCGGACACCAATCTCGGCCCTGCCCTGTTCCGCGTGAACGGCATCCTGCCTGCACAGAGCGTGAGCTTCGAGGACGCCCTGCCGGAGCTGCGCGATACACTGGCCGCCGACCGCGCCGTGCGCATCGTTGAAGCACAGGCCGAGGATTTTGATGACCGCCTCGCAGGCGGTGCCACACTGGAGCAACTGGCCGAAGAGACCGACATGGTGCTCGGCCAGATTGACTGGACCGTGGACAGCAGCGCAGGCCTTGCCGCCTACGAGGCCTTCCGCGAGACAGCAGCGACGGTATCCGAAGGCGATTTCCCCAAAGTGGACCAGCTTGGCGATGGCGGCCTCTTTGCGCTACGATTGGACGAGGCGCTGCCCGAGCGTCCGGCAACTTACGAGGATGTGACCGGGGAGGTTGCCGACCGCTGGCGCGCGGAACAGATTGTGAGTGCTTTGCGCGTGCAGGCAGACGCCGCCAAAAGCGCCATCGAGGGCGGTAGCACCATGGCCGATCTGGGCCTTTCCCCGCGCGAGGAGCTTGACCAGACCCGCAACGCCTTCCTGCCCGCCACTCCCGCAGGCTTCACCGCCGAGGTGTTTGAAATGGCCACCGGTGACGTGCGCATCATGGAAGGCACGGACACCATCGTGATTGTCCAGCTGGATGCCATCACCCCCGCAGACGAGAATAACGCCGAGGCAGCAGCCCTTGTCGCCGGTCTGCGCGGCCAGCAGAACGAAGCGCTTGCGCGCGGCCTGTTCGACATCTTTTCGCAGGATACGCTGATGCGCGCAGGCCAGACGATTGATCCCCGCGCGGTCAGCGCCGTGAACGTGAGCTTCCAGTAAGATGTCCCTGACGCCCGATTTCGACACGTTCGCCGCCCGCCATGCAGGGGGGCATCATCAGGTCGTCTACACCCGTCTGGCGGCCGATCTCGATACACCTGTGTCGCTGATGCTGAAACTCGGCGGTGCGGCCGAGAATGCCTTCATGCTGGAATCCGTCACCGGCGGCGAGGTGCGCGGGCGCTACTCCATCATCGGGATGAAGCCCGATCTGATCTGGCGCTGTCGCGGCACGACGTCCGAAGTGAACCGCGCCGCGCGCTATGACCCTGACGCCTATGTGCCCGTTGAAGGCGACCCGCTGGATGCGCTGCGCAGCCTGATTGCGGAGAGCAAGATCGACCTCCCCGCAGACCTGCCGCAAGCCGCCGCCGGTCTTTTCGGCTATCTCGGCTATGACATGATCCGGCTGGTTGAGCGTTTGCCCCACGTGAACCCCGATCCGCTGGGACTGCCCGATGCTGTCATGCTGCGCCCGTCGGTGGTGGCAGTGCTCGACGGGGTGAAGGGCGAAGTTACCGTCGTCTCCCCCGCATGGGTGACCGAAGGCCAGAGCGCGCGCGCGGCCTATTCGCAGGCGGCCGAGCGGGTGATGGACGCGGTCCGCGATCTGGAGCGCGCCCCCGCTGGCACATCGCGCAATCTGGGCGATGCCGCCGCAGCCCCTGATCCGGTCAGCAACTTTACCAAGGACGCCTACAAAGAGGCCGTGCTGAAGGCCAAGGAGTACATCAAGGCGGGCGACATTTTTCAGGTGGTCCCCAGCCAGCGTTGGGCCCAGGCATTCCCGCAACCGCCCTTCTCGCTCTACCGCTCGCTGCGGCGCACCAACCCGTCGCCGTTCATGTTCTATTTCAACTTCGGCGGCTTCCACGTAGTGGGTGCCAGCCCTGAAATTCTCGTGCGCGTCTTCGGCCAGCAGATCACCATCCGGCCCATCGCAGGCACGCGCCCGCGCGGTGCGACGCCCGAGGAAGACCGCGCGCTGGAGGCGGATCTGATGGCCGACCAGAAAGAGCTGGCCGAGCATCTGATGCTGTTTGATCTGGGCCGCAACGATGTGGGCCGTGTGGCGAAAATCGGCACTGTGCGCCCGACCGAAGAGTTCATCGTCGAGCGGTATTCCCATGTCATGCACATCGTCTCCAACGTGGTGGGCGAGCTGCGCGAGGATTGCGATGCGCTCGACGCGTTCTTTGCCGGCATGCCCGCGGGCACGGTTTCCGGTGCGCCCAAGGTCCGCGCGATGGAGATCATCGACGAGCTGGAACCAGAAAAGCGGGGCATCTATGGCGGCGGTGTGGGCTATTTCAGCGCGGGCGGCGACATGGACATGTGTATCGCCCTGCGCACTGCCGTAATCAAGGACGAGACGCTCTATATTCAGGCTGGCGGCGGCGTGGTCTATGACAGCGACCCCCAGGCGGAATATATGGAAACGGTGCATAAATCCGGGGCGATCCGCCGTGCAGCGGAAGATGCGGCGCGGTTTGATGGCGGCGGGAACGGGTAGAGACCATCGCGTCTAATACCTGCTAACACAGTGAACGCAAAAAGGCTCAACACCCCTTGGGTTTCGAGCGGGGTGTTTGCGAGCATCAAACTGCGATTTTTTCGGTCGTGCCCGAAAGGAGCGTTTGGTGAACGTCTGACAAGGCTGCTCAGGTCTTATAACCACAAGTAACTGACCGGCTTTGGCCTATGACAGGTGCCATTCAGGTTCGGCTGCGACCAGTTCAACGGTATTTCCATCCGGGTCGCGTGTGAAAAGGCCACGCCAACCGGCCCACGGAAATCTCTGAAACTTGGCGTCAAATCCCTGTTGGATGAGCCAACCCGCAGCGGCCTCCTGCTCTTCCCACGGCAGACTGAGCGCGAGGTGGTGCAGTGATGACCGCAGGCCCGCCTGCACTGGGATCTCCATGTCACCGCTGGACAGAGACACACTCGCAGTCTCGCCATCGAAAAGTGCGAGGACTGCTACGTGTCCGCCAAAGCTTTCTCCGAGACGATAAAAGACGAGCCCATCACCATACCCGCCTCGTTCACTGCCTTCGACAGCTGGGAGGCCAAGCACACGGCTGTAGAAATCCTGCATTCCAGCAAAATCGCGACACCGGATCGCGATTTCTCCGAGAGCGCGAAGCTGAAATGGCCGTTCTGTCATTATAAGCACCAAAAAGGTTTGCTGTTTCCAGTAGACACGCAATGGTTCACGCGTGTTTCGTCACTTTAGACATCAAATCATTTCAGTGGACAACCCTGTGATCATGATAAACGAAACGGTGACTGGCCGCTCAAATTGGTATCCTCCAAAAACGCCCGTTTATTGAAGGACCACAAACGCCGCGACTGGCGTTACCGCAGCGAAATAGCGTTTATCCGCAAAACGAATCTCACACCTATTCCTGCGCCAGTAAGACCGCCGATACAGGCGCGAGCGCCACGGAGCCTGCGCGATCTGCCAGTCCCCAGACCAGCAGTGCTTCGATCGTCTCGGGGCGCACACGGCCCAGCATGATCACGCCGCCCTCCTGCCCTGCCTTGAAGGCTGCCTGATCGAGAAAGCGGCGGATGACGCGTGGGGTCTGGCCTTCGCTGTCAAAGTCGCGGAACACGGGCGCTGCGGGCACGCCCTCTCTCACGGCCAGTTTCGGCATGGAATTCAATCCTTTGCTCTGCGTGACCAGCCCGTGACCGCTGGCTTGCAGGATGCGGGTGACTTGATCGGCCACCTCGCGCGAACCTTGCAGCCCCTCCTCCGTGCCCTCCAGAACGCCGACGATTTCCGGCATCCCGCTGAGCGCGACACTCAGGCTCACTTCGGCATCTGCGGGCTGCGCGCCTTGCGGCAAGTTGACCATGGCCAGCACGTCAAAGCCTTCCTCACGGTATCGCGCAACACGCTCGGCTGCGTCGGGCAGACTGGCATCAACGGCAAAACTGATCGGATAAGGAAAACTCGACAGCGCAGGCAGACCGATCTCTGTCGCATCCAGATCCGCGCCGGTGTCAATCAAAACGATGCTCATCAATGGCAGGGCTTCGGTATTCTCAAAAGGTTGCGCAAAGCGGCGGATGGGCTGGTCATCACGCCCCTGAACAGAACCGGTCTGCGTCGGCGTATCCGAGCCAACCGGATCGGTGCGCGTAATCAACGAGTTGGCAGGTCTGCCAATTTGAGGGAGCACAGTGGTTCCTGGGGGCGTAGTACCAACCGTTGCGGTGCGTGTTTCGGGGACAGGGAGCACGCGGGGCATGATCGGCGCCTCCGCCGCCGCTGTGTCCGGGTCTGCTTCTGTTGCGCGCACGACAGGTGCTGGCACATCGGCAGCGCCAGGTGTTTCCTGTCTTGCCGCAGCCGACACCTCGGCATCCGGGCTATCATCGGGGATCATCGGGGCCAGCGCCTGAGGGTTGGGCAAGACGGGCGCGTCCTCGGCAGCGCGAGCCCTCTCGCCAGACGGCAGCGGATCCGGCTGGGTCAGCGTGGCAGCCATACCCGTTTGCGGCTGAGGCAAGGTGGCGGGCACCTCTGGCACGTCGTCACCCGGTGGAATGCCCGCGATGGGAGAAGGTCTGGGCGCGGGCGTGGCGGTCTCGACCGTTGGTGGGGTGACGGGAGTATCGTCCACCGGTACCGATGTGACACCTTCGCCCAAATTGCTCTCGATCTGCGGCGCGCGGGCGGCGGCGGCAGGCTCGCTCGGCAGATTTTCACTGACCGGTGCGCGCAGGCTTGTTTGTGGCTGGGTGACAACACTGTCGTTCTCGCCTGTAACGGTCACGGTGACATCGGGAACGATCGGCTCCGGCACGGCCACAGGTTCTGCAAATCCCGTTTCCGGTGCGGGCTGTGGTTCCATCGGGACAACGATCGATACGATGCCTGCTACGCTCAGACTGAACACAGCACCCAATCCAATTCCACTCAAAACGCCATGTGCCATAACTGCTGCACCCCTGCCTTGTTGTCTTGCCCTGCCTGCATCCCGGATCCTACGCTCCGGTTAATGCGCAATGCGGCGGCCCTGCCCCTTGACGATTGCGCCCAAGACTGACCATCTACGGGACAATCTATACACCCCCAAAGCACGCCTTCTCTAGTCCTAATACGAAGTTTTCCCAAGATGCTCCTGTTGATCGATAACTATGACAGCTTCACGTACAATCTGGTGCACTATCTGGGCGCGCTTGGCGCTCAGATGGAGATCCGCCGCAACGACACGCTGAGCGTGGCCGATGCCATGGCGATGCGACCCTCGGGTATCGTGCTGTCACCCGGTCCATGTGATCCGGCACAGGCAGGGATCTGTCTGGCGCTGACACATGCGGCAGCGGACGCAGGCGTGCCCCTGTTGGGTGTTTGTCTGGGCCACCAGACAATTGGCCAAGCCTTCGGCGGCAAGGTCGTGCGCGCGCATGAAATTGTGCACGGCAAGATGGGCCAGATGCATCACACCAACAAAGGCCTTTTTGCTGGTCTGCCCTCGCCCTTCGCTGCCACGCGCTATCATTCTTTGATCGTCGAACGCGCGAGCCTGCCCGACTGCCTCGAAGTCACAGCCAAGCTGGAAGACGGCACCATCATGGGCCTGCAACACCGCACGCTGCCAATCCACGGCGTGCAATTCCACCCTGAATCAATCCGTTCCGAGCATGGCCACGCATTGCTGGAGAACTTCCTCAAGGAGGTCAAAGAACCCGCATGAGCGACGCCCTAAAACCCCTCATCGACGCCGCTGCCAACGGCCCGCTGACGCGCGAACAGGCCGAACAGGCCTTTCGCATCCTGTTTGCAGGCGAAGCCACCCCCAGCCAGATTGGCGGGCTGCTGATGGCCTTGCGGACGCGGGGCGAGACGGTGGATGAATACACCGCCGCCGCCACCGTGATGCGCGCCAGATGCAACGCTGTGCGTGCGCCCGAAGGGGCGATGGATATCGTCGGCACTGGCGGCGACGGCAAGGGCACCCTCAACATCTCGACAGCGACCGCCTTTGTCGTGGCAGGAGCCGGCGTTGTCGTGGCAAAACACGGTAACCGCAATCTGAGCTCCAAATCAGGAGCGGCGGATGCGTTGGGTCAGATGGGTCTCAAAACCATGGTAGGTGCCAAGGTAGTCGAAAAGGCGCTGGCCGAGGCCGGTATCGGCTTCATGATGGCGCCGATGCACCATCCAGCCATCGCCCATGTCATGCCCACGCGGTCCGAGCTGGGCACGCGGACGATCTTCAACATCCTTGGCCCCCTCACCAACCCCGCAAGCGTCAAACGCCAACTCACCGGCACCTATTCACGCGAGCTTACGCGTCCCATGGCCGAAACGCTTAAATTATTGGGGTCCGAGGCCGCGTGGCTCGTCCACGGCAGCGACGGCACGGACGAGCTGACGATCACCGGCATTAGCTGGGTCAGCGCGCTGCGCACAGACGGCATAATTGACGAGGTCGAAATCCACCCCGAGGACGCCGGCCTACCCGTACATCCTTTCGAGGCCATTGTGGGCGGCACGCCGGAGGAGAACGCGGTGGCGTTCAATGCATTGCTGGACGGTAGTGAGTCAGCCTACCGCGACGCGGTGCTGCTCAACTCTGCCGCGGCGCTGGTGATAGCCGATGCTGCGCCAAACCTGAAAGCAGGGGTCGAGATGGCCCGCACCAGCATCGATTCGGGTGCCGCACGCGACAAGATCACCGCCGTGGCACGCATCACGAACGCGGGCTGATGTTCGATCTGGCGCGTCTTGGGGCATGGCGCGCATTGCCGTTTTTTGATGACACGCTGCCACAGATCGAGGCCGCTCTGGCAGCAGAAACACGTCCCGTTCTACCGCCCGCTCCGCTGGTGTTCAACGCGCTTGAGCGGGTACAACCTGACGATGTGCGTGTGGTCATCCTCGGTCAGGACCCCTACCACACGCCCGGCAAGGCCCACGGGCTGGCCTTTTCAATTACTTCAGATTTCGGTGGGCGCCTCGACAGTCTAGGTAATATTTTCAAAGAGTTGCACACCGATCTTGAGGTTTCCCGCACCCGTACCCAGCTGGATGATTGGGCCGATCAAGGGGTGCTGCTGCTCAACACAATCCTGACGGTGCCGCAAGGCACGCCCAAAGGCCATGCGCGTCTGGAATGGCAGGTGCTGACCGCTCAGGTGTTGGAGCGTCTCGCCGATGCGCCGCGCGCCTACATGCTCTGGGGTGGCCCTGCCCAAAAAGCAGCACAGAAGGTCGATGCTACTTTGAACTTGAAGATTGAAACCGCCCACCCGTCGCCGCTCTCGGCGCACCGCGGGTTCTTTGGTTCGCGCCCATTCACCCGCACCAATGTCTGGTTGCGCAACACCGGTGAGCGGTCCATAAACTGGGGTAATCCGGAGGCCCAATGACCCAAACAATCCTAGAGAAAATCAAAGCTTACAAGCTAGAGGAAATCGCTGCTGACAAAGCCGCTGTTCCCCCAGAGGAAATGGAGGTGCGCGCTAAAGCCGCCCCGCCCGTGCGTCCCTTTGCCGAGGCGCTGTTCGACGCCTCAATCGAGAACTACGGGCTTATCTCCGAGATCAAGAAAGCGAGCCCTTCCAAAGGCTTGATCCGTGCGGATTTTGATCCGACAGCACTCGCCCAAGCCTATGCAGACGGCGGTGCCACGTGCCTGTCGGTTCTGACCGACACCCCAAGCTTTCAGGGCGCAAAGCAGTTTCTGGTCGACGCCCGTGCGGCCTGTGATCTACCGGTACTACGCAAGGATTTTATGTACGACACCTATCAGGTGGCCGAGGCGCGCAGTCTGGGCGCCGATTGCATTCTGATCATCATGGCCTCCGTTTCGGACGCACAGGCGCAGGAACTGGAGGATGCCGCAACCCACTACGGCATGGATGCACTGATCGAGACGCATAACGCGGAGGAGTTGGAGCGTGCCTTGCTGCTAAAGTCACGAATGATCGGAATAAATAACCGCAATCTCAATACCTTCGAGACATCTCTTGATGTGACGCGCACCCTGTCCAAGCACATTCCTGGCGAGAGGATGATCGTCTGCGAAAGCGGGCTGAACACGCCGGAAGATCTCGCTGATATGGCACGGTATGGCGCGCGCAGTTTCCTCATCGGCGAAAGCCTGATGCGGCAAGACGACGTGGCTGGTGCAACGCGGCGGCTTCTGGCCAATCCGCTGCGTCCGGGAGGCATGTAATGGCGCTCACTCATTTCGACGGCGAGGGCCATGCCCATATGGTGGATGTGTCCGGCAAGGCAGTTACCGCCCGCATCGCCACTGCCGAAAATCACATCAAGATGCAGCGTGAAACATTTGATATCATTACTGAAGGTCGCGCCAAAAAGGGCGACGTGTTGGGTGTTGCGCGCCTTGCCGGCATCATGGCTGCCAAAAAGACAGCCGATCTGATCCCGTTGTGTCACCCGCTGCCCATCACCTCGGTCGCGGTCGATCTTGTGCCTGATCCAGACCTCCCCGGAATTCGCATCACTGCAACGGTGAAAACCACCGGCCAGACCGGTGTGGAGATGGAAGCATTAACCGCAGCTTCAGTGACTGCCCTGACTGTGTATGACATGAGTAAAGCCGTTGATAAAACAATGGAGATCAGTGGCTTGCGCGTAACTCTTAAAGATGGTGGAAAATCGGGCCGCCACACCGCGCCGTGATCACAGTCGCGCAGGCGCTGGCCCGACTTTTCGCCCTTGCCAACCCTATGCCGGTCGAATTCGTGCCGCTGCACGCTGCCAACGGCCGCGTTCTGGCACGCGACGTCACTGCGCAGCGTACCCAACCTCCTTTTGCGGCCTCCTCGATGGATGGCTATGCGCTACGCCGCGCGGAGGTGGAGCCCGACGCCATGTTCAAGGTGGTCGGCGAAGCCGCAGCCGGTCACCGCTTTGAAGGCACTGTGAAGGCTGGTCAGACAGTGCGGATATTTACCGGCGCTCCTATCCCTGAGGGCGCGGATTTTGTTGTAATTCAAGAGGATGTAACACGGCGTGGCACCCTGATCACTCTGGGTCACACCATTGATGGCAAGGACAACATTCGCCCTGCCGGTGGTGATTTTGTGGAAGGGCAACCTCTGGCAGCGCCCCGCCGTCTACGCCCTACCGACATCGCCCTATTGGCGGCAATGAACGTCGCGGAGGTACCTGTTTACCATAAACCTTTGGTGGCGATCCTGGCGACAGGGGATGAGCTGGTCGAACCCGGAGAAACGCCTGGTCCAGACCAAATTATCGCCTCCAATTCCTTCGGTCTGGCCGCGCTGCTAGAGAACTTGGGCGCCGCTCCACAGGTATTGCCGATTGCACGCGATACCGCTGCCTCCCTGCGTCAGAGCTTTGAGCTGGCGCGTGGTGCGGACCTGATCATCACGATCGGCGGTGCATCGGTCGGCGACCATGATCTCGTCGCCCCTGATGATCAGGTCC
>Ga0163215_101062_pt1 | contig 22461 bp, 20 predicted proteins | sample SynspAceP_FD_185934 | JGI IMG/M metagenome (GOLD analysis project Ga0163215, IMG submission 185934) | Saline lake microbial communities from Ace Lake in Antarctica - Synechococcus sp. Ace-P (Hybrid Assembly) | ecosystem: Environmental > Aquatic > Non-marine Saline and Alkaline > Saline | place... | reverse complement strand
CCGATTCCATGTCCAACACGAGCCTTCTCAGAAAGGGACTTATCACGCCCCTTTCACAAATATCCAAGTGATAAGATTCGCAGATCAGCCTCAATTTATCATATTCCGAATCGTTGAACCGGAGCATGACATTATGGTACCGCTTCCTGTTTCCCAATCGTTTTCGGCCTCTTTTCCTTCGTTCCATTTTCTTTGATATTTTAGGCAAACACTTCGTAAGAAGTAGACAATTCTAAGTTACTTAGAATACAACTTGCTATCTTTTTCAAAGATAAATATAGTTGATCGATATTGAATATAACTATCTTATAATCAATATTTTAACCTCTTAAAACATATGGAACCATATCAATATAAATGGGTACAGACAGAAAATTTATCTGGTCCAATATGGCATTGAAAAAATTAAGGAATCATGGAAACATCCATTTTTTTCTTGGTAGGGGGAAGAAAGGTCAAGGGGTATTTCTCCCCTTGTACTTTCGTGCGACCGAGGGGGTTGAAAAACAGTATTTGGAAAGATGACCGAAAGCTTATGGACGAAAGTTGTCTGCTCTGGAGGAATCAAGGCGGAAGGTTTTCAACTTCCGCAGGGCTTTGGGTTGAAGCCTCAAATAGATCTTAATATTTATAAGTCAGATTACTTAGAATAAAACGGGCGAACCTTCTCGGTCAGGATTACCCAAAATCCGGGCAGCATACTGGGTTATTACCTTAAAGGGAAACAAACTGAGGATTATCTGTTCCCTACGAACGATAACGGCAGAACTAAACATTATCAAAAGTGCAAATCTCAAAGCAGGAGAATAAACGAACGTCTTAAGATTATAGGAAAGGATGCGGGGATAGAAGGGGTATTTGCGACCTATTATATTCGCCATTCCTGGGCCAGGATAGCCAAAGATAGGGGAATATCAACAGTGATTATAAGCGAAGGTCTTAGACATAATTCCTTAAGAAGTACAGAAATTTACTTGAAAGGCTATACCAACAAGGTTAAGGACGAAACCAATGAGCTTGCGGTTTCTTGAGTCATTGCTAAGTAAAAGCCTGAATTCAAATAATTCAAATACTGGTATCTTTCAAGCCATCGACTAGGGATTAAGATTATTTTTATATTACAATTATTCTTCCCATTTCATGTGAAATTTTTCAACTTAATCAACTGACACCTTACATAAAGCCCTAAAGAATTCGAAGAAAAAATTGTACTATTTTTAGGTAAAGCTTTGGCTTCAAAGTCAATCTATATAATTACCATTAATATCCACCTCCCTCAATTCAAAGGGGTTTATTATTTCGTTAAATACAATAGCAAATGAAGCCCTAGATATTTTCCCATTTTTCTTTAACCCCAATTTTACTTTCAATTCCTTTTCCTTTTTATAAATTTTATTCAACTCGTTTTTAGGGAAATACTTAATAATGAATTCATCCAATACATCCTTAACGTTTCCATATGTCACTAAACCATCTTTTATCCTAAGATTTTCAACTTTTATCCAATCTTTTGTACCGTCCAATAATTCCTTTGCGGACAATAATTTATCCGGATAAATATAAGTATGGTTCTTCCAACCGACATTTTTCCCATCCCCCTTTAAAATGCCGCAGGCACCCAGTTTCTGCAGCGGAACAAATGCATCCGATTCAATTTCAATATCAGAGTAGGGCATTATATAAGCTCCCGCATTTAAAAGTTCCTTTTGCAATTCCCTAACCGAAACCTTTCTTGGTGTTATGTTATTCTTTACTGATAATGCGGCCAATGTTCCTGCCGCTTGACCAATTAAAATACATACGGGCTGTAGCCTAGTTGTCCCATTTACAATATTGGACACGGAAATCGATTTTTCAGCAACAATAAAATCGTCCATATTTTCAGGGATAAGGGTTCCCAACGGTAAGGCATAAGAAGGAACAGGATAAAAATGTAAATCTGGCAATTCATCCGATTCCGGAAACGCATAATGGTGATGATCGATCGGATAATCACCGACTGCAACCCCAGTTTTATACAAGGGCTTGTCCTTATCTTCAAATGGTTTTGCCAGATCATTAAGGGTAAATCGGACCATTCCCTTGATTCTTCTCGACTCCCTGTAATAGGGTATAAACGGTAAATTGTCAGAGGTGGGATAGATGTCGTCAGCTATACCCAAATTTTTATATCCCAATTCATGCTGCAAAAAATACACATAATTTAAGGTGAACTCCTTTGCCAATTGAATTTCACTCAATCGGTCTATATCATTTTTCTCAATAATATTGGTATAATAATCATTCCCATTTATTGGCCAATTGATCATGTAATATCCATTGGGCAATTTCCCATATCTCATCATCTCATCGCAATCCCATAATTTTCTACCAATTTTTTCCTCTTCATCGCACATTTTATCACAGGTACATAAAAAGGGTGTTGGGTCGTAATTTTTGGGCCTAGGAATCGTTTTATCCGCCGATTTTCCAAAATCCTTCAATACGGCCACGTAGGTCAGATCTTGAATAATATCATTGGCCATTTTAGGTGCTATATCCTCACCTGTTTCTTTGCTTGAATCCATACCTATATCATATGGTATTCCTACTTTGGCGGCGACATCCCCTAATTCGGTTCCATCGATAATGATTTTTGTTCTCAATTTTCTGAATTCACCTTCGGATTCATATGTCACCTTCCACCCATCTTGTTCCCTTTCAATACTTTTTAAGGTAGAATTATATATTATATGCAGGTTGGATTCCTTAGAAGTCATTTTCTTTAAAATTTCAAAACCGACCTGGGGCTCAAAAAGAACATCGCTTACCCAACCTGTCTTTAAACTATCCGGTGAACCATAGTACTTGATCAATTCCTGCCTGAACTCCTCCCATAACCCTGAACGCAATTTATAATTGCCATCAATTGCGCTAACACCGGCAGAAGTAAGCATACCGCCCAACCATGGGGTCTCTTCCAATATTGTTGTCTTTATTCCCATGCGCGCAGATTGTATTCCTGCCATTGTTCCGCTTGCTCCACCACCAACTACCAATACTTCAATATTGGCTTCAAGTGTAGATTGTTGAGATTGGGCGTAACCTACCCAAAAAAAGAGACATATAACAAATAAAAACTGCTTTTTCATAGTAAACTATTTTTTTCATAAAATCTGTTTGCTTTTGTTTATGGCCTCTGAGGTTTTCCAACAATTATACAAAGCTCTTGGAACATGGAAACAGCCTTTCCATTTGCCGCCTTTAAGCGATAGCAATACCTCTCCCTGACGATTTAAATAGCCATACCACTCTTTGTTTCTTTCATCCTTAAAATGTTCAAACGTATAAGATTCTACTTTTTCAAACCATTCAAAACACTCCTTATTGCCAGTAAGTTGGAACCCCTTTAACAAGCTTATCATGGTTTCTAAATGTACCCACCAAAGTTTTTGATCCCATTCCAGTTGCTGAGGAGGACACCCCTTAATATCCATAAAATAAAAAATACCTCCATAAGTCTTGTCCCAAGAATATTCAAGGGTTCTCAAAGTAATGCTTACCGCTTTATCTATAAGGTCATTTCTATTTAACCGCACCCCTAAATCCATAATAAACCACATTGATTCAATGGCATGGCCAGGGTTCAATAGGCGACCTTCAAAGGAATCGGAAAATTCACCTTCAGGGGTTACATTCTCCAGCACCAGTTGGTATTCTTCACTGTAAAAAGTGTTCATTACTTTTGATACGGCGTCATCAATGATATTATCAACAACTTCCTTTTCAAGCAGATGTTCTATCTCAAGACACAGATTGCACAAAATCATTGGCAAGGCAAAGTTCTTCAGTGGTCTGGTACCTGAAAATGTTTTATCGTATTTGCCTTTGGGATGATCCTTACGTTTTAGAATCCTATCAAATGTCTTTTTTGCAATAATTTGATAATTTTCATTATCCACCGCTAAACTTAATTGCCCAAAGGCCATAGCCGCAAAGGTGTTTGAAAAGATATTGTAGGGTTGCACCAATGGCCGACCTTTCTGGTTTAGGCTAAAATACCAATCATAGTCACCATTGTGTCCGTACTCCTCCAGGAATTCAGCCCCATGCAATGCAACATTAAGCCACTCAGGGTTTTTTTCAACTTTGTTGTAAAGCATGGCAAAAAACCAAACTTGACGTGCTTGCAGCCAGATAAACTTATCCGTATCGTATACCTTGCCAGATTCATCCAAACACGTAAAATAACCTCCAAATTCCTGATCCAATGAATTTTCCATCCAAAATGGAACAACATTGTCAAACAATTCCTTCTTATACTTTTCGGCCAACCCGCCAAAATCAAAAATCTTCATCTCCACTTAAATAAAAATTGAACTTTAATTTCCTGTATTCTTGATACCTGTTGTACAAATGGCCTGCTTGGAGATAGGAGGATTGTGGACTCATAAAATGTGAAAACTCGAAAGTGATCGCTTTTTCAATTCCGGCCTTCTTGGCCAGATCCAATTTTAATTCCAATTTATCCCACTTTATCGGCAAAAATTTAATGGGCATATCCCTGTCAAAGGATTCAGTATTTGTCCAACATTCTAGACCAAACTCCTCGGCCAAAGTTTTATTGACCTTTAAAAAATCTATTAGCTCATCATAGGCAACATGCCCATCCTGAAACGCAACGATATCGATCGCCCCCTGAATTTCTTGAAAAATTTGGCGCCATTCGGCCTGATGTGTTTCCAGGGAAACTCCGGTTGTCCTATTTATTTCATTATTATATTGGCTGATGTTCTTGACCCCATCTATATATGGAGAAATCATTGTGGGCAATCCATTGGAAAGAGTTTTACAATAATTTCCTAACAACGAAAACAATTTTATTGCTGGATTGTTATTTCTACTTATCTCATGGGAAATGTACCAACCCTTGAATGCGGGATAATTCCCATAATTCTTCCAAACCTCGTCTATTACGGCCTTATTTATTGCGACCTCTTCATCATAATCCCCATTTACCCAATATTTTCCGGAATCATATAATCCGAAATAAAACTGTAGTCCATATTTCTCACTCAACTCCAAAAACATTTTTAATAAATCGGTTGAAGGCCTAAAAGCTCCCATTTCGCTTTCCAAAACATCTGATGGGTAAGTTATCCACTTTTTATAACCACTCCGTATCATGATGACCAACTCGATCCCCATATCTTTCATGAGTTTAAAATCATTATCCCACTCCTTTCTGCCCCAATTTTGATGAGGAATATCATGACTTATTTCATCCAAAAAAGTTCCTTTTATCATTTTACTTAATAATCTTTAATGTTTATACTATTTTTTGGTCTAGTTTTTTTAAATTATTGTACCACGTCTTTTTCAGAATAATTGATGTAATAACAAAAATGACCACAGAAGTAATGGTTTCTGTTGTGTTTCCTGTCAACAAATACAACGGTATAACAATCATGGACATTTGCCAAATGATTCCTATGACCACGTTAAAGGCATCCCTTTTAAAGTCCTCATTTGCTTGAAAACCAGGGTCATCCTTTAATACTTCATCTTTTACAGGTCCCCAAAAACCCCACGGACGGGTCTGCTTGTAAAATTGCTTTAACGTTTCTATGTCTTCTGGTTTGGTCAACAAGGTTGCCATAAAACAGGCCAAGAAAGATATCAGGAATATTACGGGGAAAATATAGATATCAATAATTTCTGGATAAACCATACGCACCAAAGGTGGTACAAACAATGATGCAACAAGCCCACCGAGCATACCTGCAAAATAGCCCATCCCGTTAAAACGCCACCAAATCCATTTTAATACATTGGCAGCTGCATAGCCCCCGAAAAGTGATGATGTTATCCAAAGGGTCAAACTATTTAAGGAAGTTACAAAGAGCCCGAAACTGACACCTATCAATACCAAAACTAAACTGGCAGCATAGCTATAGCGAATAAGTTTTTTGTTTGAAGCCTCAGGGTTTACATATTTTTTATACAGATCGTTTACAAGATATGCCGGTGCCGCATTTACAAACGCGGCAAATGTACCCATGAATGCCGCTAATAAGCCGGCCAATAAAAGTCCTTTTACACCTATGGGCACAAAGTTTTGTATGGCCATTGGCAATACCATTTCAAAATCCATATCTACGCCCATCGCCTGCATATCCGGTCTTAAATATACCAGTGCCAAAACAGTGAGGCCGGCAATCATTAAATAACGGGGAATGAATAAAACCAAAGGGGTCAAACCGCTCATTTTTGCGGCATCCGAAGGAGTTCTTGTAGATAAAATACGTTGCATATCGTAACTGGGTACAGGTCCTGCGAGACTTGCGAATACGCCTTTTAGAATCATCATCATCAATAACATGCCGAACATTTCATACCCATCAGAAGCAATTTTATCGTTCAATTCTGGAAACGTCTGGGACCAATCCAAGCTTAGGTTCCACTCTGGCATCAAATTGCTCCATCCGTCAGGGGTGGCAGCGGCCACTTGTTCAGGGGTTACTTGGCTATAAGCAATAATACCAACGGCAACACAGGCTACCGTCATTATCAAAAACTGAATAACCTCTGTACTTACCACACTGTACATCCCACCTTTAAGAGTGTAGAGTGTCGTTATTCCAATAATGATCAGCGCATAGGATTGCTCAGAGGTCAAATGAAGCGCTAATATATCCGCAGAAAGATCCCAGGGCAAAAAGGTAGTAGCAAATTTACCAATGCCCTCCACAAAATAGGCTATAAACCCAATAACACTTACTACGGCAAATATAACCACGATTATGTGTGCCAAACGGCCCCCTTTACCATCACCGAATCTAAAGGTGATCCATTGCGCACCGGTCATAGCGTTGGATCTTCGCATCCAGATAGCAAGGAAAATCATGACAAAAATCTGGTTCCACACTGGCCACAGCCAAGGGATCCATGCACTTTTTAATCCATAAACAAAGGTTAACGTTACCGTCCACATGGTTCCAGAAATATCGAACATTCCAGAAGCATTGGACAATCCTAAATAGTACCATTTGATTTCATTACCTCCCAAAAAGTAAGATTCTAAATTTTTTGAGGCCTTTTTAGACAGGTAAAAGCCTAGAAAAAGAGTTAGTACTAAATACAATAATACTATTGAAATATCAATCCAGGATAATTCCATGTTAGTTAGTTTTTGGTTGGTTTATAAAATGTTTTTATTTCATTTTCAAAAGCACTTAATCCTTCATAGAAAAAATAGACCTCTCCGTTTATTCCCGCGTCTCTATTGGTTTTAAGCATGAAATTAAATAAGTCTTTAGAAGGTCTTTCGTCGTTCACTTGTATTAATACACCTGGAAAGAACAAATGTCTTTTTTCGGGAATGATATAGGACAGTGTTTTTTCTAAAGTATTTTTGTAGCTCAAGGAATCCTTACGATATACCTGGGGGCACAGCATATCTACATAGCCAAAATTGATCCATGAAGGCCAATCTTGTAAGTATTCTTCCTTGCTCCAAGGAAAAACACTGGGGGCCATCGAAACTATACATTCTGGTTTTATTGCCTTAACATCGTTATACAACTGTTTTAAATAATCATTTAATATTTCCGAACGCCAGTTCACCCATTCAAAATCCTTATAATTTTCTGGCGGCGGAATGCCCCCGTGTTCCGCTTTAAACCTAGCAATTGTTTTAGGATCGTATCCTCCTGAAGATGGCATTGCCGGCAACCTATCATCGCCCTGTATGCCATCGACATCATAATTCTTGACCACCTCCAATACCAATGACGAAATGAACTCTTGTACTTCAGGATCCAAAGCATTCATCCAGTCAAAATTATTTTTGGTGCAGATTGAACCATCCGAGGTCAAGGAGGCCCATTCTGGTTTCAATTTTATCAATGTGCCACCCTTTTCATTATATGAAGAAGCAAAACCGAATTCGAACCATGCAAATACTTTAATATCATTGGCATGTGCTATGTCTATCAATTCCTGCAATGGATCTCTTCCGTTATTTTCTGGATCTAATACGGGATCGATTTCCACCCCTGTAAAATCTTTCATTATGGCACTCCGGTACATGGTTTGTGCTTTGTTCCAAGTAACCACGAAAATGGTATTGATACCAACATCTTTGCATTTGGAAACAGCCTGCTGGATATTTGCTTTGGTATAAAGGGCATCACTGGCCACATTGGTAAGCCAGACTCCCTTAACGGGTTCGTCGTATCCTCTTGGAAAATGGGATAAGGATGGTATATTTTTAGAAATAGTCTTTTCCTCCCTGCACCCCGTCAATAGAAAGAAAAAACTGATGATGGTTATGTATCCTAAATATTTCATGTGTTATCTATAATTATTGCAATAGCGCACTCTTTATCATTATTCCGCTAGAAATATTGCGGCTCACGATGACAGCTCCTAAATAGTGACCTTTTATGTTTCATAAAAAACTCCGATCTAACTTTACGAAATTGTTCAAAATCCTGCTAGACCAATTCGTGATGCTTTAAAACCATTGCTGCCGCGCCTTTCGCAAAAGCATCCTTTCCCAACTCCGAGGAAACAATTAGACATTGCTTTAATGGATTGACCAATGCTGTTTTCTTTAAACCAATATTTATTGCATCGATGAATATCTCCCTGACACATACAAACTCCCCTCCGACTATAATTGCTCCAGGGTTCAACAAATTAATCAAATTACCCAGCGCCTCCCCTAACAATACACCCATGTGCTGCAACAATGTAATGGACAGGACATCTCCTTGATTGGCCGCTTTGAACACGTCCTTGTAATGATATTCATCAATTTTTGAACTCTCAAAAAATAAAGAGCCTTCGCTTGTTTCCAAAGCCTCGATCAAATCCTTGTACAGGCCATACCCAGATACCTCGGTGCCCAAACACCCTCTTTTGCCGCAAACGCACAATCGATTTTTTTTTCCGAATTGCATATGGCCGAATTCACCTGCAAAACCAGATTCTCCGGATATTATCTTTCCATTGAACATCATGCTCAGGCCCAAACCCTGACTAACATTTACGAACAATGAGTTACGTTTGCCCTTTTCTTTATCATGGACCAGTTCCGCAATACCCGCTGTACGGGTGTCATTGCCAACAAGTACTTCCAGTTTCAGTACATCGCTCAAATATTGTTTCAAAGGAACTTCCATAAAATTAAAATAGCTAAAGGACTCTCCTGTCTTACTATTGACCCTACCGGTAATCCCTACTCCGACTCCAGCTATTTTAGAACGATCAACACCAGAATTTTTTATTGCCGTTTCCACAAACTTTACTATATGCTCTAAACATGGTGCCGTATTTTCAACTATAAAATTGTCCTCAAAAACCTCATATACCAATAAGAAGTCTATCCTAGAGATTACCAACTGCAATTTGGACAGATCGACCCTCAACCCAACGGTATACACTTTGTCCTTATTGAGAGAATACAGTACTGGTTTTCGACCACTACCCGTTTCCTTGACCCCACATTCATACACCCATTGGGAATTCAAAAGTTCTTCAACATAGTTTGTCGCTGTGGGTACACTGATATTTAGCTCATGAGCCAATTCGGGAATTGTTACTGCATCCGTATTTTTGGAAAGTAACTTGACGATTTTACTTAATTGCTTCTGCCGACGTGCTTTATTCCCTGTACCCGATGAGTCAATAAAAAGAATGGATCTCGTATTTAAATGGCTTTTCATTTAATATGATTTAGGCTAAAATATAAAATTTTACGATCTAAAAACCTTAATTAATAAATTTTTTTATTAATTATGTTAATTTAATAACCAAATCACTTGATAATCTTAAAAAATGTGTTCACCCTATATCAGGAAATGCCTATTACCATATATATTAGGGAATTATTGCTCAGTTGTAAAATCATAAGAATTTATTAATATTTTTTACTATAAAAAAAATTAATACTACTTAATTATAATAAAAGCCCATTACCATTTCATGTTTACCCATTATTCTTACCATATCTAAAAAATATTATTAATGTAAATTGCGTTCATGTTCCTTGCGTACCTAATTAATTGAAAAATCAAAATATCAGATAAAAAAATGAGGATGTTAGGGCAGTTAGGTAAACTACTCTTTGCTTTGGATAATAAATTGCCCGAGGATATCTCCTAAAAAAACAGGCATCTTATACCACATAAAAGTGAGAATCTAAACTAGAATTTTAAGCACAAACATTGACAGAACTGGTACGTATGGAGAAATGGAATTCAGTCAATTTAGACAATCAAATATATTTGTCTAAATCAATAATCTCATATCTTTTTGCCCCGACCTCAATGTGATCATGGTAAAAGTTGCGGGCTTAGAAGGCGCTTTTATTTTCCGAAAAATTGCGCCAATTGAAATCGGGTCTATTGTTTTGAGTGCTCTACAAGCCACTTTTGGTCGCTTTACTCAATTCCTCAACTGTTCTTCTTCAATATTATGGCAATACTGATATAACATTTTGAAATGTGTTTTCATTTTTTCCTTTGCCAATTGGGGATCCTTGGCTTTAATAGCCTCATAAATATCCATATGTTCCTGAATTCCCCTGAAAGCCCGATCTTTATCACAAACATGGTATTTTTCGAAATTGGTAATGATTTCGGGGGTAATGATCAACATAAACCTGTTCATGGTACTATTACCGCTTGCCCTGGATATGGCCAAATGGAAAAGCAGGTCTTCCTGTACTGCATCTTTTCCGTTGATGACCTTTTTTTTATAGGCTTCCAAGGCCTCCTTTATCTGACTTAGATGCTCTTTGGTCCTGCGCTGTGCGGCTAATCTGCAAGCTTTAAGTTCTAGAAGTATTCGGGTCTCTACCAGGGATTTGAAATCGGGTTCCTTCAATCGCAATATGTCTTGCAGCATGCCATCCATAGCTACTTGGCCGATGTCGGCTATAAATGTTCCACTTTGGGGCTTGGATTTTAATATTCCATAAAATTCGAGTTTTTGAAGGGCTTCTCTAAGATAGTTCCTACTTACCCCGAATTTTTCGGATAACATGCGCTCAGAGGGAAGTTTGTCTCCCGGTTCCAAGTTTTTGCGATTGATAAGTTCTCGGAGATTGGAGATGATACTATTATGAATTTCTTCGTTTTCTCCTCTTGTAAGGATTTCTAATTTCATAGACCAAATTTCATATAATTGGTTAACCAAATTGGTTTGCTAAAGCTAAGAAATAAACTTCTACAAAAAAAACCTTCTTAAGGTCATTCTCGTACACATTAAGTGTGGAATTGTTTGCACTTAAAGCAATCATAATAATCGCTAGTTTTATGGGAGTGCCGACGTATTGGGTATTTAAAGGGTTTTATTATAGTGAGGTTCAATAAGGATGTCTCAATGTAGAATCATGTTGACCAGTACCTCACCTATTCTTTCGAACCATCCCATACTTGTTACTTTGAAGATAGGACAGGATTGTAAATTGCAGTATACGAAAAAGCGGCCTTGTTGCCTGGAACATTGAGTGTAGAAATGGAATAGAGGTTGTCCAATATTTCTTAAATATAACGTTTGATTTCAGAACTGAAGTTGTCGATCCATTCAATTTTGTTGATACTTCGCAGATAATCTTCAACCCCATAAATAAAAAGGTACTAAATAAGAATAGGTGTTTCCAATCCTTAACAATTTCAAATGGTTCCGATTCTTTACATTCTGTTTTTTTGTACCACTAATCGAGTACATATGTATAACAAATACGACCTGTTCATCTTTTCTTAAATAGGTCCTTGACATCACTTTTTAACAAGTTCACAACATTGATTCTTACAAGTTCCATATCAATGTTATCTTAGCTTGGATAATGAAGGCACATTATTTTGTTTTAAGTTTGATTCTATATTCGATTCCTTTTTTCGGACAGAATACCTATTCCGATACTTTTTCTGCCGTTGCGTATACCAATAACAATGGCAACACCAACTTTTCGACAAATTGGATAGAATCAAATGATGATAATTCAGCTTCCGGTGGCCGTATCAGAATTACTGGAAATGAGTTACGATTAAATCGTCTTTCGTCAGAAAATATTAGAAGAACTGCAAATCTATCCTCAGCGACGGGAGCGGTTCTATCTTTTGATTGGAGCACGTCCAGTCTGGAAAGTGGCGAAACACTTGCCATACAGGTTTCATCTGATGGCAGCTCCTTCACTACTCTAACTACCTTTGGGGGCACATCTTCAGGAACTTTTAGTCAAAATATTTCGGCCTATGTATCGGCCAATACTACCATTCGTTTTCTCAAAGGCGGTGGAAATTGGGACCAAAATAACGACCAAGTATATATTGACGATGTATTGATTACAGCTACAACTTACCCTGATACGGATAATGATGGTATTTTAGACGATGTAGATTTGGACGATGATAATGATGGCATGACCGATGAAGAGGAATATTGTACAATTGCCAACACTACGTTTTTGGTTTCACAGGACATCGGCGCCAGATCTGTGGTTGTAAATCATACGGATACCGGATATTTACGATTGGATTTTTCATCCATGGACAATTCGTTCCAACTGGATATAAATGGAACACCGGTTCACCCATCTGTTTTGGAATTTGAAAATGGGGCATTGGATGCTGGGGAAGAATATTTCCTTTTTCAGTCAGATAATGCATTTATTAGTGCCCCTTGGGTAGCGAACACCAATGGGTTGCCCCGATTGCGACTGATTGTGGACGAAACGGGAAAGGTTACTTTTTATGGCACAAGAACTACCTCCTCCACATCACTTGAGATTATGCACGCACAAGCCGCCACTCCTTTTAACACAATTAACTGGGTTCCCGACTTTAACAATGTCTTTACCGTTACAAATCAAGCTGGGCCCGGTCCGGAAGGATTTACAGGGGTATTGTTCGCCAGTGCCTTATGCGACTCTGATGGAGATGGAGTAATCAATAGTTTAGATTTAGATTCGGACAATGACGGTATCTATGACATAGTTGAATCGGGTGTGTTGGATGTAGCCGGAATTAACGATGCAAATAACAATGGCATAATCGATGGGGCGGCATCAGCTTTTGGCAACAACGGACTCCATACGAATATCGAAGATAATGATTTGGCATATACCAATTTAACCTATTCCATAGCGGATACGGATGTTGATGGAATCTATGACCCGTTTGAAATAGATGCGGACAACGATGCCTGTAACGATGTTGTCGAAGCTGGATATTCAGATAATAATAATGATGGTATTTTGGCCGCATTGCCCACTATAGTAAATAGTAATGGTTTGGTAACGGGAACAAGTGTTATTGATGGATATACGACCCCTGATGACAATAATTCCAACGGCACTTATGATTTTCAAGAGGGTTCCTCGTTGCCCACAGTTACCTCACAGCCACCAAACACTTCAGTATGCCCGGGTTGTAGCACAACAATTTCCGTCACGGCTACCAATGCTACTTCTTACCAATGGCAGATCTATAATGGGACCAGTTGGGTCGATTTGACAAATACTGGGATCCACGATAATACTTCCACTGATACTTTATCGATTACCAATGCCACACCGGCCGACAATGGCAATCAATACAGGGTCGTTATGGCCAATAACGGCTATGCCTGTGGCACGACTATATCCAATACAGCGACCTTGACGGTCCGGGTAAACACCGTCATTACCAACCGAAGGATAACACACAGGGTCAATAAGAACTGACTTTTACCTTTAGACAGACCTTTTAAGTCCCAAATTTCATCTATTTAGTAAATTTACGGCTTTTTCAATGTGTAGATCCCATCATTTGAGAGCAAGCTAACTTTTGATTTTTTATATTGTGAAACTTTTGAAGGTCAATTTCGAGGGATTACCGGTAACGATGACAAGGGTTCTAAGTGTGTTGTCACATATATGTTGCCAAACATAAGAATCTTAAAGTAGATATATTCGTTTATAGCTTTATTACCACTAAAAATTGAAGGGGTGACAATTCCGTAAATTCGAACTCTACATTTTTAACTACAACTCCTGTAGGTAAAAAATACGACAGGCCACATGGAATTCTTGTCAATTTCGCAGAAAAATCCACCAATAGGGAATCGGAATCACTTAATTGGATGCTATATTGATAGTGCGATTCAGTAGGAATGAACAGTTGGATTGTGTCATCCAACTTTATGATATCCGCATCTTGGACGGCAAATTCATTGACAGGAATAAAAATAAAACCTGCATTGGGAAATTCTCCGCCCACCCTTATTACATTGGGATCTATGGTGCCAACTTCAATCAAATTATTGCCACTGGCATCAACTAGTTTTAAAAACAGGGAGGGGAAGGCCGGGTCAAAAAGAGAACAGTCTATATTGTCATCATCTGAACATCCATTTACCAAAAATATTGCGGCTATTAAAAAGAACGGGATTTTAAGTATAGAAGAAATTTTCATAAGTATGGAAATTTAATTAAAAAATACCTAATTGGTCATGGGGTTGCGAGCAATAATATTTTGGCCCGATGCCTACGTATGAAATCATGAATATTGTGGGCACTGTTATACCAGTATCTGATCTCAAATTTCATTATAATAAATCGACTCCATATAGCCTTCGTTTTGGGGACTTTCTTGTTCCAGCGAAAATATGGACCATTTAAACGCTTACCCGGTAGAATTTCTATAAATGTGAAATTCGATTAGTACATTTATAATTAAGTTTAAAATCTTTCCCATATTTACAGCACATAAATCTCCCTAACATGGAATTGACCGTTTGCATTATAGATGACGACCTGGTGTCGCAATTCGCTTCGAGATATTGTATAGAACAAACCATTTCCAATTGCAGAACCATTGTTTGCGACACTGCCGAAGAGGTCCTGAACATGTTTGCCGATCCTTTGAACAATGGAGATGTTGTGCCGGATTTAATATTCCTCGATCTTGTCATGCAGGGGATGGACGGTTGGGAATTTCTAGATAGGTTAAGGTCCGGGAATGGGGTATTACAAAAAACTGACATCTATATCCTTTCCGGCTTTGTAAATTCGAATGACCGGGCCAGGGCCAAGGAACATCCAATGGTAAAGGGTCATTTTGACAAACCCCTGTCCAAAAGCATAGTGGATAAAATCCTTCATACAAAAAGAAAGTAATATTATCGTTTTTTGCACAGTACATTTGAAACTTGCATGATGGGTCTAATTATGCATAGTAGTGTCTTTTCAATTCAATTCATCCAAAATTTATTATAATTACATTGGCTTCCCAAAAAATCACAAAGTGCAGATATACATTCGTTTAAGGGCCATAATCAAAGATGAATATTTTTTTTATTGGCTTTAGACCGCCTTTATTAACATCTTGTAGAAAAAGAAAATACATGATAAATTACTCTAATATCTTTGTATTCAAACCCTAAATAATTTAATATGAAAACAATTTTACTTGTTAAGGAAATTTATCTCGATGGATTTAAGCAACTGGGAAGTTGGCTGGTAAAAAGCTATTTCAAAGCTTTTGCGTGGTTCAGTTTTGTCATGTTCCTAGTGGTCCTATATGCTTTTGGATTCAGAATATTTACCGGATTCACTTTTTGAACGAATTAATAGAAATATGAGTTAGATGATTTGATCCTTCCGTGATTTTGCGGAAGGATTTATTTCAATTGGGATATTACCTCCAGGTTTAGCATTTGAACAATAATAATTCCGTCTTTTTCTGGTTTCCAAAACTAATCGCTAAATTCAGGATTTATAGAGTTCTAAAAAACGGCCGTTTGAAATAAATAATAGAAATGTCACTTAAAATCTTTGTTTATTGGGACTATTAAAATCAAATAGCTTGTATAATAGCTATGTATGTTTTGAAGTCCCTTAAACAGATTTAGCTTATTTTAACAAATTCAACACTGGTTGCTTTAAAAACTCTATGTTTATAGTTGCGTCGATTTTCAGGGAATACCCCTCATCTCTAGCTTTCAAAATCAACTCGGTTACAGACTTCCTTGATTCTTTCAATTCCTCTATTCTCCTTTCAGCCTGTATTAGCCTAAGATCGTTTTTATCTTTTAAAAGCAGCGTTTGAAGGTTGTGAAACTTGATTTTGTCTGCTATTAAGGATAATAACACATCGGCGGAGTCGCTCGGGCAATAAACGCCCTCAACGAGTTTGATACTATTACAAAGTTGGTTCATCTCAGGTATGCTTTATAAATATGAACAACAAAAATCGAGCCGAATCAAAAAAAGTTTCCTTACACTTAACTTTAGTGTTTCTTTGAAAATACGGACTTTTTGAACACTAACAAGTTAGAATTTCTATAAATGTGAAATTGGGTTGGTAAATATATAATTAAGTGTTAAATCATTTCCGTCATCAAGCCAATTTGCACCATAAATCAAGGCGGCAAAGCCAACTATAAAGCGATAGCCAAGAAATTATTATCATTAATCATCGTATCAGTTTTATATAATGTACCAATTTAATTTTACCCTAAAACAATGACGTATTTTATTGTTCAAAAAAGAGTTTACCCTATAGTCCAATCCCGTTCCATTTTGTTGAATCTTCATAGGTCAACAAGCTTGCACAGAATGCAGCAGACTACGGTACTACCATACCCTCCTGAGCAGATAATAGTCCTTCTTGCAATGCTTTTGCAATTGACCCTGAGTTGATTGAAAATTAATGGGAACATATGCCCATTTTGTAAAGCGTTGTAGCAAGAATATGAAGGTCCATTTCATACATTCAATAATGCACTCCACTTCTTTTTATGAATTGGAATCATGTACATTTTATCATAATGGCACCGGCCTTTGGCCACCTGTAACTAACTAAAAACAGGGGTAAGGCTGGTGCACTTTATATGAACTCATACTAATTTGGCGAGGCACTACTGCGCTTTTTTAACCAGTACTTTCAATTCGGCCTTTTCCAATGCTTTATCTAGATTTGCAGTTATGAAGGGGTAGAACCTGAAAAAATTGTGACCATCCTTTCGTTTCAAAACCACCTCCGTGGAACCATCTTTATTGGCGGCCATATGTTCTACAATCACCTTTATTTCTAATAAATTGTTGAAATCCGCTATCGCACCACGTTTGATAATGATATTTTTTCGCGGAAAATCGATATGCTGATAAGTTGAACCCGATGGACTACCTACCGTAAGTATATCTCCTCTTGAAACCTTATGTACTTTTTCCTGTGACCGGAGCATCGCTATGGATGCCAATAACATTATAAAAAATATTGAATTTCTCATATTGTATTGTTTAATTGAACACTCATCTTTTGATTTTCTGAGATCAAAGTTTAGAACCAAAGCAAATTATAAGTGTCATTTTCACAATCTTCCATTTATGAATCCCTTACAATTCATTATTCTATGTTTTCAGGGCATTCTCCGGTCCAAATTCATCTTTTACGTTTTCCTTGACCCAAATCAGGCAGTCATTAAAACTATCAAAAATATGTTCTTTGGGGACTAAATCAGGAATAATATCTATGCGCTCGAGCATATATCGTGGTTGCTTTAAAATATCTACAAGCAACACCTTTTTACCTTGTTTAACCAAATCGACCAGAACATCTTCCATGACATATAGACCAGTTTGGTCAATATACTGCATTCGGCCCATACGTATGATTACCGTAGAGGCAGTGTCGGGGATCTGATTGGCCAACTGTTGAAAATAACTTGTAGAACCAAAAAACAACGGTCCTCTAATATGTTTTATAAAAACTTCCTCTTTTAGATTTTTTGGAAAATTCGTTTCATCTGACCATGCTTTTGATCTATCAAGCGACATTACGCCTGAGCGTTCGGCCGTTAAATCCCCGATCTTTTTCATAAACATCAAGGATGCTATTACCAAGCCTATTCCAACGGCATAAACCAAGTTCCATACTGATGAGAGCACTAAAACGATCAACATTATGATAACCTCCGCCTTAGGTACATATGGTATTGCTTTTAGACCTTTATAATCCATTACTCCAATACCAACGGTTATTAATATGCCAGCCAAAACAGCTGCAGGAATTTGAGAAGCGATCGGTCCTAACAATAGTAGAATAACCAGGAGCAAAACACCTGACATCATACCTGACAATCTAGTTTTTCCTCCTGAATTAATATTCACCACGGTTCTAATCGTGGCACCTGCGCCCGGAATGCCTCCAAAAACAGCTGCAATGCTGTTGCCTATACCTTGCCCGACCAATTCTTTGTTAGGATTGTGTTTTGTTTTAGTCATGTTATCGGCCACCACCGAAGTCAACAATGAATCTATTGCTCCCAAAAGTGCCAAGGTCAGGGCAGTAAAAATAAATGGAGAAATACTATTAAAACTAAAATCAGTAAAAATCCCTAGATTAGGTATCGGCAATCCACTTGGTATCTCTTCAATGGGCCTATAATTTAAGTTAAAACCTATTGCTATTCCTGACATAACCAAAAGCGCTACCAACGTACTTGGAACTGCCATAGTTATACGTTTAAACCCATAAATGATAATAATAGTTCCCAATGCCAACATCACCTCTAACCAACTAATGTTTTTTAAGGCTCTTGGCAACACTTTTATAGCACCCAATACCCCCGAGGCTTCATTACCGGCCAAGGTTTGCGATTCTACCAGAATCTGTGATTCGGTTATTTGTTCAGCTCGTTTTATAGTTTCTCTAAAATCTTCCAAAACCAAAATACCCTCTCCAGCTTCTTCTTTTAAGATATTGTCCAGAATGATCTCTTCTGCATAGGGTTTAAATTGATTCACAAACTCGGTATCCTCTTTAGGGTAATAACCAAGAGAAGGTAAAATTTGGGTAACCAAAATTATAACACCTATAGCGGTCATAAATCCAGAAACAACGGGATAAGGAATATATTTAATGTATTTTCCCAAGCCTATTAATCCCAAACCTATTTGCATTAATCCAGCCAATAGAAAAATAGTCAATATAACTGGCAAGGCCTTTGAAACATCTCCATCAAATGTGGCAACTATTCCTGCGATTACGACCATACTAACTGCTGTCATAGGGGCGGTAGGCCCAGAAATTTGGGTGTTGGTCCCTCCAAAAAGGGCGGCAAAAAAACTAATAAAGATAGCGCCATAAAGTCCGGCGCTCGGGCCCAGCCCTGAACTTACACCAAAAGCCAATGCCAATGGCAATGCAACTATACCGGCAGTGATACCACCGAACATATCGCCCTTAAAATGTTTGAAATCAAATAGTTTGTTCATTTTTTTTATTTCTTTATGTTAGAATTAAAATCCGATACTTAAAAGTCGTTCAAATGTATCTTAGTATCATTCTCAATGACTTGTTTAGGCGCTTAATATTTATTTATTTTCAGTTTTTCTGAGATCAAGGTTCAAAACCAGTGCAAATTGCACATACCATTTTCCAAAATCATTCACTTGTTGATGCAGTACTCCTGCCTGTACACTTGTAGTTTTGCTAAATTGATAACCCAAAGCTCCATACAGTCTATTTCTGTCAAAAAATGCCTCTTCTGTGTTTACAAAAATCTCATCATACAATCCTAAAAACAAACTTCCTTCTTCAATTTTAGGCTTGTTCAATGGGACAAATAGCATTAAGCGGTAACGGAACCTGTTTCTAAAATCATTGCTCACCCAACGTTGCTCGACCCGGTAGCGATGTTCAAATTTTACCCTTCCGATAATATTGGTCAAAATGAATTGTTGCCAAATACGATGTTCTTCGGTTTCCGGAGATTTTTGTTCTGATTCAAAAACATACGAAGGGATATATGCATATCCTGCTGATACAAATGCCTTATCAGAAAAATGATAGTTCAATCCAGTACGCAACAATAATTGCTCGATATTCACCGGAGCAATGGTATGGTTTCTATACTGTATTTCGGTATGAACGCTGAACTTATCACTAACCTGGTTCGTCCCGAAATACATCAGCCAGTTGCCCGTATCCTCTTGCTGTGCAAAAAGAGATAAGGGCAAAACAAAAAAAGTCATAACTAATCTTTTAGCTGATTGTAATACTATACTCATGATTAAAAAAACACTACCTCACCAGTTGAAACATTGTACATTCCGCCTACAATCATAATTTCATTGTTTATTTCCATTTCTAACAGTATTGGGCTATTTTTTCGTATGTTTTCCAAGGCCAGATGTACATTCTCAGTAGCTACATTATCTACAAATTCAAGGTTTCCGGAATTTCTAAGGCTTTCATCTTTGGGTTCTTTGATGGCTTCTACTGCAGGTTCGATTTTATTGATCAAAGCTGTTAGATTTCCCATCCTTGCATGGTCACAGGCTCCTTTTACTGCACCACAACTGGTATGCCCCAACACCACGATCAATTTGGTTCCTGCCAGTTTAGATGCAAACTCCATACTGCCCAAAATATCCTCGTTTACAAAGTTTCCTGCTATACGAATACTGAAAATATCACCCAAGCCCTGGTCAAAAATCAACTCTGCCGATACCCTTGAGTCTATACAGCTTAAGATGGTCGCAAAGGGAAATTGTCCTTCACTGGTATCATTGACCTGTTCGAGTAGGTTTCTATTCGCCTTCAAATTATTTTGAAACCTAAGGTTTCCGGTTTTTAAGAATTGTAATGACTTTTCAGGGGTCATTGTTGCCTGTGTTTCTTTAGTATGTGCTTTCATTTTGAATATTATTTTGGTATTTTTTGATTATGCCCATGAGTTCCCATAATTTAGGATAGGTACGCTAAGCTTTTGAATTGTTTTATTTAATAGTGTATTGGATTCTGTATGTTGTTATATAAAAATTTCCTTTTACTACCTCCCACAAATAATTACCCAATTTTATTCTTGGATACACAGCTTGAAAGTCCATCAATTGCATTATTGCCTTCTTCAAATTCGTAGGTAATAGTTTTAGGAATTGTGTTGCTGATGTTTATTTGAGCCTATACTTCCTTGCTTAGGGCATTTCCCATATTCTTGTGGAGGCTCAAGAACTTAATTGGCTTTTTAGTCTGTTCACTAAAGATTCTAGTTATTTCAATGTCAGTATCATCAATATTGTCATTGAAAAAACCTAAAGAAATCTACTTGAGTAATTTAAACTTCATTTGCTCTCGGGTAGAAATCATATTCCTTCGAGTTTTATTAAGTGTATTTTCCGACTAAAAATGCCTAAGCGGAAGTAAAATTTTTGGGAGGAAGGAAGGGAACCTCAGGGTGATAATTTGCAAAACGTCTTTGGAAATTAAGAAAGGAATTGTTTTTCCCAAAGAAGCTATTCAAATCCATCAAATTTATGGCATAAAAAACCTGTACTTCATTTTCATTATCACCCTCAATGACATCCCTTTCCTTGGAATCCTCTTCTGCGATTAATTCAAATAAACCATGCTTTAATTCATCAAAATGAAAAATGATCTCAACAACCGGCATGGTTGCAATAAATGCCAGCAAGCAAACAACGATAAAATCCCTTAAAGGGTGGAGTAAATTTAAAACCTTGCCTTTCATTATGCGATAACTTTGAATACCATTTGGGTATAAAACTTAGAAATACTGTCCTTCCCCTTTTCAACATCCGTAAGAGAAGGCAAGTGCTGCGAAAAGTATCTTTGCTGATGGACTCCTTCGATTACGGTCGAAATTAGCATATGGGGAAATTCAAATTTTGGATGAATTTGCAATACCACATCACTGACTCTTTGAACAATCCTTTTGTACACCTTAAAATAGCCCATTTCATTTGCACTATCCACATCTTTTGTATGGTAAACCTTTACAGATTCCGATATAATAATCTTTTCCAATAAGATTTCGTTAATATGGGCGAAGGAATTGTCCATGGCCATAGGATGGGTCAGTACGTTAATTGCTTCTTCTAATTTTTGCCTGGGAGAATCGATATTGGCCATAGCAAAAACCAATTTATACTCCAACCACCCCCAGTACCATCCTATAAGATAAAGCAATAGCATTTGTTTATTCTCAAAATAGCGATAAATAGAACTTTCAGGGGATCCAATTTGTTTGCCTAGCTTTTTAAAGGTAAAAGCTTCAAACCCTAGTTCAACCATTAATTCAATACTGCTAGAAATAATTTTGCGCCCAAGTTCCGATGAATAAGGATCTCTAAGGTAAATCTCAGGGTTAACGTTAATATTAACTTGTAAATCTTCCAATTATATGTTTCTAATAATTAATTAAAATAATAGTAATACTATAATTTATACAAGTATAAGTATTTTATTGTTAACTTTCACTATAAAATCCAAAGTGATTGGAATAATTGTTAAAAAACAAGCTCTTTGAATTCCTTTTTTTAACATATTGTACTCCATTGGATATTCTATAGATACTGACCCCCCATTCTAGTGATGTTGACCCCTCTTGCTATTTTGGTTTACAAAAGATAAGACATGACAATATTACAGTTTTTTTCTAAGACTATTTCCTTTGAGTTCAATG
>Ga0163215_101061_pt1 | contig 22468 bp, 24 predicted proteins | sample SynspAceP_FD_185934 | JGI IMG/M metagenome (GOLD analysis project Ga0163215, IMG submission 185934) | Saline lake microbial communities from Ace Lake in Antarctica - Synechococcus sp. Ace-P (Hybrid Assembly) | ecosystem: Environmental > Aquatic > Non-marine Saline and Alkaline > Saline | place... | reverse complement strand
ATCTTCACCCAAAGCAGTTGGCCCGACCTGCCACCCCACACGGCAGAGTGGCTGGAGCTGCAACGCACCCACAGCCAACTCCCCCAACCGGGCCGCTTGCTCGTCGAAAGCTTCCCCCACGACGGCCGCGCCCAGACCGTCTTCTACGGTTTCGCAGGCCGCAACGGCCAACAGACGCTGGGCCTGCTGCTTACCAAACGCATGGAGGACCTCGGCCTCGGTCCCTTGGGATTTGTCGCCACCGACTACGCGACGCTGGTCTGGAGCCTTGACCCCGTTACCAACCCCGCTCCTCTGCTGGACGCCGATGCTCTGCACAACGGGATGGAAACCTGGCTTGCGGGCAATGCCGTGATGAAGCGCACTTTCCGCGCATCCGCCACCATCGCAGGCCTGATCCAGCGCAACTCCCCGCAAGCGCGCAAATCGGGTCGTCAGGCCACCTTCAGCTCCGACATCCTCTATGACACGCTGGCGAAATATGACCCCGACCACCTGATGCTGGACATAACCCGCGAAGAAGCCCTGCGCGGCCTCGTCGATTTTGGCCGGATCGAAGAGATGCTGGACCGTACCCGCGGCCGCATTGATCACCTCACCCTCCAACGCGTGACCCCGCTGGCCGCACCGATGTTTCTTGAAATGGGCCGCGTCCCTGTCAAAGGTGCTGCCGAAGAGCGCCTGTTGGCCGAAGAATCACGTCGCCTGATGGAACACTCGGGGCTGGCCCAGATCACCCCTGCGCCGTCAGACAAGCCGCGCTGGCGGGTCGGGTACTGACGCCGTCTTTCACCGCTTGCAGTGCTCCGCGCCCTGCGGCACATACCCCTGATGAACGGATATGACTTCACCTTCTCGGCCGCGTCGCTCACAGCCTTGGGGTCTGGCGCGCTTTGGTGGCCGGATGAGCGGACACTGGTGGTAAGCGATCTGCACTTGGGCAAGTCAGAGCGCGTTGCGCGACGCGGCGGCGCCAGCCTGCCACCCTATGACACACGGGACACGTTGGACCGGCTGGCGGCGGATCTGGCTCTGACAAACGCGGGCACAGTGATCTGCCTGGGTGACAGTTTCGACGATCTGGACGCAGCCCACGCCCTGCCCGAGACAGAACGCCAATCGATCCTCAGCCTGCAAGCCGGTCGCCGCTGGGTCTGGATCGAGGGCAATCATGATCCGGGCCCTGTTGAGTTTGGCGGTGCCCATCTGGCCGAATTGACTGCGGGCTCTCTCACGTTCCGACATATCGCAGATCAGGCGGGCCAAGGCGAAATCAGCGGCCACTACCACCCGAAGGTATCCGTGCGACTGCGCGGACGCACCCTTACGCGCGCGGCCTTCCTGATCGATACAAACCGTGTCATTCTGCCTGCCTATGGCACGTATACGGGCGGATTACGTAGCCAGACATCCGTTTTGGACACATTGATGCGCCCTGATGCTATCGCCGTACTGACCGGCCCCGTTCCCACTCCCGTTCCAATGCCGAGGTAACCCATGGACCCAGCTGCAACAGACCGCATCAAGAACAGCTTTGCCGCGCAATCCATGATGGCGACTTTAGGTGCCGAGCTGTCCGAGGTCACTTCCGGCCTTGTACGCATCAGCGCCCCGATCCTCGCGGGCACGCGCCAGCAGCAAGGCTTTGGTCACGCAGGCCTCACCTTTTCGATCGGAGACAGCGCAGCGGGCTATGCTGCGCTGACCCTGTTGCCGCTGGACATGGAAGTGGTAACGGCGGAGATAAAGATAAACCTGCTGGCCCCTGCACGCGGCACCCGCCTGATCGCGACGGGGCGTGTGATCAAGCCGGGCAAGCGGCTCAGCGTTGTGACGGCAGAGGTCCACGCGGAGGAAGACGGCGTGCAAACGCTGATCGCGATCTTGCAAGGCACGATGGTCCCCGTACCACGCTAGAGCAGTCCGGCCTGCTGCGCTGCCGCACGGTGGCTGCGGCTCACCGGTACCTCCGCGCCATCTAACGTCACCAGCACGTCGCGCCCCTTGATACGGCGCGCCCTGTCGATGCCCTCCAGTGCCACCCAATGCGAACGGTGTACCTGTACCCCGATCCCTGACAGCTCCGCTATGGCATCGCCCAGTCGCATGAGGATAAGAGCGCTGCCCTTTGTGGAGACAACATTGAGGTAATGGTCCTGCGCCTCGATCCGGACCAACGGTGCGCGCAGCTCATAGGGAAGACGCCGCTGGAAGGTCTCTTGCGTTTCTGCCATGGGCATCTGTTCCGGATGCCCCATATCAGCGATCCAAAGCACCATGTGCACGGCCACCGTGACCATTCCGACAATGCCGGTCAGATAGGCCCAGTCCACCAGATTGCCCCAGCCCGAGAACACCAGTGTATTGACCAGATGAAACCCTGCAGACAGCAGCACCACAAAAATCGTCCAGATGAGCAGAGCAGCGAAACGCTTGCGCCCCTCTACCAGCCGGACTGCCACCGCACTCGCCGCGATCGACACGCCCACAACCGCTCCCCAATAGAGCATGCGCTCGAGCGATCCCAGCGCCTCCATCGTACCGAACGGTCCCGCGACAGCCGCCAGTGCCGTGAGCAGTGCCCACATCAATGCAAGTATCTTGAGCCTGGTCATTTCACGAAGCGCGAGTTGCATGACAGTGCAGATCCTTGTCGTTCACGAATAATAAAGGACGCCTGCGCAATCCGTCTTTCCCAGTTTTCCACAGCTTGCCATCACACGCCAACATTAAAACAGGAGCCTGTAGATGACCCTTGCCCCCCTCGTCGATGCGACACCAATGATCCAGATCCATACGGTACTCGCGCTCATGGCTCTTGTCCTGACCGGTGCCATCCTTGTCCTGCGCAAGGGCACAACCTACCACCGTTTCCTTGGTCGCATATGGGTGCTGATGATAGGGATCGTGGCGCTCAGCAGCTTTTGGATAAATACACTGCACTGGATCGGGCCCTTCAGCCCGATCCACCTGCTATCGCTTTATGTGCTTTACGCTCTGGTGCGCGGGATCATGGACGCCCGCGCAGGTCGCATCATCGCGCACAAAGCCCGCATGAAAGGCATCACCTACGGCGGCCTTCTGGTGGCAGGTGCATTCACGCTCCTGCCAGGCCGCATCATGCATGCGGTGTTCTCAGGCGGTTAGGCCCTCGGGCTCCGCCAGACCATTGGCGCGACAACAGGCGGTGACTGTATTCGCCAGCAGGCACGCGATTGTCATGGGGCCCACACCCCCGGGCACCGGCGTGATCGCACCAGCAACAGCGGCACAGCTGTCATAGTCCACATCACCCACCAACTTGGTCTTGCCCTCGCCCTTTTCAGGCGCGTCCAGCCGGTTGATGCCCACGTCAATCACCGTCGCGCCGGGCTTGATCCACTCGCCGGGCACCATCTGTGGACGGCCCACTGCCGCCACAACAATATCCGCACGGCGCACGACATCGCCCAGATCCTTGGTGCGACTGTGCGCGATGGTCACGGTGCAACTGTCGTTCAACAACAGCTGCGCCATTGGCTTGCCCACAATGTTGGAGCGCCCGATCACCACCGCATCCATACCCGACAGCGCACCATGGTGATCACGCAACATCATCAGACAGCCCAGCGGCGTACAGGGCACCATGCTTTTCTGCCCTGTCCCCAGCAAGCCTACGTTCGAGATGTGGAACCCGTCCACATCCTTGGCAGGATCAATCGCGTTGATCACCAGATCCTCGTTCAGATGCTTGGGTAAAGGCAGTTGCACCAGAATCCCGTGGATCTCGGGATCACCGTTCAACTGCTCGATCAACGCCAGCAATTCCGCTTCGGGCGTCTCCACGTCCAGCTTGTGCTCGACCGATTTCATACCCACCTCAACGGTCATCTTGCCCTTGGAGCGGACATAGACCTGGCTGGCAGGATCCTCACCCACCAGCACGACCGCCAGACCAGGCGTAATCCCGTGATCCGCTTTCAGGCGCGCCACATGGGTGGCAACCTGCCCCCGCACCCGCGCCGCAAATTCCTTACCGTCAATTACTGTCGCAGCCATAGCCTCGGATCTCCGTTCTTCATTGTGCCTTTAAACTCATGGCCGAAAGGCCAAGGCGCGAGGCGGGGGCCTGTCCCCCGCCTCGCGCCTTCTTAGGAAGCCCGCCCGTTCAGAACAAGCCTTCAACATCGCCATCCGCGTTCAGCTTGATATTCTCTGCTGATGGAACACGCGGCAGACCCGGCATGGTCATTATTTCACCACAGATAACCACAACAAATCCCGCACCTGCAGACAGGCGCACCTCGCGGACCGGCACCGAGAACCCGGTTGGTGCGCCACGGCGCTCGGGATCAGTCGTGAAACTATACTGGGTCTTGGCCATGCAAACCGGCAGGTTACCATAGCCCTGCGTTTCCCAGTCCTTCAACTGGCTGATGATTTTGGCGTCGGCCTGCACCCCATCCGCTCGGTAGATCTGTTTGGCAACAGTCTCGATTTTTTCCAACAGGGACATCCCGTCAGGATAGATCGGCTTGAAATCAGCCTCTCCTGCATCGGCAATTTCAGCAACCCGCGTGGCCAGATCTGCAGAGCCTTCCGACCCAAGTTCCCAATGGCGCGACAGGATTGCCTCGGCACCTTGCCCAGCCACATACTCCTTGATCGCCTGCACTTCGGCATCTGTATCGGTGACAAAATGGTTGATCGCTACGACCACCGGCACGCCGAAGGATTTGACGTTCTCGACGTGGCGGCCCAAATTGGCGCAGCCGTTCTTCACAGCTGCCACATTTTCGGTCCCCAAGTCAGCCTTTGCCACACCACCATTCATTTTCATCGCCCGCACCGTAGCCACAACCACCACGACAGCGGGAGCGATACCCGCCTTGCGACATTTGATGTTCATGAACTTCTCGGCCCCCAGATCAGCGCCAAAGCCCGCCTCTGTCACCACATAATCTGCCAGCTTCAGCGCCGTTGTCGTGGCAATGACCGAGTTGCAGCCATGGGCAATATTGGCAAACGGGCCGCCGTGGACAAAGGCAGGGTTATTCTCCAGCGTTTGCACCAGATTGGGCTGCATCGCGTCCTTGAGCAGCACGGTCATCGCGCCATCCGCCTTGATATCGCGGCAATAGATTGGCGTTTGGTCGCGGCGATAGGCGACGATCATCGCCCCCAACCGCTCCTGCAAATCCTCCAGATCACGCGCGAGACACAGGATCGCCATGACTTCGGAGGCCACGGTAATGTCAAAGCCGGTCTCACGCGGGAAGCCGTTGGAGACGCCACCAAGGCTCGACGTGATCTGGCGCAGCGCGCGGTCGTTCATGTCCACCACACGGCGCCAGACGACGCGCCGCGTGTCGATATCCAACTCGTTGCCCCAATAAATGTGGTTGTCGATCATCGCTGCAAGCAAGTTATGGGCCGAGGTGATCGCGTGGAAATCGCCCGTGAAATGCAGGTTCATCTCCTCCATCGGCACGATCTGCGCGTAGCCGCCCCCCGCAGCCCCGCCCTTCATGCCAAAGTTCGGCCCCAGCGATGCCTCCCGGATACACACAGCCGCCGATTTACCGATACGGTTCAGCCCGTCGCCCAACCCTACGGTGGTGGTCGTCTTGCCCTCACCCGCAGGGGTGGGGTTGATGGCGGTCACAAGGATCAACTTGCCATCCTTGCGATCCTGAACGGAACTGATGAAGCTCTGGCTAATCTTGGCCTTGTCATGACCGTAGGGCAGCAGATCAGCGCTGGAGATGCCCAGCTTGGCGCCGATCTCCTGAATGGGTTTCTTTTTCGCTTCGCGCGCGATCTGGATATCTGTCTTGAACGCCATCATCGTCCCTCCCGTTGTGCCATTCCGGCATTTTGCGTTGATTTTAGATATAAGTGGCCAGAGAAGCAGCATAGTAAGCGACATACCCGCTTCGTCGTGTGGCACATCGGGTCAGATCATCGTTGGTGTCCAGGCGCGCTGATCCGGTACATGCAGCCGCAACCGCTCGCCCAAGGCAAACACACCCTCCCGTTCGACCCAAGCCGTTATTCCCCTCCGCCCCTTGGCAGCGGCTTTGACCTTCTGCCCCACCCCCGGCATATCCGCTTCAATCTCGCGCGCAGGCAGCATGCAGGGACGGTTTTCCATATCTACCACAATCGTCGCTCCCGACGTGCCCTGAAGCCGCGAGGACGGCGGCACATGGGTGAGATCGCTGATGCCCTCGATCACCATCGTCGCCCCCATATAAGACGGGTCCAGCGTTTCCAGCCCCATCGCTGCGGCAATGGTAGCCAATTCCTCGACGCTCATTACACAAAGCTGGCGCGTGTTACGGATGACGGTATCGCGGGGATATTGCGACAGCACACGGCTGCACGACGGGCGCGTGAGGCCGCCGTGGTCCTCGCCCTCGGGTCCGGCAAAGCCAACGGTCAATGTCTCGCGTGGTTCTGCCTTCAGGCCGGCGGCGCGGTCGGGCACGACGCCGAGCCATGTGATGGTTGCGTAATGGTCGGTGGGGATCAATGCGGGCATCGGCGGTCTCCTGTTTGCACGCTAGAGTGCAAGCGTACCGCACAAAAGAAAAGGCCCCGCGCGATGCGGGGCCTATGTTCTTTTGCGTGTCACCTATCAGCAGTGGCGGTCAGACCGAAGGCTCGGGCTCCATCCCGCCTGACGGCGGATTCTTCTTGCCTTTGGCCTTCGGGATCGCCGTCACACTCGGGGCCGAGCCGCTGTCAGGCGTGTCATCCTCGTCAGGCTCGCTTGGCAGTTTGCCCGCCATCACGCGCTTGATCTCGTCGCCGGTCAGGGTCTCGTATTCCAACAGGCCCTGAGCCAGACGCTCGAACTCCTCTGCACTGTCTTCGATGACCTTGTAGGCGCGCGCATAGCCTTCATCGATAATCCGCTTCACTTCGCTCTCGATCAATTCCTTGGTCGAGGCCGACACGCTGAAGCCGCCCGCGCCACCGTTGGCCTGATAGCCAGCAGCCGCTTCCTGATAGTCGATGTTGCCGACCTTGTCGGACATGCCGTACCGCATGACCATTGCACGCGCCAACGCGCTGGCCTGCATGATATCACCCACAGGACCTGACGAGACCGAGTCAGCACCATACTTGAAAATCTCGGCCGCCTTACCCGCCATGGTCATGGCGATGCGATCTTCGGCTTCGTCCTTGAACATTTGCAGTTTGTCCATTTCCGGCAGGCTCATCACCATGCCCAAGGCACCGCCGCGCGGAATGATCGTGGCCTTATAGACCGGATCACATTTCGGCATCTTGATCCCGACAATCGCGTGGCCCGCTTCGTGATAGGCGGTCTTTTCCTTCTGGTCCTGCGTCAGAACCATCGACCGGCGCTCCGCGCCCATCATGATCTTGTCCTTGGCGGATTCGAAATCCATCATCGCGACAAAGCGGCGGCCCAGACGCGCGGCGGTAAGAGCCGCCTCGTTCACAAGGTTCGCCAGATCCGCACCGGAAAAGCCGGGCGTCCCGCGTGCGATGATACGCAGATCCACATCGGGGCCGAGCGGTGTCTTGCGCGCATGAACGCCCAGGATTTTCTCGCGGCCCTTGATGTCGGGGTTGCCCACGGTGACCTGACGGTCAAAGCGGCCGGGGCGCAGCAGCGCAGGGTCCAACACGTCTTTCCGGTTGGTCGCCGCGATGATGATCACACCTTCGTTCGCCTCAAATCCGTCCATCTCGACCAGCAACTGGTTGAGGGTCTGCTCACGTTCGTCGTTCCCGCCGCCATAGCCAGCACCACGCGACCGGCCCACGGCGTCGATTTCGTCGATGAATACGATACATGGCGCGTTCTTCTTTGCCTGCTCGAACATGTCGCGCACGCGGGATGCACCCACACCCACAAACATCTCGACGAAGTCGGAGCCGGAGATGGTGAAGAACGGCACCCCAGCTTCGCCTGCAATGGCGCGCGCCAGCAGTGTTTTACCGGTACCGGGAGGGCCCTCAAGCAGCGCGCCTTTGGGGATCTTGCCGCCAAGGCGGGAGAATTTTTGCGGGTTGCGCAGGAATTCTACGATCTCTTCCAGTTCTTCTTTGGCCTCGTCGATGCCCGCAACGTCGTCAAACGTCACGCGACCATGCTTTTCGGTCAGCATCTTGGCCTTGGATTTGCCAAAGCCCATCGCCCCGCCTTTGCCGCCGCCCTGCATCCGGTTCATGAAGTAGATCCAGACACCGATCAGCAGCAGAATGGGAAGCAGCGAAACAAGGAACGTCTGCAAGCCGCTTTCCTGCTGGCTTTCGGCGCGGAAAGGAATGTTGTTGTCAGTCAACAACTTGGTTACTTCCGCGTCCGTCGGCTTGATTGTAAGATAGTCGCTGCCGTCCGACTGGCGGAAACGCACCTGTTCACCATCAAGGGTGACATTGCTGACCTTGCCGTTTTCAACGGAGGTCACGAAATCGGAATAGCTGATCTCGCGGTTCTGCATGCCGGTGCCCGCACCGCCGCCGTTGAACAGATTGAACAACGAAAAGACCAGAACCAGCAACACAGCCCAGAATGCAAGATTGCGAAAATTGCCCAAGGAAACTCTCCTGAATACATCTCAGCCGGAAGGTGCTCTTCCAGCTACCCTCCTAAGATAGAGACTCGTGCGGTTTGTTCAATGCGAAAGCAGGAATGAAGCGAAATCTGCGACGATCTGCGCAGCCCACCCCTCATTGTGTCCCGCAACAGGGGCCGCAACAAGGCAATCCCCCCGCCAGACCGCCGGAGACGCCATCAATGACGCACGCGGTAAGCCAGTCTCTCGCCAGTCCGGCAGCGTTGCAACCGCCGGTCCCAGCGCGCGCACTTCCAGATCCGGAGCGTGTGGTCCCGTCAGGCGCCAACGGCTGTCCCAGAGCGCTTCCGTGGGGCTGCGTCTGTCCTTGACTGCGTTATATTCGCGGGTGATGCGGTAGTAACCCTTGCGCCTGATGACAAGGCAGCCGCCCAACGTTACCCGCTGCTGCTCGGCCAGTGCGTCCACCAGCAGATCCACACCCGCCCGCCGCGGTGGATAAGGAGCAGAGGCCACCCATTGTAAGGAGGACACTGTCAGGCGTCGCCAGATTTCCGCAGGCACTGGTGGCTCCATCCGCACGGGCAGCAAAAGATCTCCCGCCTCCTGCGTAATGTGGGTATCGGCCTCCAAACGGGTGTAATGCGCTAGGGCTTCCTGTGCCTGCCGAAGCGCCGCAGCTGAGGAATGGAGTGCCTGCGCGTCGATCCCTAAATCTCCCAGATGGCGCAGCGCCTGACGGGCGCGGGTGCGGGTATAGCGCGGATCGTCGTTGGAGGGGTCCTCGACCCAAGGCACATTATGGCGGCGCAGGTAGTCGCGCAGTGCCGCGCGGGAGTGTCCAGCCAACGGTCTGGCCCAACAGATGCCCTCGCGCACAAACCGGTTCTGCATCGCAGCAAGGCCGTCAACGCCGGCCGCGCGTCCCAGCCGCATCAGAAAGTTCTCGGCTCCATCGTCCAGCGTATGGCCCAACACGATGCCCCCGATGCCGTGCGCACGCGCCCAACCGGCCATCAAACCATAGCGCCCCTCCCGCGCAGCAGCGGGCAGGTTTCCGGCCCCGCGTTGGCCCTCCCATTCCAGAATATCGTGGTGAATACCAAGTTTTGCGCAGAGTGCTCCCACTCCTTGCGCTTCTGATGCACTCTCGGGGCGCAGTCCGTGATCGACGGTGATAGCAGCAATGTAATGTCCCGTTCGCGCCGACCAATGCGCAAAGAGATGCAACAACGCCACACTGTCGCCTCCGCCTGAAACGGCAACGCCGATGCGCAAAGGCACCGGCGCGTCAAAACAATCTTCAATAGCCTTCAGCAGGGTGGCGTCTGCCACCGGCCCCTCGTCCTCTAGCTGCATCCGAGCTTGGACCGCTCCGCCTGCGCATCGCCCACAAAGGCGCTGTCGGGAAAGCGCACAGCAACTTCCGAGAGCGTAACACAGGCTTCCGAGCTTTGGCCCAGCGCGCCCAGAGATGCCCCCAGTTTAAAGAGCGATTCCGGTGCCTTGGGTCCGTTTGGTGCTGCACCAAAGCTGGCCAGATAGGCGCGCGCCGCCTCGCGCGTGTCGCCAAGCCCTTGCAGCGCGTCACCACGCAGCAGGTCGACCTCGGCGGCTACTGGAGAGCCCGGGTAGGTCTGATTAAAGGTCGCAAGCTGATCTGCGGCGGTGCGAAAGTCACCGGATGCGAGCGCCTCCTGCGCCCGCTGAAAATCGTCTTGCTCGCCCACGGCAAGTTGGCCGGTATTGGATTGTGGCGCAGGAAGGGGTGCGGGAGCAGGCGCTGTGGTCTGCCCCTCGCCGCCCAGTGTGGTGGTGTTGCCCAGCGCCGAAATATCGCCGCCTTCCAGCTCTACCAGGCGGAACTCCAGATCCGCGATCCGCCGCGTGCCGTCATCGACGATACGGTTGATCCGGAATTCCAGTTCTTCGGTTTTGGAGGTAACACGCGACAGCTCGCTTTCCATCGCATTGACCCGCTCCAGCACAGACGCGGGTAAGGCCGCCACCCCCGCGGTGCCCGTGGTCGACAGCTCGCGCTTGAGGCGGGTCATCTCCACGTTCAGCGTGCTGAGTTCCTGACGGATATCAGCCAAAGTTTGCGCATCCTGCGCCGCGGCACCGATAGGTACCGCGCCCAGAACAACAGCAAAGATAAAAGCAAAGCGCATCACCACAGGCTCCCTAGCTGGTCTGGCCACCGGCCAGAACGGTCACGGCGCGGCGGTTTTTGGCATAGCAGGCCTCGTTCGAGCAAATCTCGATCGGACGCTCCTTGCCGTAGCTGACCACGCGCAGACGGCTTGCTGGCACGCCTTTGGACAGCAGGTATTCGCGTGCTGCGTTGGCGCGGCGCGCACCGAGCGCAAGGTTGTATTCGCGCGTGCCCTGCTCATCCGCGTGGCCTTCGACAACCGCCTGGTAATCGCTGTTGGTCAAAAGCCAGCCAGCCTGACCATCCAGCGTGGCGCGGCCCACGGCCGTAAGCGTAGACTGGTCCACTTCAAACAGAACGCGGTCACCTACGGCTTGGTTGAAATAGGCAACCGACGTCGGATCATTCACGCCACCGTCGCCGAAGCCGCCCACAGGCTGGCCACCGACAGGGTTCGCAGAACCGCCGGCATCGCCACCGAAACGGTTAGGGTTGGTACACGCCGACAGCGCAACGGCAGCGACCAGTAGGGTCATGGGTAGGAATTTCATCTGTCTCGACCTCGTATGGGGTATTTTATTGTCCCCGATGCTATCACAGCCGGATGCATCAGGGAAAGGGCTACTGCTGGAGCGGCGACCAGCTGGGATCCGATCCGCCTTCGGGTGTCGGCACCTGCCGCAGGACACGGCCTGTGATGTCTACGGAGTAGAGCGACGAAGCCCCGCCCTCCCCTTGGGTCTCGCGGGTGAACATAATTACACGACCATTTGGCGACCATGTGGGGCCTTCGTCCAGAAACGATGCCGTGAGCAGACGCTCTTCCGAGCCGTCGGTGCGCATCACGCCGATATGGAACCGGCCTGCGTGCTGCTTGGTGAACGCCACCAGATCTCCGCGCGGCGACCAGACAGGCGTGCCATAGCGTCCTTCGCCAAACGAGATCCGCCGCGCCTCGCCTCCACCTGCCGACATGATGTATAATTGTTGCGAGCCGGAGCGATCGCTCTCGAACACGATCTGGCTGCCATCTGGGCTGTAGCTGGGTGCAGTTTCAATCGACGGTGTATTGGTAAGGCGCACGGATTGCCCCGAGTTGATGTCCATCGTATAGATATCTGTATTCCCGCCCTGACTGATCGAGAACACCACCGTGTTGCCCGAGGGCGAAAAGCGCGGCGCGAAGCTCATCGATCCTTCACCGCTTTGCAAAACGCGCCGTTGGACCGAACCGATATCGAGAACATTGATGCGCGGGAATCCGCTCTCGTAGCTGGTATAGAGCACGCGGTCGCCCGTTGGTGAAAAGCGCGGGGCCAACACAATCGAGCTACTGTCGGTCAGATAGCGCACATTGGCACCGTCGTAATCCATCACCGCGAGACGTTTCTTGCGGTCATCCTTTGGACCCGTTTCCGAGACATAGACCACGCGGCTGTCAAAATAGCCGCCCTCCCCCGTGATGCGGGAGTAAACCTCGTCTGCGACCTTGTGCGCCATACGCCGCCAACCATCGACTGTACCGGCAAATTGCAGGCCTTTGTCGATTTCGGTGCCCGACACCACGTCATAGACGCGGAATTTGACACTCACGCTGTTCTCGGACACCGACACGGCCCCCGTCACCAATGCCTGTGCGTTGATCGCGCGCCAATCGGGGAAGGATACCGGCGCATTGAAATCACTGTACTGGGCAATGAACGCCGAGCTGGGGATTTCCGCGAAGACGCCCGTTCCCTGCAGATCCGCCGCAATCACCCGCGCCAGATCGGCCGAGAGCTGTCCCGCCTCGCCTGTCTCGGCCTGAAAGTTGGGCACCGCAAAGGGGAGCGGCTTGATGATACCCTCCTCGATGGTGATCCGCAGCGGGCCTTGCTGGGCCTGCGCCGCAGAAGCCAGCCCCAGCGCACAAACCAGCGCCAAACAAATGCTCAATACCTTCATCTCAAATTCGTCCTTTCAGGGGTGAACCTTGGCCCAATATCCCGCCATTCAGTCTATATCTCAACGGGGAGAGTCGCGATCTGTTCCCCACAGCAGCTTTCCGCCAGAAAATTCTTTGCAAAGCGCCCGATCCCGTCATCTGATCCGCATCCGCTCCGGGTTGAAGGTCATCTCGATTTCCTGCCACTGGCCGTATTTCTCTGGGGGCAATGGAAAGCCGTCTTTCTGGCACAGCAGGATTGCGCGGCGCGCGGCACCAAAAGCAGCGTCTGCCGTGGACGAATCGCCGCCCTCACTCGCGATCATGCGCAGGGAGTTGGCGACAACCTTGCCGTCCTGCGTCATGTCCATGGCAACGGTCACCGTGGTCTGCGCCCAACGCGCGCCCGGATCGACGTTCCAGCAGGCCTGCACGGCCAGGCGCAGCCCGTCCTTCTCCGCCGAGGACATAGGCGGGCCGGTTGGCACGGTGTTGGTGGCCGAACTCATCGCCGCCTCAAGCGCTGCCTGCACGGCGGCATCATCCACGGCATTGGTTTCTTGCGCCGGTGCGGGCGGTGTGGGTGCTGTCTGCGCTGTCTCCACCGGGCGCGGTGCGGAGGGGCGGCGCGCGGGCGGGCGCGAGGACTGCGTGGGCGATGCCGCAGGCGGCTCGGCTGCTTCGGTTACGGTCCGGTTCGTCGCCTCGGGGGCTTGGGTCGCCTCGCGCGGCGGCTCGACCGTCTCGCCGGTTGCTTCCGGAATAACAGCTTCCTGCGGCTCGGGTTCCTGCACCGCCTCCGGCTCCGGGGCGGGGGCCGGCGTGGGAGCGATCACTTCTGCGGGCCGCTCCACGGGGCGCGACGACACGGGTGCGTCCTGCACGGTGACTTCGGCAGGCACATCGGTGCTCTCCGGTGCCGCCTCGGACACATCCGGCACGACTTCTTCCGCAGGCTCAGGTGTCGGCTCGGCGACTTCCACCGACGGCGGTGGCGGCGCCACTGGCTCTGGCTCAGCCACATCAACCTCAGGCGCGTCCGGTGTCACCTCCGGCGCTGCGGGCACGGCTTCCGGCGCTTCGACCACGGGCTGGCGCGCAGCATCGACCAGCGCCTGATACTCCGCGCCCGTCACGATCCCCACTTCCTGTATCTCCACAGGCTCCGGCCCCGAGCTGAACATCCCGCCGAACAGCACCCAAACGAGGAGCACGACGTGCCCCCCGCCCGATATGATATTGGCTGTTCTCTCCGGCGACGACATCGTCTAGTTCCCGCTGCCATCCAGCGTCGGCCCGCCGATATCCGTCACCAGACCGATGTTGGAAAAGCCGCCCGCATTGAGCGCGCCCATAATTTCCATGACCGTGCTGTAAGGCACAGCGCCATCAGCGCGCAAAAATACGCGGTCCCCTTCGCGCTGTTCCGCAACCGCACGCAGCTTTGCCACCAATTCGTCACGCGGCGTTTCGGTGGTCAGGATCTGCACGCTGCCATCCGCAGTGACTGTCACGGTCAGCGGCTCTTCCTGCTCGCCGGGCAACGCTTGCGCCGCCGTCTTGGGCAGCTCAACCGGAACGCCAACCGTCAACAGCGGGGCTGCCACCATAAAGATAATCAGCAAAACCAACATCACGTCCACGAAGGGCGTAATGTTGATCTCGGACATAGGCATGGCACCGCCGCGCCGCCTGCGCCGCCCACCGCCTCCGCCCTTTTTCATGATACCACCAGCCATGGCTCAGCTGTCCAGCTGGCGGCTGAGGATGGTCGCAAACTCGTCAGCAAAAGCCTCATAACCGCCAAGGATTCGGTCGCTGTCCGCATTCAGCTTGTTGTAGAACACCACCGCAGGGATCGCGGCCATCAGCCCCAGACCTGTCGCCAGCAACGCCTCCGCAATACCGGGTGCCACTACGGCAAGGTTGGTGTTCTGCTGCTCTGCAATCTCGATAAATGCGTTCATGATCCCGAATACGGTCCCGAACAGCCCCACAAACGGCGCAGTCGAGCCTGTAGTAGCCAGCACCGGCAGGCCCTTTTGCAGACGCTCCGCCTCCTTGGCGATCGCCACATCCATCGAGCGGTCAATCCGCGCGGTAGCCCCGGGGATCAGTCCGCCGTCATCGCGGTGCGAGCGGCGCCATTCGGTCATGCCTGCGGCAAAAATCTTCTGTGCGGCCCCGTCAGGCTCTGCGCCGATCTGGTCAAAAAGCCCGTCCAAAGGCTCGCCGGACCAGAACGCGCGATCGAACTCCTCGGCCTCGCGCTGTGCGGCGCGATATTGCATCGTTTTCTGAATAATGATCGACCAGGTCCAGAAGCTGGCCGCAACCAGTGCCAGCATGACCAGTTTCACGGTGATAGTCGCTTGGGCAAACATGCCCCATACGGTAATGCTGCCGCCGATTTCGGCCGCGATCAATGCTGTCTGCATGTGTGTACTCTACTCTGTCGCCTCGGGAGGGCCTGTTCTCAGGCTCCATTTGGTGAGAATCTATCCCAGCACAAGACAAAAAGCGAGGGGCAAGCGTAGAGAGGCTCAATCACGTTTGCAGCAGGCGACATTCCGCTGGCAAACGCACCGGTTTCCCTGAAGCGCCGATGCAGACGATCAGCACTTTGGCCGTGAAAATCAGCGCATCCCCGCGCCAGACCTCCTGCGCCATGACCATCTTGGCTGCACTCAAACTTTCCAGCGTAGTGCGCACCTCCAGCACATCGTCAAAACGCGCAGGGCTGATGTACTCTGCCTCGACACGCCGTACGGCAAACACCACGCCCGCGTCTTTCATCGCCAGCTGGTCAATGCCCACGTCCCGCACCCAGTCGCTGCGCGCGCGTTCAATATAGCGCAGGTAGTTGGCGTAATAGACGATGCCCGCCATGTCGGTATCTTCGTAATAGACGCGGACTTCCTTGCAGTGGATCACTGAACGCCCCCCTTCTGCATCCTCGCATAAAGCCTCAGTGCGTGGCTGGCGTCCTGTGCTGCGGGCGGCAAAACCGGGTCATAGGCGGCACGGATCAATCCAGCGACGTCAGGGCGCAGGATCGTCGTTTCGCCGGACACCGCCAAGGGTGAGACGTCGCGAAACGCCATGTCCGACCATAGCAGGTAAGATTGCACAATCTGGCTCAGCGCCAGCGTCTGCGCGGGCACCGCACTCAGATGTTCGTCCATCCGAAGGAATACGAAACACGCCTTGATCGCGCCCGTCTCGTCAAAACGGAAAAACCGGTACTGGTTCGCCTCTGCCGCCACCAGTTTCTTAACTAAAGGCCCCAGATCCGGCACCAACCGGTCCATCCCCGGCACCTCCAGCAATTCCTCCCAATCGGAAAAGAAGAACACCATCAGGTTGGAGCCCAATTCCGTATCCGTCTCGGCCATCTTATGACCGGCCAACGCCGTGACCGCCTCCAGCGCGCCCTTGACAACCTCAAGGGTCGCCTCCTGCACACCGAACACCACCGGCGCAACCGGCCGTCCCCAGCGCGCAAAAACAAACTGCCCGTCAGCCCGCGTAAACAGTTGTTCGATCTCTTCCAGTTCCATCTTCACCCACGTCTCGTTCTAAAGCCCTATTTCTTTTGGCTATAAATATCCAAATCCAGCCCTAACCAAACAGGTCAACACCCCGCTTTGGCGGCTCCATTCCCAGATGCACCCAAGCCTTTTGCGCCAACATGCGCCCGCGCGGTGTGCGCTGGATCAACCCCTGCTGCAACAAGAAGGGCTCAATCACTTCCTCCAGCGCATCGCGGGATTCGCTCAATGCCGCCGACATCGTCTCAATCCCCACAGGTCCGCCCTGATAATTCTCCGCGATCAAACGCAAATACCGCCGGTCCGCCCCGTCAAGACCCAGATGGTCCACCCCCAACCGCGTTAGCGCCATATCCGCCAGCGCGCGGGTCACCCGCCCATCGCCTTCCACTACCGCGAAATCCACCACACGGCGCAGCAAGCGCCCCGCAATCCGCGGCGTGCCGCGGGCACGCTTGGCGATCTCGCGCGCGCCACCCTCGTCGGCGGGAGCACCCAGCTTGCGGGCATTGCGCTCCACGATGATGAACAACTCGTCCTCGGTGTAGAATTGCAACCTTGTGGGGATTCCGAAGCGGTCACGAAGCGGTGTCGTGAGCAACCCCATGCGCGTCGTAGCCCCCACCAACGTGAAAGGCTGCAACTCGATCCGTACGGTCCGCGCGGCTGGTCCTTCACCGATCACCAGATCAAGCTCGAAATCCTCCAGCGCGGGGTAAAGCACCTCTTCTACCGCAGGGTTCAGGCGGTGGATCTCGTCGATAAACAAAACATCTCGCGCTTCCAGATTTGTCAGGATCGCCGCCAGATCGCCTGCTTTGGCCAGCACAGGCCCAGACGTCATCCGAAACCCCACGCCCAATTCGCGCGCCATGATCTGGGCCAATGTCGTCTTGCCCAGCCCCGGAGGGCCGTGGAACAGCGTGTGGTCCATCGCCTCCTCGCGCTGCTTGGCACTCTGGATGAATACCTTGAGGTTCGCGCGCGCCTCCGCTTGCCCGACGAACTCGTCCAGCATCTGCGGACGCAGCGCGCGATCAAAATCTCCAGGCATGCCTTCGGGCCGCAGAACCGGATCACTGTCAATCATGGTGCGCCCCCTGAGCGATAAATCCCCGTCGGGAGTGATGCGTCCATCTTAATCCCTTGGTGCCAGAAGTTTCAACGCCGCACGGATCAATTGCGGCGTATCGGCCTCAGGCGCCTCGCCCGCCGCCCGCGCCACAGCGCCTGCCGCATCCGATGGGCCATAGCCGAGGTTAGACAGCGCCGAAAGCGCCTCAGACTGCGCACTGGCATTGGGCGCAGGGGCAGCTTGTCTGCGCGGCGCGGGCGACTCGATCACTTCGGCCTCCGCATCACCCAGCGCTTCGGCCACGCTGCCGCCCATGGCCATCATCGCGGGCGCTTTGTCCTTAAGGTCGAGCACTACGCGCTGCGCGATTTTCGGCCCTACACCTTTGGCCACCTTCACCGAATTCCAGTCGCCCAGCGCAATCGCGCGGCCAACACCATCCGGACCGAGCGCACCGAGGATCGCCAGCGACGCCTTCGCGCCCACGCCTTGCACAGAGGTCAGCAGACGGTGCCACTCCTTCTCGGCCAGTGTAGAGAAACCGAACAGCTGCATCAGGTCCTCGCGCACCAGCAGATCCGTATAGACCGCCGCGACCTCGCCCACAGGCGGCAAGGCGGCCAGCGTCCGGTCGGAACAGAAGACAAGGTATCCGACCCCGCGCACGTCAATCAGCACGTGATCCGTCGCGCGGTATTCAATCCGTCCGGTAATCTTGCCGATCATGCGCTCGCCCTCGCCACCGCCGCTGCGTAATTCGACGCACCGCCGTGATGGGCATGGGTAATCGCAATCGCCAGCGCATCCGCTGCGTCCGGCCCTTCAAACTGTACGCCGGGCAGCTGCATCCGCACCATATGCGCCACCTGCCCCTTATCCGCGTGTCCGACCCCCACCACAGTTTTCTTAACATTGTTGGGCGCGTACTCCCCCACGCTCAAACCCATCTGCGCAGGCACCAGCAGGGCAATCCCCCGCGCCTGCCCCAGCTTGAGCGTCGCCACACCGTCCTTGTTGACAAAAGTATGCTCTACCGCCGCCGTATGCGGGCGGTAGGTGGTGAAAACACGAGTCAGTTGCGCGTGCAGCGTCAGCAGCCGCATAGCCAGCTCCATGCCTGTCTCGGAATGACAAATCCCGTTGGCGACGTGGCTCAGCCTGCTGCCCGCCACATCAATCACGCCCCAACCCATGTTCCGCAACCCCGGATCAATGCCGATTACCCTGATCATCTGCCTCTGCCCTTCGGTTTTTGTTGCTTTTTGGATGCAGTAGCACGAAACGCGAACATTGCCTACATCTTTCCGCCTATTGCAGGATTGCGACACAGCATCGAACAAAAGCGCCGTAACGTGCTGCATTGCAGCGAAATACGCCATCCGGAATGCTGAAAACGACATTGCCACCGCCCCGATTTTGCCATAATTTAAAGAGGATTGCGCGGGTTCTGCTGACATGCAGAAAACGCATGACAGCTGTGCGCGCTGAGCACTTGCGCCAAGTTCTCACTCTGCCTATTTGAGCATCACATCGCCAGAGAAACTGGCATAACCCTCTAAATAGAAGGACGGCTCCAATGGCTGCTTTTGACACCACCCGCACCACTTATGGCGTTGCATCGTTTGCAAACCGCACATTCGCTTTTGTTGCCGATCTGGCAAACTCGGTCCGTGCATGGAATGACGCACGCGTCACCAGCAAAGCACTGTCCGGTCTGACTGACCGCGAACTGGCTGATATCGGCCTCGAGCGTGGCGATATCGAAGGTATCGCACGTAGCTGCCTGATCCGCTAACCTCTTTCGCCTTACCGTGACCCGCATCCTGCGGCGTCACATCGGGCGGGATGCAAAAAAGGCCGCGCCGGTGCATACCGGAAGCGGCCTTTTCTTTTGCGCAAGATCGACAGGCGCAAAATCCGCTGCGGCTACTTCTCCCCTCGGGAAGCATATCGCAGCGGTAATTTCTGGAGCTAGCGCATCAACGTGATAGCCTGATCGGCGATGAACCGAGTTGCCGGATCAACCGCCAGAAGCTTGGCCCCCATCGCCTCGACCACTGTGCCATTTTGCAGCAACGCCAGTCGGTCATTGTAGGTGTCCGGCCCGTTCGCAACCAACATAAAGGCCTTGAAGCACAAAAAGCTCAGAACCAGCAGAAACACGCCCTTCAACGGAAAGCGAAGGCGTGCGCGCTTGGGCTTTGCGATGATGATGCCGTTTTTATCAACACGCGTGGTATAGCCGCGGCGAACAAGCTTGGAATGTTTGCCGTCAACGGCATTCAGACGCGCATTAAAATCTTGTTTTGTGTAAACCATGACAGTGGTCTTTCTCAACAACAGCCCCCACCGTTATTGTGTAAATTTTTAGTCAAAGAATGTGGCAAAACTGGGGCAAATGAGGCAAAGCGACCTCGAATGCGTTGAAACTTAGGTCTTTTTCCGAAGCGTTATCGTCGTCCAGTCACCAATGCTTTCACGGTTGTGCAGATTGATGCCGGATCGTGCATAAACCTCGATCACCTCATCCGCTTGCTCGTTAAGGATGCCGGAGAGAATCGCATAGCCCTCGGGCGCCATAACACTCGCCATGTCCGGTGCAAGCGCCACCAAAGGTCCCTTGAGGATATTGGCGAAGACCAGATCAAAGGGCGCCGCCTGCGCAAGTGACGGATGATCAAAGCCAGCCGCCTCGACGCACTCCACGCGGCCTTCCAGCCCGTTGGCCACTACGTTGGCCCGCGCCACATCCACTGCAACCTCGTCAATGTCCGAGGCCAGAACCGTCTGCGGCCATATCCGCGCAGCCCCCATCGCCAGAACAGCCGTGCCACAGCCGATGTCGACCACGCGCTTGCCTGCAAACCCGTCCAGAGCCAGACGGTCCAGCGCGCGCAAACACCCCAGCGTGGTGCCATGGTGGCCGGTACCAAAGGCCATCGCCGCCTCAATCAGCAGCGGCTCACAATCGTCAGGCACCTTGTCAGCGTCGTGGCTACCATAAACAAAGAACCGCCCCGCCTCCACAGGCGCCAGCTCGCGCCGCACATGGGCGACCCAGTCGGTTTCAGGCAGCTCGGAGACCACAAAGGGCTTTGCTCCCAGCGCAGTGGCCAGCACCGCCAGCGCCGCCGTGTCGGGCGCTTCCTCAAAATAGCCACCCACTTCCCACAGGCCCGATCCGTCTTCAACTTCGAACACCCCCACGCCGGTCGGCTCGGGGGTCAGGGCCTCCATCGCCTCACCCAGCGTGTAGGCGGGCGCGCGCCCTGTCAGGGTGGTCAGTGCGGTAAAGGTTGGCATCACTCGGCTCCTGTATTTGTTAGCGTTCGGGTAGGGCGATGGCGGGACCACGTCAAGGGCAACCGCCTGCGCTTACTCCGCCGCGCGAAGTCTGCGCGCCACAAACACCGTCTCGTTCCCTGCTTCTGGATGGCGCGGGATCATCGTGGCCAATATAAACGAAACCGAGGCCATCCCTGCCGCCAGCAAGAACACCGCCGCAGGCGAGACCAGCCACAACAGCCCGAGGCTCACCGGCAGGAAAACCGCCGCGATATGGTTGATGGTAAACGCCACCGCCGCCGTCGGCGCCATGTCCCCTGGTGCACCGATCTTCTGGAAATAGGTCTTCAGCGCCAGGGCCAGACCAAAGAACATATGGTCCAGCACATACAAAACGGCCGCCACCTGAAATCCCCAGTCAAAGAAATACACGCCGCCATAGGCCAGAAACACACAGACCAGCCCGGTATATTCGAACATCAGCGCACGCCGTTCCCCAAACCGCGCCACGATCCGCCCCAACATCGGGGCGATGATCATATTGAGCATCAGATTGACCAGATACAGCCCCGCCACCTCATGCACCTGAAAACCGAACTTTTCCACCATCATGAAACCGGCAAACACCATGAAGATCTGCCGCCGCGCGCCCGACATGAATTGCAGCGCGTAATAGAGCCAGTAGCGTTTGCGGATCACCATCTTCTTGATCTGCGGATGCGGGCTTTCGTATTGCGGAAACGCCAGCAGCGCAAACAGCGCCGCCGCTATGGTGATCCCGCCCCCCGCCACAAACACGGTATTATACGTGAGCCCCAACGGCTCCCACAGGATCATGATCACGAAATATACGCAAAACGTCGCCGCCGATCCGGCAGCCATAAGCCAGCCCAGAATCTGCGGCGCGCGGTCCTTTGGCAGCCATTGCAGCTGCAAGGACTGGTTCACCGTCTCGTAATAATGGAACCCGACCGAGCTGAGGAACGTCAGAACCAGAATGCCCGTCAGTTGCGGAAACCACGCCGTCACCGCCGTCGCCGCCCCCAGCAGTATGAGCGAGACAAGCCCCAACACCTGCTCGCGCACCACGATAATGAGGAAAATCACCAGAAACGCCAGAAACCCCGGGATCTCGCGCACAGTATGCAACAGCCCGAGGTCGGCCCCGTCAAACTGCGCCACCTCTTTGACGAAGTTATTGAGCAGCGCATACCATGTGAAAAAAGCCACCGGCATCGCCAGCGCCATCACAAACAACAACACAATCGGACGTCGCCATGCAGGCTGGTCGCGGGCTTCATCGAGAGTCAGGAAATCTATCATGGCGCAGCATTACGCCCGTACTTCTGCAAAGGCGACAAAAATTTCAACCGAGCCCGCCCATGGCGCGCGCGCCCAGACTTCATTGTGCCAATAAACTCATCATCCGGCCCCCGGGCCGGATCGCCGCCGCTCAATAAAAACTCTGCGGGTCGATATCGACAGCCAGCCGCAGATCACCCTTCAACCTAATTTGGCCCACCCACTGCGCCAAGGCACGCTGCAAAGCCACTGACCTATCCGCCTTCACCAACAGGCGGACACGATGCCGCCCGCGCACCCGCGCAACGGGCGCTGGCGCAGGCCCGTAGACCTGCGCGCCCACATCCCGCAGCGCGCGGTCATTGCGCGCCAACCGGTTGCCTGCGTCAAACACCGCCGCCAGATCCGGTCCGCTCAGGATGATCCCCGCCAGCCGCCCATAGGGCGGCATCCCCGCCTGCTCGCGCTCGCGCGCCTCCGCCTGCCAGAACCCTTCCTCATCGCCCGCAAGGATCGCGCGGATCACCGGGTGGTCGGGCTGGTAGGTCTGCAAAAGCGCTGTGCCGGGTGCCTCGGCGCGGCCCGCACGGCCCGCCACCTGACGCATCAGCTGGAATGTACGCTCGGCCGATGAGGAAG
>Ga0163215_101058_pt1 | contig 22519 bp, 18 predicted proteins | sample SynspAceP_FD_185934 | JGI IMG/M metagenome (GOLD analysis project Ga0163215, IMG submission 185934) | Saline lake microbial communities from Ace Lake in Antarctica - Synechococcus sp. Ace-P (Hybrid Assembly) | ecosystem: Environmental > Aquatic > Non-marine Saline and Alkaline > Saline | place... | reverse complement strand
AGATTGCCTGCCTTCAGCGCGGCGATGGCTTGGGCGGCGGAGAGGCTGCCGGACATGGTGGTGAAGTAGGGCACTTTCTGCATCAGGGCGGCGCGGCGGAGCGACTTGGAATCCGAGATGGTCTTGGCGCCTTCGGTGGTGTTGATCACCAGCTGCACCTGACGGTTCCGGATCGCGTCCTCGATGTGCGGGCGGCCTTCGAGCACCTTGTTGACGTGCTCGACCTCGAAGCCCTCGCCCTTGAGGAAATCAGCGGTTCCCGACGTCGCCATCACCTTGAAGCCGTTGTCGACCAGAATGCGGATGGCTTCGAGCACGCGCGGCTTGTCCTCGTCACGAACCGAGACGAACACCCGGCCCGAGCGCGGCAGGTCGACGCTGGCGCCGAGCTGCGCCTTGGCGAAGGCAAGCGCGTAATCCCGGTCGAGCCCCATGACCTCGCCGGTCGAGCGCATTTCCGGGCCGAGCAGCGTGTCGACGCCGGGGAATTTGGCGAAGGGGAAGACTGCTTCTTTTACGGCGATGTGGGTCAGGGTGCGGTGATTGGGCACCTCGCCATAGGCTGCGAAAGCGTCGGCGAGGCTTTCGCCGGTCATCACCCGTGTTGCCACCTTGGCGATCGGCGAGCCGACGGTCTTGGCGACGAACGGCACCGTGCGGGAAGCGCGGGGATTGACCTCGAGTACGTAGATCACGTCATCCTTGATGGCGTATTGCACATTCATCAGCCCGCCGACGTGCAACGCCTTGGCCAGCGCAATGGTTTGCACCTCGAGACGGTCGACCATTTCGGGTGACAGCGTGTGGACCGGCAGCGAACAGGCGGAATCGCCAGAGTGAATGCCGGCTTCCTCGATGTGCTCCATGATGCCGGTTACATTGACGTCGGTGCCGTCGCAGATACAGTCGACATCCACTTCGATGGCATTGGTCAGATAGGTGTCAAACAGCAGCGGGTTGGTGCCGAGCAGGGTGTTGATCTGGCCGGTCTTGTCGTTGGGGTAGCGCGCCTTTATGTCCTCGGGCACCAGTTCGGGCACGGTGCCAAGCAGATAGTTGGACAGGTTTGTCTCGTCGCGGATGATCTGCATGGCGCGGCCGCCGAGCACATAGGACGGACGCACCACGAGCGGGAAGCCGATGTCGGTGGCCACCAGTCGCGCCTGTTCGACCGAATAGGCGATGCCGTTGTTGGGCTGAACCAGGTCGAGCTTGTGCAGCAGCTTCTGAAAGCGGTCGCGGTCCTCGGCCAGATCGATCATGTCGGGCGCGGTGCCCAGAATAGGGATGCCGGCCTTTTCCAGCGCTTCGGCCAGCTTCAGCGGGGTCTGGCCGCCAAGCTGGACGATGACACCCTTGAGCGTGCCCGCCTCTTGCTCCTTGGTCAGGATTTCGAGCACGTCCTCATCGGTCAGCGGCTCGAAATAGAGCCGGTCGGAGGTGTCGTAATCGGTCGACACGGTTTCCGGGTTGCAGTTGACCATGATCGCTTCATAGCCGGCGTCCTTGAGTGCAAAGGCGGCGTGGCAGCAGCAATAGTCAAACTCGATGCCCTGGCCGATGCGGTTAGGGCCGCCGCCGAGGATGACCACCTTCTGGCGGTCGGAGACGCGGGCCTCGCAGGCGAGGTTGCCGGCGAACGGCACTTCATAGGTCGAGTACATATAGGCCGTGGGCGAGGCGAATTCTGCAGCACAGGTGTCGATCCGCTTGTAGACCGGACGGACGCCCAAGGCCCGGCGCTGCTTGGCCACTTCATGGCCGCGCTTGCCGGTGAGCGAACCCAGCCGCGCATCGGAAAAGCCCATCGACTTGACCCGCCGCAGGTTCTCCACGTCGGTCGGAATGCCGTGTTCGCGGATGCGGGCTTCCATGGCCAGAATATCCTCGATCTGGGCCAGGAACCACGGATCGATCTTGCAGATGGCGTGCACTTCCTCAGCGCTCATGCCAAGACGCAGCGCCTGGGCTACCATGCGCAGCCGGTCCGGCGTCGGCCTGCCGATGGCAGCCCGGATGGCGTTGTCGTCGTCGCCTTCGCCAAGGCCGGGGATCTCGATCTCGTCGAGACCGGTCAGACCTGTTTCAAGACCGCGCAACGCCTTCTGCAGGCTTTCGGCAAATGTGCGGCCAATCGCCATGACTTCGCCGACCGATTTCATCGCCGTGGTCAGCAGCGGCTCGGCGCCGGGGAATTTTTCAAAAGCAAAGCGCGGGATCTTGGTGACGACATAATCGATCGACGGCTCGAAAGAGGCCGGCGTGGCGCCATGGGTGATGTCGTTTTCCAGCTCATCAAGCGTATAGCCGACGGCGAGCTTGGCGGCGACCTTGGCGATCGGGAAGCCGGTGGCTTTCGAGGCCAAGGCAGAAGAGCGCGAGACGCGCGGGTTCATCTCGATGACGACGAGCCGTCCGTCTGCCGGGTTGACGGCGAACTGTACGTTGGAGCCGCCGGTCTCGACGCCAATCTCGCGCAGCACCGCGATCGAGGCGTTGCGCATGATCTGGTATTCCTTGTCGGTCAAGGTCAGCGCCGGGGCCACGGTGATGGAATCACCCGTATGCACGCCCATCGGGTCGATGTTCTCGATCGAGCAGATGATGATGCAATTGTCGGCGGTGTCGCGCACCACCTCCATTTCGTATTCCTTCCAGCCCAGCACCGATTCCTCGATCAGCACTTCGGTGGTCGGCGAGGCATCCAGCCCGCTCTCGATGATGTCGAAGAATTCCGAGCGGTTGTAGGCAATGCCGCCGCCGGTGCCGCCCATGGTGAAGGACGGACGGATGATGGCAGGCAGGCCGATCAGGTCCAGCGCCTGTACCGCCTGGGCCATGGCGTGGCTCATATAGCGCTGCTTGCGGTCGGATTCGCCGAGGTTCCAGGTGTTTTCCAGCGCGTCGAGCGCCGTATCGAGTTCGTCGCCCGAGAGCTTGTCACGCAGCAGCTTGCGCTCGGCCTCATGCAGCTTGCGGTCGGTGTCCTTGATCTCGGTGGCGTTGGCCAGAAACGAGCGCGGCGTCTCAAGTCCGATGCGGGCCATGGCTTCGCGGAACAGCGCCCGGTCCTCGGCCATGTCGATGGCAGCGGGCTTGGCGCCGATCATTTCGACATTGTAGCGCTCGAGCACGCCCATGCGCTTGAGCGAGAGTGCGGTGTTGAGCGCCGTCTGGCCGCCCATGGTTGGCAGCAGTGCGTCGGGGCGTTCGCGCGCGATGATCTTGGCCACAACTTCCGGGGTGATCGGCTCGATATAAGTGGCGTCAGCCAGGCCCGGATCGGTCATGATCGTCGCCGGATTGGAGTTGACCAGGATGACCCGGTAGCCCTCTTCCTTCAGCGCCTTGACGGCCTGGGTGCCGGAATAATCGAATTCACAGGCCTGCCCGATAACAATCGGTCCCGCACCGATGATGAGGATCGACTTGATATCGTTACGTTTTGGCATGGTCCGGGTCCGATTCTAACAAGCTCCGCGCAAAAAAATCCCCCGTCGAGAATCCACTTGAGTGATTCGGGTCGGGAGACGCCATGCGCAAAATCTAAGGCTAGACGCGGCTTATAGGGAAATGCGGAACCGGAGGGAACCCCCTATGGGGGATTGTTCAGGGGAAAGTGAGAAGGGATCTGGCTGATGTCCGGGCTATAACGGTTCAAACCCGGGTCCAAACCGGTGGGGCGGAGGCAACCGGCAGCGGTCTGACCCGGCTACTTCCCCTGCCGCTTCTGCAGATCCAGCAGCCATTCCACCACATCGGCCTTCTCATGATCAAACAGCCGGAAAGTGCTCATCGGGAAATGGTCGGCTTGAAGGAAGGCTTCGAACCAGGCGCGGTCGCGGTCCTCGATGGCGACAATCATGGAGTAGGGCGGGGCCATGTCGGCGGTGAGTTTTTGGCCCTCGCGCACATGGCAGTCGCGGCACCATTCATCGACCACCGCCTGACCGCGCTTCACCGCAGCCTGATCAGCGAGCGCCGACGATGCCGTTGCATAAAGAAAAAACGCGCTCAACCCCAGCAGGGCAAGAGCCGCCGCAGAAAGACCGGTCTTGTTTTGTCGATTTTCCATCATTTTCCGAGTTCATTTGAACGCGACATGCATCAATTCAAAGTGTTGCAGCGTCCTTTGCGCATCCAATTGGATGCGCGGCGCTGTAATGCCGATGTCCGGATTAGACCATGGAACAGTTGCGAGCGGCGCGCCTTGATCCCGGTCAATTCCTTTGCCCGGGCCTGCGCTGCGGAGAAATGCGCAACGGGTAACCGGTTTTTAAGCAATTACCGCCAAATTCGCGTCATGGTTGTCTTTTTGTGGCTTCAGTATGTTATCACGATTATCACATCCGCGCTTTGAAAGTGCTCTTTTGCCGGCTGTTCTGGCGCGTATCCGCCAAGACGTCTGGTTTTATGGCGCGGTGCTCGCCTACACAGCTGCCGGGCTGATGTTTCTTACCGCGGCGGGCAATAGCGGTGGCACATCGTATTCCAACTACATCATGCCAGGGATCACATGGCTGCTGATCATCTCCCCGGTCTTGGCGCTGAGCTATGATGCGGTTTGCCTTATTGTACGGTTTGATCAGCGACGATCGCTCGCCTACAGGCGGGTTTTCTCGCGCAAGCGGATGGCCAGCCTCTTGGCCGGGCTGCTGGCAATGGCCGGCATCATTGTGTTCTATGGGACATTCACATCCGTTAAAACAACACTTCCGATAATGTTTGACGGGTTTCTCTATGACCGGTTTCAGGCTGACCTCGATTCGATGCTGCATTTTGGCACCGATCCCTGGCGTTTTTTGCATGTGATGCAGGGGCACCAAACCATCACCGCCATCGTCAATTTCAATTATGGCCCGATCTGGTTTTCGCTGTGCTTTGGAGGGCTGTTTTTCGTGGCCTCATCACCCCGGGCTGACGGCTACCGGATGCGGTATCTGATGATGTTCATGTTTGTCTGGGTTGCGATCGGCAATCTAATGGCTGGCGCATTCCTGTCGGCAGGGCCGATCTATTATGGCCAGGTCACGGGCGATGAGGATCGCTTCGCGGGATTGTTGGCCTTCCTGACGATGGACCAGGGCACCCGTTCGGTCCGCGAGTACCAGCAATATCTCTGGGTGCTTTACGAAGCACGCATGCCAGGTCTTGCCAGCGGCATCTCCGCCTTCCCCAGCGTGCATGTGGCGCTGGCTGCCATGAATGCGCTGTTTGTGTTCGAGCGTTCCCGGTTGTGGGGCATTCTTGCAATTGTCTATGTCGGTGTTGTGCAAGCCAGTTCGGTATATCTCGGCTGGCATTATGCAATTGACGGGTATGTCTCCATTGCGCTGGTTGTCTCGGCCCATTTCGTCTTGCGCCGATTCATGCCGGACTCCACCGGTTCCCGGCCAGTGAGGTCTGCCAACCGCCGCGCATCCATCCGGACATTCAGAGGCGCCACCACGCCAATCTGATCTCAGTCGCCTATGCGGTCGCCCCAGCGGGCGCGGATCTGTGCTGCGTAGCTGCGGCTGACCGGTATGTCGGCGCCGTCTGCGGTGCGGATGGCCAGCCTGCCATTCTTGCCGACGCCGCGGACCAGAAAGTTCTTAGGGTGTTCGGCCACCCAGTGCGAGCGGTGAACCTGCCTGCCGGGGCCGGCTTCCCCGATTGCATCGCCGAGCCGCATCAATAGCAACTCCGTGCCTCTTGTGGTCACCACCAGCACATAATGGTCCTGCACCTCAAGCCGGATCAGGGCGCCGCGCTTGTCCGCCGGCAGGCGGTCAAGTAGGGCCGGGCGGCCGGACGCGGAGGAGCGGTTGGCGAGCTCCTGGACGGCAGGGTTTGCAGGTGGGCCGGGTGCGGTCACATCGTCGCCAGGCACATCTGCTGTTTCAAGCTGGCCGCCGCCGCTGATGCTGAGCCAGGTCAGTAACGAGAAAGCCAATCCAATCGGCAGCGCGACCAGAGCATTTTCCAAAACCCGCTCGGCATTGAGCGGCCGCATCAAAAGTCCGAAATTGATCACGGTGATCGCCAGCCCGACCGGCAATGCCGAAACCACGGCGCCGGTCAGCATGCGTATCAGGCGCGACGGCACGCGGGCGCTGAGTGCTGTGTCGAAAAAGGCGATGCAGACAAGCGCGCAGGTCCAGGTGGCGGTATGCAGCATCAGCCAGTAGCCGAGCCGGGTGGGGAAAGCGAGTCGCTCATAGGTGCCGAACGGGCCAGTCACAACGAACAGGCCGACCATCAGCGCAAACACCAGCCACAGCCGCGGGCGGCTGAGAAGCGTGTGCAGTTCACGAAGCGTGGATTGCAGCAACGTGTCGCTCACGAAGTTCTCCGGGTTACAGGCGAATGCGGCATTGAGGATCGGTGGCGACCATGGCCGATGGGGGCGGATTTGGCAATCGGATCGCAGGCTTTTCGGAATTCTGCCGGCTGCGCTCCACAACAACGGACCATCATCATGACGCTTGAACCGCTTTTCAACGCCAGCCCTGCTATCCAGTTTCATGTTCTCACCGTCGTCCCGGCAGCACTGATCGGCGGCATCACGCTGCTGGCGCGCAAGGGCACACCCGCCCACCGCATGGCCGGACGGGTGTGGATTGGCTTGATGGTGCTGACCGCGCTGTCGACATTCCTGATCCACGAGATCAATCTGTTTTTCGGCTTCTCGCCGATCCACATCTTGTCGCTTGTGGTTCTTGTCAGCGCGTTCGTGGTGGTCCGCTCGGCGCGGGCGGGCAACTTCATTCGCCACCAGCGCGTGGTGAAATCGCTCTATTTCGGCGGCATCGGCATTGCCGGGTTCTTCACCTTCATGCCGGGGCGGATCATGCACGAAGTGGTGTTCGGCGTTGCTGCCAGCGAAGATATGCCAGCCGTTGCCGCTTCACCCGCAGGGCAGGTGGCAGGCGCGGCGCCAATCTGGGTGTGGCCGCTGCTGGTGGCCCTGATCGCGCTAGGGATCAGCCGGATGCGCGACCGGGAAATGCCGGTTTGGCGGTTGATGCTGCTGCCGGCGATGCTTGTGAGCTCTTCGCTGCTCACCGCTTTGATCGGAAGCCTGAGCGGCTCCAGCCTGGCTGCAATGGGGATCGGCCTTGGCTTGGGCATGACTTCCGGCTGGATGTCGTTGCGCGCGGTTCCGGTCGTGCTGCTTGCCGGCAACCGGGTGCTGGTCAGGGGTGAAGTGGTCTCACTGATCGCCATTCTGGTGATCTTCGCCAGCCGCTTTGCCAATGGTGCAATGGTCGCGCTTGTCCCTCATATGCTCGAAAGGCCCGGCGTAACGGAACTTTTCTTTGCTGCGCCGGTTTTCTGTGCGGGCGTCATGGCTGCCCGGGCGCTGGCTCAGGCCGGTTTCAACCCGTTGCTGGCGAGGCCTCGCCAGTTGACGCTTGAACCAGAGAGTTGAAACTGGCGCTGGCGGCCCGTACAAGCCTTTTATTAAAGCTATGGCTAATGCCGTCAGGAGAGTTGAGAGCATGGATTGGAAAGGCCGTCGCAAGAGCGACAATATTGAGGACCGGCGCGGAAATTCGTCGCGTGGCGGCAATCCCTTCGGGCGCGGCGGCATGCGTTTGCCATCGGGTGGCATGCGCGGGGTGTCAGGCGGCGGTATCAAGGGCATCCTAGTGCTGGTGGTGCTGTTTGTGGTGCTCAAATCCTGCGGCATCGATCCGATGCAGATCCTGGCCGGTGGCGATCCCGGCGCCATCCTCGGTGGCCAGAGCCAGACCGAGCGGCAGGTTACGCCGGCAAGGCAGGACGAGATGACGCAATTCGTCGCCACCGTCCTGGCCGAGACCGAAGATGTCTGGAACGGCGTGATGAAATCTGAGGGGCTGGATTATCCCGAACCCAAGCTGGTGCTGTTTTCAGGCGCGGTCAATTCGGCTTGCGGCAATGCAAGTGCAGCTTCCGGGCCGTTCTACTGCCCGGGCGACCAGAAGGTCTATATCGACCTGACGTTCTTTGACGAGATGGCGCAGCGTTTTGAGGCCTCGGGTGATTTTGCCCAGGCCTATGTGCTGGCTCACGAGGTTGGCCACCATGTGCAGAACCTGATCGGCGTGCTGCCCAAATTCAACCAGATGCGTCAGTCGATGAGCCAGACTGAACAAAACAAGATGTCGATCCGGGTTGAGCTGCAGGCGGATTGCTTCGCCGGCATCTGGGGGCATTACACCGCGCAGAAGGGTATTCTTGAGCGCGGTGATCTGGAGGAAGCGCTCAATGCGGCACAACAGATCGGCGACGACACCTTGCAGCGCCGCACGCAAGGCTATGTGGTGCCCGAAAGCTTCAACCACGGCACCTCGGCGCAGCGCAAGGAATGGTTCGCGCGCGGTTTCGACAGTGGCCGTCTCGAAGCCTGCGACACGTTCAACAACCCAGTGTAAGCGGGCTGAATTTGGATCGATGAGAACGGGGCCGTATCCGGTTGGGTGCGGCCCTGTTCTTTGTCTATCGGGGCTTGTCCGAATCCGGCATATCACGGTGCACCACTTCCACCGGGGTGCGCATGATGATCTCGCGGTGCGGGAAGGGGATGGAGATTCCGGCTTCCTTGAAGGCGTCCCACAGCGCGATGAGCACTTTGCCCCGGACATTGGTCAGCCCGGCCTGCGGATCGGAAATCCAGAACCGCAATTTGAAATCCAGCGAGGACGCGCCGAAGGCCGTCATCCAGCAGACCGGCGTCTTGCCCGAGACCACGCGGTCAACTGATTGTGCGGCCTCGATGGCTATTTTGGAGACCTGGTGCGGGTCGCCGTCATAGGCGACGCCGAAATCGACATCGAGGCGGATGAAGTCATCCGAGAACGACCAGTTGACCACTTGCTGGGTGATGAAATCCTCGTTCGGGATCAGATACTCGCGGCCATCGCGGGTGATCACCGAGACAAAGCGGGCACGCAGTTCCCGGATCCAGCCAAAGGTTTCGCCCAGCGCGATGGTGTCGCCGGGCTTGATCGAGCGGTCCATCAGAATGATGACACCGGAGATGAAGTTGGAGACCACCTTTTGCAGGCCGAAGCCCAGACCAACGCCGACCGCACCTGAAAAGATGGTCAGTGCGGTCAGGTCAATGCCGGTCGAGGACAGAGCCATCATCCCGGCAATGATGATGAAGCTGATTTTGACAACCTTGCCGGCAAGAACCTTGGAGGATGGCGAGAGGTCTTCAACGGTGTTGATGCGGCTGTCGAAGAAATTGCCCAGAAGATTGGCGATCCAGAGGAAGCCGACTGTGACAATGACTGTGCGCAGCACGAAGAGCGCCGATATGCGCAGATCGCCAAGCTGGATCGCCATTTGTTCGAGAAAGGCTGTTGCTTCGGGGCGAAGGTCCAAGATCCCCAGCGCCACATAGCTGAAGACAGTCAACGCGATGAGCCGCGAGACGGTCCGGTTGTGAATGATCCGGCTTGAGACCGAGATTGCAAGCCAGGCCCAGCCAAGCGCCAGGGCCAGAGCCATCAGAAAGGTGCGAGACGGCCAGGTCAGTTCGAGCGTCACCTGGCGGGCGATGGACAGCAAGATCAGAAATATGACCCATTTGCTTCGGCGCATCACCGCGATGATGACGCGAAGAAGCCCGGGCTTGCCCTTGATTGTGCGGGCCCGGCTTTCGAGCCAGGGCTCTACCTTGCGCCCGATCAGCCATCCGACCGCGTAGCACAGCGCTACGATCAGGATCTGATAGAATGTCCAGGGCTGGATAAGGTAGGTTTTCGCGATCGTCCATTGTGTCGTGAGGGTCTGCCAGAGGCTGGGAATGTCGATGGTGTCCATGAACGCATTATGAGAGTGAACGGTCAGATTGAGAAGGGCTTCGAGCCGGTGCAGGGTGTTTGCAGCCAGATGAGCCACCGTTTCCGCCACGACCATCAAGCCGAATGGGAGCGACGATTGCTTTGCGGGCTGGTGCCGCGGCGTTCACATGTCTGCTTTTGCGGGATAGTTTGCGGTCATCACGCAACGGCTCCGGACCAAGCATTGCAAACTCAATGAACATGCGAAGGATACTCTTTTCGCTTGTCCGGACGTGCCTTGCCAAGCCTCTGGTGCAGGGGCATAAGCGGGCCTCGGTATTGAGGAGTGTGGCAGCCATGGATGTGCGCAAAGAGCAAAGCTGGGGCGCCCAGATCTGGGCCACGCTGGCGCTTGGCTTGCCGCTGGTCGGCACCCAGATCGCCCAGATCGCGATTGCCACCACTGATGTCATCATGCTCGGCTGGTACGGTACGGAAGAACTGGCATCCACCGTTCTCGGCTCGCAGGCGTTTTTTGTCGTGTTTATCTTCGGCTCCGGCTTTGCCAATGCAATCCTGCCGCTGGCAGCCCAGGCGGAAGGCCGCAACGACCCCACCCATGTTCGGCGTTCGGTGCGGATGGGGATGTGGATCCTGCTGCTCTACGCGGTCGTGGCCATGCCGGTGCTTTGGTATCTTGAACCGGCGCTGATCGCACTGGGCCAGAAACCCGAACTTGCAGCGCTTGCCAGCGATTACATCCGCATCGCCCAATGGGGCATGTTCCCGGCGGTGATGATGATGGCGCTCAGGTCATTCTTCGCTGCCCGCTCGCGCGCCGCAATCGTGCTCTGGTCGGCGCTGTTCGGAACCCTGGTCAATGCCATCCTCAATTACGGGCTGATTTTCGGCAATTTCGGCTGGGCTGAAATGGGTGTGCGGGGTGCTGCTGTGGCCTCGGTTTTCAGCTCGACCGTGATCTTCCTGATCATGGCTGGCTGGGCGGCGTGGCATCCACGGCATCAGGATTACCGCCTGTTCCAGCGCTTTTGGCGGCCCGAGTGGCCAGCGTTTTTCGAGGTGTTCCGGCTCGGTCTGCCGATCGGCTTTACCATTCTGGCCGAGACCGGGCTGTTTCTGGCGGCGTCGGTGATGATGGGCTGGCTCGGAACGGTTCAGTTGGCAGCGCACGGCATCGCGATCCAGCTTGCTTCGATCAGCTTCATGATTCCGCTTGGTCTCTCCAATGCTGCCACGGTGCGCGTCGGCCAGGCCTATGGCCGTGGCGATATGGCCGGGCTGGCGCGGGCGGCGCATGTGGTGATGGGGCTTTCGGTGGTGATTTCGTTTGCCGCGGCTGCGTTGTTCTGGCTGTTGCCGGAAGCGCTTGTCAGCCTGTTTATCGACAAGACCAATGTGGATGCGGGCGAATTGCTCAGGGTGGCTGTGCCGCTAATTCTCGTGGCGGCTGCATTTCAGATCGTCGACGCCATCCAGGTGATCGCGGCAGGGCTGTTGCGCGGCATCAAGGACACCCGCATTCCGATGTTCATCGCCGTTATCAGCTATTGGCCGATCGGCCTGTCGGCAGCCTATGGGCTGGGCTTCGGTCTCGGGTTTGGTGGTCCAGGTATCTGGGCCGGACTGGCCATCGGCCTCGGCGTGGCGGCAGTGCTGCTCAACCTGCGCTTTGCGAACCGGCATCTGTTTCTCGACGTCGCAAAGGCCTGATTTTTGCTGACCATTCTCCCCGGAAAGATCGCCGGGGAGGTCTCTGTTCAGCGCTCGGCGACCATATTCATGAAGCGGCGGAACAGCTCATCGCTGTTCTGCGTGCCGGGCAAGGCTTCCGGGTGATGCTGGACCTTGCCGACCAGCCACAATCCGCAATCTGAACAGCCCCGAGTTTTCTAGACATTGCCTAAAAAACTTCGTCTTCATCAAAATCAGGATTGGCTTCCCATTCACGATCCATATGGGCCAGGGAAGTCGCGATAGATCCTGCTTCGCCAATCGTGGCGATATGAAACAGTCCATCGCCCCGGTTGACGACTGGCAAGCGCGTCCGTCCGATGATCAATCCGGTTCGCCGCGCCACAACATCAGTCTCCCGTTCACCAAAAGGGTTGGCCACAATACCGAGCACGTCACCCTTTTCAACCTTGTCACCGCATTGCTTATAGGCGCGCAGGATACCGCCTTCGGGTGCCCGCATCCACGAACTGGATTCTGACTCCACTGACTGGATTTTGCTCGATTTTACCGCGCTGGCAGCAAGCATTCCCGTCGCACGTAAAACCCGTAAAACGCCTGCTACACCAATACGTATTGACGTCTCATCAAACCGCAAAGCCTCTCCGGCTTCATACAGCAGTATATCTGTTCCAACCTGGCCTGCAGCATCACGCATTGAACCGGGCCTGATTTTGGCGGGCAGGATTACAGGTGGCGCGAAGGCACGCGCCAACTCACACAGATCGGACCTGCCCGGCGCGATACGTACTTGAGGCAGATTTTCACGGTGCACCGCTGCTGTATGCAGATCGATGCCCCAGTCAGAAGGTCCAGCGATTTCCCGCATGAAGGTTTCGGCCAACTGCGCCGCAAGCGATCCCTTTTTGCTGCCGGGAAACGATCGATTGAGGTCGCGGCGGTCCGGCAGGTAACGCGAGTGCGCCATAAAGCCATAGGCGTTGACGATAGGAACCAGAATGAGCGTCCCACGCACCCGATCAACAACCGGCATTTTCAACAGACGCCGGATAATTTCGACACCGATAATCTCGTCGCCATGAATGGCTGCGCTGACAAAGGCGGTCTTGCCCGGACGTAACCCGTGAATTACATGGGCCGACATGCTCACCGGCACATGAATGGAGAGCTGGCTGATCGGAATATCGATAGTGCGCCGGCTGCCCGGTTCAACGCATTCGCCGCCGATCTCAAATGCCTCGCGCTTGCTCATCTAGCGCACCTCACCTTTCGATGTGTTGCCGATACCAGCATGCTTTTCAATATATTCGATTATCTTGCCCGCAATATCGACACCGGTGGTTGTCTCAATACCTTCCAGACCAGGTGAAGAGTTTGCTTCAACCACAACCGGGCCGCGCTTGGAGCGCATCAGATCAACACCAGAAACATTCAGTCCCATCGATTTGGCGGCACGAAGGGCAGTGTCCACTTCAGCTTCCGTAAGCTCAATATTTTCCGTTGAACCGCCGCGGTGCACATTGGAGCGAAAATCTCCCTTGGCACCGGTTCGTTTCATTGCCGCAACCACCTGGTCGCCAATCACAAAAGCCCGAATATCGCTGGCGCCGGCCTCCTCGATGAACTCCTGCACAAGAATGTTTACATTGGCGCCGCGAAAAGCCTCGATGATCGACATGGCTGATTTGTGCGTTTCGCCAAGCACCACACCAATCCCCTGAGTGCCTTCCAGCAATTTGATCACCACAGGTGCGCCGCCGACCGCCTCCAATACTTGCTCGGTGACTTTGGCATCATGTGCAAATGCAGTTACCGGCAGACCAAGTCCATCCCGCGCCATCAACTGCAATGAACGCAGTTTGTCCCGCGACATATTGATCGCAAGTGAGCTGTTGAGCACATAAACACCCATCATCTCGAACTGGCGGAGCACCGCCAGACCATAAAAGGTGATTGACGCGCCGATACGTGGAATAATGGCATCAAACCCGCTCAATACCTCGCCATCATATAGAACCTCCGGATGCCCGGAAGTGATATTCATGTAGCAGTGAAGCGTATTGACGATACGCAAGCTGTGGCCCCGCGCTTCCGCCGCCTCCAGCAACCGCTTGTGGGAATATAGTTCGGGATTGCGGGCCAGCATCAGAATTTTCAATTTGGCACCTTTGCCTTTGTTTTTTTAGGGATGGATTTCTTGTGAATGGGATCCCCGGCAAGAAAGGACCGCGATGGATTGACGGCAAAACCATGTCCTCGCAAAGCTGTCCGTCCCAATATAAAGTCGAAACCCATATTTGCCCGGTCGGCCAGCGAGACTTCAATGTGCCAGCGGCGCCGGTCAATCACCAACAGTGTTTTGATGACAAATCGTTCCTCTTGAAAGCCACTGGTATTCTTGATTTCTCGCTTGCCCAGCAAAGGCGCAACGCACGCAACGCGTTTTTGACCACAAAAAGCATAGGGCACAGTAAAGGCCACTTGAGGCTGCTTGCCTTCTATTACTCGGATATCTTCAGCACAAAGCGCCGAGGTGCGCGCGCCAGTATCAATTTTTGCCTTGATGGCCGGAATGCCCAAACCGGGCAATCCAACGCACTCACGCCATCCGATTTGTCGGATTGCGTGCTTTTTACCGTTGGTCGTTTTTTTTCCGGACATCGACGATATTCTTGCATTTCATGAGCGTAGCGCGATTGACACAGATCAACGCACACCATTGGCCAGGCCATGTCGACAAGCTGGATTCCCGAATCTGCAACAATCTGATTCAAACTAGCTTTTACGGAGACTATTTGACGGCAGCCATTCGGGCAATCGTCAACGGCACAAACAAAAACACATCAATCAGCTGCTACCCCGGAACTTTAAAGACGGAGCCAGCACTTACAGTTCAAACTGCGACAAAGGGCTGTGTTTCTCCTTGATGGAGCCGTCCCGCAGCGAACTTCTGCTCTCCGCCCAATGAGGACGTGGAGCACGGCGCATCAAACGGCCAGAGCCGGATTTTGCTCAGAAAATGGGCCTCAACGATAGCCGGGTTTTATGCCGGGTTGCGCTCAGTCAGCGCCTCAAATTCCTTGTGTTCACCGGCCATGTTTATGAAACGGCGGAACAAAAACTGCCTGTCCTGCGGACCGGGCGGGGCTTCGGAGTGGTGCTGGAGCGAGACCGCCTGTTTGCCGACCAGCCGCAGTCAGGAGTTGGTGCTATCAGTCTGCAGGGCGGGACAAAGCTGTAGATCGAATTTGATCAAAAAACCGGCCCCGATTCATGATGGATTATAGAATTATCTTCCCGCTTCTGACCTGTTTTGTCTTGGAGAAAGTGTGAGGAGCTAATAACGTCTTGCCGAGTGGCGCGACCAGCTAATGCAGTGTTGGTTTGCCCACAGGTCGTAGCGTGGGGCGCAGATGCTGGTTTATACACAATGTAGAACTGGGCCGTCCTTGCTGGCCTGGCGTTCTGTTTCTGCCCTCGTTCTGTTTCTTTTTCTGTTGGTTTTGTCGGGCTGCGCAGGAGGTCTGTCGCAGAGCGTCAAACAATCTATTTCGGTGTTTGTCCCAACGAAGATCGATTTTGTCGAACTCGAATATTATGCAAAACGTTCCAGGTCCGCCTACGATCCTATCGCCGACATCCGCAAGGCATATCCGTTGGTCACCCGGGCAGTGACCCTTGAACCCATCGACGTGCTTTATTTCATTGAAACGGATCTGGCCAATCGAAATCAGACGTTGTCGATTCGGGGCACCGCGCAAAAACCGAACGTTTGGGAAGATATTGAAACAGCTCTCCTCCCGGACAATATTTTGGATATTCCCCTGCATCGCGGATTTAAAGATGTTGCGACCGCCATCCATGACAACGCCGTCCCTTACCTGCGGAAGGATTTGCCGCTGCGTGTGACAGGGCATTCGCTCGGGGGGGCCGCCGCTGTGATCGTCGCTGCCTATCTCGAAAGCGAAGGGTACACCGTGGAGCGGGTGGTCACCTTCGGTCAGCCCAAATTCACCACCGAGAAGCCACCAGTACCGCAATTGTTTTCGGTGTTCACGCGGGTTGTCAACGAACTGGATGTTGTTCCGATGGTGCCGCCATACACTTCCGCCAAGAAGTATCAGCACTTCTCACCCGAGGTCGTTTTGCGCGCGGGTCCGGATTTTGCCTATCTGGATGAACACGATGCCGACCGAATTTCGGTGGGTGATTTCTGGCGGAACATCAACGATTTTTCCACCAAGGACCACCATATGGATGGCTATCTTGCAAATATTGAGGGAAAGGCCGCAAATGGGTCGAGGCAATCTCCCTATTTGTTCAAGAAAAAACCCGAAGTCCAGAAGATGACCGCCGCTGACTAATGCGTGTCGCGTTCAAGTGGATTGATTTGAACGCCAATTTACATGCATCACGGCTCTGTCTTTCAGCGTTCAGCGAGAACCGGCAGGCCTTTGCGTTCGCCGACCATCTTCTTGAAGCGGCGGAACAGATAGTGGCTGTCCTGCGGGCCGGGCGAGGCATCCGGGTGATGCTGGATGGAGAATGCCTGCCGGCCCGTTGCAATCCGCAATTGGTGCTTTCGGGCCAATGATGCCCTTCGTCCAAGCGAATGCACACGGTACGTTGAGCCTTACTGCTACCTTCGATTATCCGTTGCCGCTGACACTTCGGGCTTCAATAGGCACTTTTGTAAAACGCCGACCAAAAGCGTGATTTCAAGTCTCGACTGCCAAAGTCGAGGCCAAATTGTTTTGGCTCCACATGAATATTACTAAAAATTGTCCATTTCCATTAATCGGGCCCTCAGCGCTTTGTGTTCTACTCTCCTTAATTAGGCACAACTGATCGAGATCCTGCGATGTCAAAATTCACAAAAATGATCCGCAACAAAGATGGAAACTTCGCCATGCTCGCTGGTATCTTGGTACCGGTCCTCTTCATGGCCGGAAGCTTTGCGCTTGACACCACCAACGTGCTGTCAATGAAGACGCGTCTTCAGAACGCTGTCGACAGCGCCACGTTGGCGACAGCGACACGGCTCTACAAGGAAGATAGTCTCAGCATCGAGGATGCAAAGGTCTTTGCTGCGAACTTCCTGCAAGGTCAGGTCGAAGAAGACAAGTCGGCATTTGGCGACTTTTCGATTTCGCAAGCGATCACCATCACCAAGGTTGTCGACAATGGCAGCATCATCTGGCAGGTGGCAATTGCCGTAACTGGAACGCAGACCGCGACGCCGATGGCTCGGCTGATGGGCCGGGAAGAGCTGAGCGTCAACGTCGCGGGCATATCTGAAAGCGGGTCTGCGTCCTCGCAAGGCTCCATCTCCATGGCATTGGTGCTTGACCAGTCAGGATCAATGGATTGGAAGCTGGATGGGCAAAAGAAGATCAACGTGCTCAAGACCGCAGTTTTTGGCCTGATCGATCAGTTCAAGGCCGTTGACCCCAAGGGGGACTATATCCGGCTCGGCTCGGTCAGTTACAATACCTCCGTAACCGGGAATAAGAACATGACCTGGAATATCAACTCGGTTCATAGCTTCGTTGGTTTGCTAAAGGCCACTGGTGGAACGGATTCAACCGATGCCTTCAAATGGGGGTACAACAAAATCACCTCGTCGACCGAAGCCACCGAACACCAAACCAGGACGGGCCAGCACCCGGAACGGGTAATTGTCTTCATGACCGATGGCGACAACAATTATTATTCGGCGGATACATCGACAAAGATCTTGTGCGATCAGGCAAAGGCCGACGGCGTAACCGTCTATACGATTGCGTTCGCCGCACCCACGCGTGGCCAGCAGCTGTTATCCTATTGCGCCGACGAGCCTGGCCATTACTTCGATGCCAAGAACAGTCAGGAGCTGATCGACGCCTTCAAGAACATCGGCGAGCAGACTTCCGAAGTGGTCTCGCGGATCACTCAGTAGAGCCGAGGCCGGTTCGAGCACCAAGGCGCCCGCGTTGTCGATGTCCGCCATATCCGTACTATGGCGTGTCTATGTTGCGCATAGTGACGGAGAATGACGTCAAACGCGTACAAGGCACCTCAGCGAGCGACTGCTTTCCGCCCGCTTGAGGCAATTGATGAGTTCTGTCGCGTTGACAATTGCAGGCCAGAGCCGGGCTTTACTCAGATAATGGCCCCCGACGATAGCCGGGATTCATGCCGGTTTGCGCTCAGCGCTCGGCGAGTGCTGGCAGACCCTTGCGTTCGCCGACCATGTTCATGAAGCGGCGGAACAGATAGTGGCTGTCCTGTGGGCCGGGGGAGGCTTCAGGGTGATGCTGCACCGAGAACACCGGCTTGCCGACCAGCCGCAAGCCGCAGTTGGAGCCGTCAAACAGCGAGACGTGGGTTTCCTCGACGCCTTCGGGAAGGCTCTTGGCATCAACCGCAAAACCGTGGTTCATCGAGACAATCTCGACCTTGCCGGTGGTGTAATCCTTGACCGGGTGATTGGCGCCATGATGGCCCTGATGCATCTTCACTGTAGTGCCGCCCAGCGCCAGCGCCAGGATCTGGTGACCGAGGCAAATGCCGAACACCGGAACGCCGCTGTCGATCAAGCTCTTTATGATCGGCACTGCATATTCGCCGGTGGCTGCCGGGTCACCGGGGCCGTTTGAGAGAAACACTCCATCGGGCGCCATCGCCAGAATGTCCTCGGCGGCCATGGTGGCCGGAACCACCGTGACCTTGCAGCCAAGGCCGGTAAACAGTCTCAAAATGTTGCGCTTGACGCCATAATCCACGGCGACGATGTGTGCTACGGGTTCGCCGGTCTCGGGAAATCCCTCGTTCCAGACCCAGGGCCCCTGCGTCCAGCTTGATGACTGGCCCGACGTGGCGTCCTTGGCCAGATCGAGGCCTTCCAGTCCGCTCCACTCGACCGCCTGCGCCGCCAGCGCGGGAATGTCGAAATTGCCTGTTGGATCGTGAGCAATGACTGCATTAGGGGTGCCGTTTTCGCGGATCCAGGCGGTCAGCGCGCGGGTGTCGACACCCGACAGCCCGATGATGCCGCGGGCCTTGAGCCATGCGTCGAAGTGCCCGGTCGAGCGGTAATTGGAGGGCTCGCTGATGTCGGCCTTGAAGATCGCGCCAACCGCGCCGATGTGGGCGGCAGGTGTCAGATCCTCGATATCCTCGTCATTGGCGCCGATGTTGCCGATATGCGGAAAGGTGAAGGTGACGATCTGGCCGAGATAGGAGGGATCGGTGAGGATTTCCTGGTAACCGGTGAGAGCGGTGTTGAAGCAGACTTCCGCTCGAGCCTGACCGGTGGCGCCGACGCCGTGGCCATGGATAACGGTGCCGTCGGCGAAAACCAGTACGGCGGTCGGTTTTGTTTCAGTCCAGGGGCTCGTGGTCATGTCAACTCCGTTCACGGTTTCAAAACCGCTTCATCGCCGGGCCGAGGCCTCTTGATGTTCAATCAGGGCATCGCCATTTAAGATGCCGGAAACCAGCCGCGGTAAGCAGTTCCCGCGATGGATGGGTCTTCTCCGGTCTTTCAAAAGCCGGTAAATAGAGAAGGCGCAGGCTGCGGTCAATCAATACCGTGGCGTGGATGAGCCAATAAATAACTTGAACAGGATGCGGACGAGGGGGTAATCCTCTGCTTCCGCCTGTGCGGGCCCGATTGGGAAATGTAGGAACTGCCGGAGAAAGTTTGATCATGCGTGAACGTTTTACCGAAACGCTCAAGGATGCCATTCGCGCCAAGGACACGCGTCGTATGTCGACGCTGCGGCTTATCCAGGCGGCGATCAAGGATCGCGACATCGCCAATCGCGGTGCCGGCAAGGATGCGGTCAGCGATGACGATATTCTGCAGATTCTGACCAAGATGATCAAGCAGCGTGAAGAATCGGCGACCATTTACGAAGAAAACGCCCGGGTGGAGCTTGCACAGCAGGAGCGCGATGAAATCGCCATCATCCGTCAGTTCCTGCCACAGCAGCTGCCGGAGGAAGAAGTGCGTGAATTGTGCAAGTCGGTGGTCTCGGAAACCGGTGCTTCCGGTCTGCGCGACATGGGCAAATGCATGAATGTGCTCAAGGAGCGTTATCCCGGCCAGATGGACTTTTCCAAGGCCTGCGGTATGGTCAAAGGCCTGTTGCAGTAAGCTCCGCCCCGAGAGGCGCCGTCGAGGCCTGAACATATCTGGCGCCTGTCCGATGAGTTGACGCAGGTTAATGCGGCTCATCCGCGCATCATCTAGATTGAAGTGTGCCAAATGCAGAATCGGCTGTAACGCGGTGTGAATTAGCGGATGATTGATTCGTGGCCTCACATGCCTGCGAACCAAGAGAAGGACATGCATCGTCATGACAGTCACCTCCCAAATCCATTTCGATCAGGTAAACCGGCATTTTCTTGAACAGCAGCAAGATCATGTCGGAGTATCCTGTGCCGAAATCGTGGACTTGCTCGGATCGACAAGAGCGTTGGGAGTCTGGCGGCTGGAGATCGAGACCGGCCATGTTTTCTGGACAGAGGATGCTGCCCGCATCCATGGGATGGAGAAGTCAAACGGACCGGTGAGCCTGAGCCAGATTATGGCGCGTTACCACCCGGAGGACGCTGAGCTTGTTGAGCAACTGCTCGGGTCAGCGACCACCCAGCGCGACGGCTTTAGCTTTGTCATGCGGGTCGAGGATGGCCGGGGATGCTACCGGCTGATTGCAGTTGCCGGCCGGTATCGGGACGAAAATGGTGGCGAACTCGTCGGTTTGTGCCACGAGTTTCAGGAAATGGTGCGCTCGATCGTACTGGCGAGCGATTGAAGCATGACCTTTGCTCCCAACCCAGCCCATTCTTCCGGCCCGTTCGAGCTGATCGGAACGATTCGCACAATTTTTGATGCCATGCAGGTGCTGCGCAGAACCTGCGTGAGCTTCGGGTTTCGATACTTTTCAGTGATCACGCTGCCATCAGCGATTTCCGGCGATGACAGCACGATTTCGCAAATGGCCACGATTTCAAGCTGGCCGCCGGAACTTATCGCGGAATACGATCGCTTGGATCTTGCACGCAACAGTCCCATCCTCGACCAGCTGCGAAAGCAGATCACGCCTCTGGTGTTCGATGTCGATGAAGTGAACAAGTCTCGTCCGGGAAGCGAACCGAATAATGCAGGTGAGCTGTTTGGCCGCTTCGATCTGACAATGGGTGTGTATTTTCCGGTGCACGACAGCCATGGCCTGCGCCACGCGGTCTCTTTCATGGGAGATCGTGCCCCTTTGTCGGTGGAGGAATTGTCGACGCTTTCTCTGTTCTCCACCATGCTGATCGAACAGATTTCGGAAATCAGCGTTGCCGATCAAGCAGCGAAATCGGTTCTCAATGACCGTGAGGTTGAAATCCTCAAGTGGACCGCGGAAGGCAAGACCAGTACAGAGATAGCCCGGATCACCGGGCTTTCAGAGCACACGGTCAATCACTACGCAACAATTGCGACCAAGAAGCTTGGATGCTCCAACCGGACCCAGGCTGTGGTTTACGCCATCCGTTTGGGCCTGTTCAAGTAAAGCTGCTTGGCTGCAGTGCGGGGTGCGCGCCGGCAATGCTCCGGCGTTTGGCAGGGATTGTTTGTCTGCAAATACATCATGCCATGTTTGCCGGTGTGCATAACGGGGAGTGAGGTGCCAAGGCCTTTGCCAGCGCCTGCCGCAGTGCCTATATAGTTCCTATCTTCAACCAGACAACTTGCTGCGCCGGAGGCGCGCCGATATTGCGGTTTTCTCCGTCCTTTCTTGACGACATCCGCGAACGCGTTCCGATCTCGGACGTGATTGGCAGACATGTGACCTGGGATCGCAAGAAAACCAATGCATCGCGTGGCGACTGGTGGGCATGCTGTCCCTTCCATGGCGAAAAATCCCCGAGCTTTCACTGCGAGGACCGCAAGGGCCGCTACCATTGCTTCGGCTGTGGTGTCTCGGGTGACCATTTCAAATTTCTCACCGAGCTTGAGAGCCTGAATTTCCCCGAGGCGGTTGAGCGCGTGGCCGACATGGCCGGGATCGCACTGCCGGCGCCGGACCCGCAAGCGGCGCAACGCGAACGCCAACGCGCCACCCTTGAAGACGTCATGGAAATGGCGGCGTCGTATTTCGAAGCCGAGCTTCAGGGGCCACAGGGCGCCAAGGCGCGGGCCTATTTGCGTGACCGCGGCCTGTCGGGCAGGACGATTGCCGCCTTCCGGCTTGGTTACAGCAATGACAGCCGCAGTGCCTTGAAGGAACACCTGGCCTCGCGCGGTGTCGACAAGGACCAGATCGAGGCCTGCGGGCTGGTTGTCCACGGCCCCGAGATCTCTGTGTCCTATGACCGGTTTCGTGATCGCATCATGTTTCCGATCCTGTCGTCGCGGGAGCGGGTGATTGCCTTTGGTGGCCGGGCGTTGTCACCGACCGCACCTGCCAAATATCTCAATTCCAACGAGACCGAGCTCTTCCACAAGGGCAACGTGCTTTACAATTTTGCCCGCGCCAGGCGCGCCTGCGGGCAGGACGGCACGCTGATTGTGGTTGAGGGCTACATGGATGTGATCGCACTGGCACAGGCGGGCATCGAAAATGTCGTCGCACCACTCGGCACAGCGCTGGGCGAAAACCAGCTCAAACTGCTCTGGCGGATAACGCCACAACCGGTGCTCTGCTTCGATGGGGATGAGGCCGGGCAACGCGCGGCCAACCGCACGGTTGATCTGGCATTGCCGAATATCGGGGCGGGCCGATCCTTGCGGATTGCGGTGCTGCCGCCGGGCAAGGATCCTGACGATCTTGTCCGTCAGGACGGTCGCGATCCGTTCGATTCGGTGATTGGCGCAGCGCGTCCGCTGGCTGATGTAGTGTGGTCGCGCGAGGCGGGAGCCGGGGTGTTCGAGACACCGGAAAGCCGGGCCGAGCTGGAGGCAAAACTCAAACAGACCACCTCGCTGATCGCTGACGAGAGCCTGCGCCGGCATTACCAGCAGGACATGCGCGACCGCATGCGGGCGTTTTTTGGCAGTGGCCCTCGCTATGGCA
>Ga0163215_101057_pt1 | contig 22545 bp, 14 predicted proteins | sample SynspAceP_FD_185934 | JGI IMG/M metagenome (GOLD analysis project Ga0163215, IMG submission 185934) | Saline lake microbial communities from Ace Lake in Antarctica - Synechococcus sp. Ace-P (Hybrid Assembly) | ecosystem: Environmental > Aquatic > Non-marine Saline and Alkaline > Saline | place... | reverse complement strand
GTGCTGCTGTCGACCGATGCAGACGGAGCGACGATGACGGTTACCTCAGGCCGGTCGAAATTCTCGCTGCAATGCCTGCCTGAATCGGATTTTCCGGATTTGACCGCTGGCGCTTTCAGCCACACCTTCCGACTGCCCGCAACGCAGCTCAAGATGCTGATCGACCGGACCCAGTTTGCGATCTCGACCGAAGAGACACGCTATTACCTCAACGGCATATTCGTGCACACGATCGAGAGCGAAGGCGCACTGAAGCTGCGTGCTGTTGCCACCGACGGTCACCGACTGGCACGCGCCGATGTGGATGCGCCGTCTGGCTCCGAAGGCATGCCCGGCATCATCATCCCGCGCAAGACCGTGGGCGAACTGCAGAAGCTGGTCGACAACCCGGATGTCACCGTGACGGTGGAAGTGTCTGACGCCAAGATCCGCTTCACCATCGGCTCGGTTGTGCTGACCTCGAAGCTGATCGACGGCACCTTCCCCGACTACCAGCGGGTGATCCCGACCGGCAACGACAAGGAACTGACCGTCGACTGCCAGACTTTTGCGCGAGCCGTCGACCGTGTCTCGACGATTTCGTCGGAGCGCGGACGTGCGGTCAAACTGGCGATTGCCGACGGACAGCTGACGCTGACGGTCAACAATCCGGATTCGGGCAGCGCCACCGAGGAACTGGCCGTGGGCTATGACCGCGATCCGCTGGAAATCGGCTTCAACGCCAAATATCTGCTCGACATCACCAATCAGCTGTCGGGCACCGACGCGGTGTTCATGCTTGCTGACCCCGGTTCGCCGACGCTGGTGCGCGATACCGCCGGCGACGATGCGCTGTATGTGCTGATGCCGATGCGTGTCTAGGGGTGCGATCCTGACAGATGGTTCCCATCTGTCAGGACAAATCGCCCCTCCAGATCAATAGCTTGTGGGCTGACTTTTCGAAACAGATGGGTATCATCTGTTTCGGTCAGACCACCAGGGCTGATCAGGAGCGCGGCAACCGTCTGCCGGCCGCGGCACGGCTGAGCGGAGGTACGAGCATTTCCAAACAATGCGAAGGACTGGAAATGCTCTTGTCATTTGCTTTTAAGCAATCCTGGACGCGAAACCGCGGCACACTTTCGCTGGGCTTTCTTTAGCATGGCCCCGAAGGTGCATATCGAGCGGCTCAAGCTCACCGGGTTTCGCAATTATGCCAGCCTGTCGCTTGATCTCGACGCGCGCCATGTTGTGCTGACGGGAGACAACGGTGCCGGCAAGACCAATCTGATGGAAGCACTGTCGCTGCTGACGCCCGGGCGAGGCATGCGGCGCGCGCCCTATGGCGACCTGATCAAGGTCGGATCCGGGGCCGGATCAGAGCCTTCAACCGGATTCAGCATCTTCGCCAGCCTTGAAGGCATGGCCGGGCCGGTCGATATCGGCACCGGAGTGGACGGTGGCGAAGAGTCCGGATCACGCCGGGTCCGGATCAATGGCGCGCCGGCGCGCACGACCGATGCGCTTCTCGAGCATTTGCGGCTGTTGTGGCTGACCCCGGCAATGGATGGGCTGTTTACCGGATCGGCTGGCGACCGGCGACGGTTCCTCGACCGACTGGTGCTGTCCGTGGATCCCGCCCATGGCGGCCGGGCGCTGAACTACGAGCGCGCCATGCGGAGCCGCAACAGGCTGTTGTCGGAAGGCCGGGCCGATCCGACCTGGCTCGACGGGCTGGAAGCCCAGATGGCGGAGCTCGGCGTGGCCATGGCGATGGCGCGCAATGAAGTGGTGAGCCTGCTGTCGGGCCTGATTGAGGGCAACACCACGCACAGCGTTTTTCCGGCGGCGACTGTGCGGCTTGAAGGCTTTCTGGAAGATGAGACGCATCCCTCGGCAAGCGACATGGAAGCAGCCTTTGCCACCATGCTCGAAACCGGGCGTCGGCGAGACGCAGCCGCCGGGCGAACACTGTCGGGGCCGCACCGGTCTGACCTGATCGTACATCACCGGGCCAAGGCGATGCCTGCGGCACTGTCTTCGACCGGTGAGCAAAAGGCGCTGCTGATCGGGATCGTGCTGGGTCACGCGCAGCTGGTGCGGGCTATGACCGGCCACGCGCCCATTCTTCTGCTGGACGAGATTGCAGCGCATCTTGACGAAGGCCGCAGGGCGGCGTTGTTTGATCTGATTGAAGCGCTTGAGTGCCAGGCCTTCATGACCGGGACGGATGCATCGATGTTTGCGAGCCTGGGGCCGCGGGGGCAGATTTTCACCGTGGCAGACGGCCATGTGATACCGCACAAGGATGGCTCTGTCGATTGAGCCCAAAGACAAACTGGCGCTCGGACGCGCGTTTGGAGACAGCCCATGGATGAAGCCCATCTGACCCCCGACGAAGTGGCGCGATACGCCCGCCACATCGTGCTCAAGGAAATCGGCGGCGCCGGACAACAGCGGCTCAAGGCTGCCCGGGTGCTGGTGATTGGCGCCGGCGGGCTGGGCTCGCCGGTACTGAGTTATCTCGCGGCAGCCGGCGTCGGGCTCTTGGGCGTGATCGACGATGACGAGGTGTCGCTGTCCAATCTGCAACGCCAGATCCTGCATGACACCAACAATGTCGGGATGGCCAAGACCGAGAGCGCCGCGCGGGCACTCAACCGGCTCAATCCGCACACGCGTGTGGTGACGCATGAGATGCGTCTGACCATAGACAATGCCATCGATATCCTGACCAGCTACGACATGGTGGTGGATGGATCTGACAATTTCGCCACCCGTTATCTGCTGGCCGACACCTCTGAGGCGCTGAAAATTCCGCTGGTTACTGCCGCTGTCGGGCGCTTTGATGGCTCGGTCACCGTGCTGACGCCCTATGAAACAGGTGCCGACGGGACGCTTTATCCGCGTTTCCGGGACCTGTTTCCCGAAGCACCGCCGCCGGGACTGGTTCCAAGTTGCTCCGAAGCCGGGGTGATTGGTGCACTGACCGGGGTGATCGGCACGCTGGAAGCGATGGAGGTGATCAAGCTGATCACCGGCGCGGGCGAGCCACTGGTCGGACGGTTGCTGCTTTATGATGGGCTCAACGCCAGCTTCCAGACTGTGCGATACAGCCGGAAGGGCGCATAATAAAGCGCTGCATCCAATTTTGAAACGGCACTCAGGTCCTGAGCGGCAGCACTCTGTCCGGTGGACGATGGCCATCGAAGAAGGTGCGGATGTTGATGATCACCTTGTCGCCCATGTCGATGCGGCCTTCGATGGTGGCCGAGCCCATGTGCGGCAACAGCAACACCTTGTCTTCGGAGGCAAGCTTGAGCAGTCGCTTGTCGACCGCGGGCTCGTGCTCGAACACATCAAGGCCCGCACCTGACAGCCGGCCATCCTGAAGTGATTTGATCAGCGCGTCCTCGTCGATAATGCCGCCACGGGCAGTGTTGACGATGTAAGCGCCGGGTTTCATCAACGCGAGGCGCCGGGCCGAAAGCAGATGAAAGGTTGCCGGCGTTGAGGGACAATGGACCGAGACGATGTCGACCCGCGCCAGCATCTGGTCAAGGCTTTCCCAATAGGTCGCCTCCAGCTGATCTTCAGTGGTGGGGTCCACACGGCGGCGGTTGTGGTAATGGATTGACAGTCCGAACGCCTTGGCGCGGCGGGCCACAGCGGTTCCGATCCGGCCCATGCCGATGATGCCGAGCCGCTTGCCACCGATACGGTGGCCGAGCATCCATGTGGGCGACCAGCCCTTCCAGACGCCGCCGCCGCCAACGATGACATTGGCGCCCTCGGTCAGCCGCCGCGGCACGGCAAGCATCAGCGCCATGGTCATGTCGGCGGTATCCTCGGACAGCACATTGGGGGTGTTGGTAACGGTGATACCTTTTTTCTGCGCCGCCTCGACGTCGATATTGTCGACGCCATTGCCGAAATTGGCGATCAGCTTCATTTGCGGGCCGGCCTGCTCGATCAGCGCCGCGTCGATCTTGTCGGTCACAGTCGGCACCAGAACATCGGCCGAGCGCATGGCGGCGACCAGTTCGGGCTGGCTGCGGGCTTCGTCGGTGATATTGAGCTCGGTGTCGAATAGCTCGCACATGCGCGTTTCGACCTGATCCGGCAGACTGCGGGTAATGAAGACCTTGGGTTTTTTTCTATTCGGCATTTTATTGAGGTCCAGCGTTGAGAGCTCTTTAACCAAACTCGGCGACAGTGGCGAATGCGTTATGCTTTTTCTAACAGACCCTCCGGCGATGACAATCCAAAGTGCCGGGAATGCTGTTTAAAAAACGCGGCAAGTGCGCGCGCCTGAATCGGCTGCGACGCTTGCCAACGACGTGCCAGGCCAGATCGCGCCCGCAAAAACAGCGGAAAGCGAAAGCCGGCATCAGCAATTAGCGGCGTCTCAAGTTGGCGCCCCAACCCAAAAGGTGTGAGTTATGCGTCGCCTTTCCCATTTCACTGCCGTCTGTCTGACCCTGACTGGTCTGGCTTTGAGCCCAATGCTCAATACTGGATCCGGGCTTGGACTTGATATCGGCTCAGTCGCCCACGCCCAGGGGGCTGCCAAAGGTCCGAGCGGATTGCCCTTGCCGCGTTTTGTCAGCCTCAAGGCCCAGCGGGTCAATCTGCGCATCGGCCCGGGCCGGGACTACGCGGTGGCCTGGCTCTATACCAAGGCCGGCGTGCCGATGGAGGTGATCCAGGAATATGATAACTGGCGCCGGGTGCGCGACGCAGAAGGCACCGAAGGCTGGGTCTACCAGTCGCTGCTGTCAGGTGAACGCACCGCGATCACCGCGCCATGGAAGATGGGCGAAGCGCAGGACAATTTCATCGACATGCACCGCGAGGCGCGCAGCAACGCCGACATCGTCGCGCGGCTGGAGCCCGGTGTGGTGGTCGTGGTCAAGGCCTGCGACGGCGACTGGTGCGAAGCCCAGGCCGACGGAACCAAAGGATGGGTGCAGCAGAGCGAAATCTGGGGTGCTTACCCCGGTGAAGCGTTCAACTAACACCTTCACCTGCGGTTTCTGCCGTTCGACGTGGCTAAGCGCATCCAGGCGCCGGCGATCACGGTCCTCCTGAATTGCTTCCGGCGGTCTTACCCAAATGTTTGATGCCATCGTGGTGTCATCCAGAATTCATACTCTACTGGCATGGCCTTCGCGGGGATAGGTTTCTTCTCCGCACGTACAGGAGGTCATTGTGACTAGTGCACGAATTCAATTTTCACGTCGTAATCTGTTGAAATCCGGGGCAGTCGTTGGCTTGACAGCAATGTCGCCGTTTCTGACGTTCCGTGCAGGCGCTGCCGCCCAAGGCGAATTGCAGATGGTGGCCGCAACACCAAATCCGAATGGCGCGTTCGAGCGGTTGTTTCTGCTCAAAGGCGATCCATTCTCCGGGCCGATCAGCTCGATCATCACCGCCGAGGGAAACCCGGTGCCGGAATCGACTATGGAAGCCGGTGAACGCCGGGTCCTGCGGTTGATGCACTTTAATGATCTGCACAACCACATCACCGACACCCATGGCAAAAAGGGCGACACGCACCGGTTTTCGCAGATCGTCAAGAAAGTCCGCGACGTCAAGGCTTCAGCCAAGGACGACGAAGCGGTGCTGTTCCTCTCAGGCGGCGATGACCATACGGGGTCGGTTTTCGACGAGCTTCTCGGCTGGTCGCCCGAAGGGTTTGTAGCAGATCCGGCCTATCGCAGCTATTCGGCGGCCGGTGTGGACATCTCGGTTCTCGGCAATCACGAATTCGACCGCGGCTGCGAAATGCTGAAGACCGGTCTCGATGCCGACGCAAATTTTCCGGTGCTTTCCGCCAATGTTTACGGCTCGAAGTTCATGACCATGAACGAAGACTACACTTGCGCGGCCATTGCTGAAGTGAAGGGCATGCGCATCGGTTTCATCGGCCTGACCACTGCGGTCGACACGCGCGTCGGCCAAGCGGCAGACCCTGATTTGGCCGTTTCCAGTCCAGTAGAGGCTATCCGCAATCTGCTGCCGGCAGTGGCGTCTGTTTCCGATGTTGTGGTGATCCTTTCGCATTGCGGCTATGGCTCGGGCAATCACATGAGCGGCAAGGCCGGAACCAACAGGATGATTGGTGAAGGCGATTTCGACATCGCCGCTGCTGCGGGGCCGTTGACGGATAAACCGATCGTGCTGATCGGCGGTCATTCCCATACCCGTCTGAATGCCGAGGGTATCAATCCCGACAACATGATCGACGGAGTGCTGCTCACCCAGGCCGAAGCCAATGGTCATTACCTGGGCGAGATCGCCATGTCGATCGCAGCCGATAACGGTCGGGAAGCCTGGTTTTCATCGGTCAACCTGCATCCGGTAAAAACACGCGATGACCGGGTCGCCGCCGATGACCCGAAGTATCCGGATCTGGAACATGACGGCGATTTTGACGCTGAGTTCGAGGCGGAGCACATCGCGCCGCTTCTTGCAGCGCTTGACGAAAAGCTCACGGAAGTGATCGGCACGGTCGAACACGGCGAGTTGGTATCGACTGAACGCACCATTGCCGATCGCTACATCCGGGAATGTGCCATTGCCAATTTCATGAATGATGCGCTTGTCGAACGGTCCGTGACTTTCGCCAACGGCAAAATTGACCTGGCAATCTTCAACGCAACCGGGCTCTCCTCCGGCATCAACGAAGGACCGTTGACATTCAAACAGTGGTTTGACGTCATGCCCTATGCGGACAACGTTCATGTCGCGACGATGACCGGTGCCGAGATCCAGGAGATGCTGGACAACAATGCCAAGCGCATTCTGCGTCCCGAGGAACTGACCAACGCAGACATCAAGCTCGAAAGCTTCGTGTCACGCGGCTTCCTGCATTTCTCCAAGGGAATCCGCTACCGCATCGATTACGGCAATTCCGCAGCGGATGCCCGCGCTGTCGAGGTGGAAGTGAACGGCAAGCCCCTGGCCGAACAGATGGACAAGAGCTTCACCGTCGCCTTCGCCACCTATATCGCGCTGGGCGGTTTCGGCGAATCCTGGAACGGCAAGCCAATCGGCGGCGGTGTCGCAGGCGATATTCCAAGCATGGATCTGCGCAAGCTCAGCTACCTGCACACCGGACTGGTTTACCGCAACGAGATCATTGCCTTCATCCGTGATGCCGGCGGTGTTTCTCCAAAAACCGGTGTGGTTCTGGACGGGCGGCTACAGACAGCTGGCGCCTAATGCATGTCGCGTTCAAATGGTTTCATTTGGACGATAACGTACATGCATCAATTCAAAGTGTTACAGTAGCCTTTGCGCATCCAATTGGATGCGCGGTGCTGTAGCGCACATTGTCATGGGCTGGTCCGTATGGCGGACCAGCCCATGAAGCCGTTAAACGATGCGCACGGCGCCCTTGGCTGCACTGCTGGTCATGGAAGCATAGGCTTTCAGTGCGGTCGAGATGGCACGCTTGCGCGGCTTTTCCGGCTTCCAGCCTTCCGCCTCGCGCTTGGCGCGGCGCTCTGCGAGGGTTGCTTCATCGACGGCCAGATGGATGCCCCGGTTGGGGATATCGATTTCGATGATATCTCCATTCTCGACCAGACCGATGGTACCGCCTTCAGCCGCTTCCGGTGAGACATGGCCGATGGACAAGCCCGAAGATCCGCCGGAGAAGCGGCCATCGGTGACCAGCGCACAGGCTTTGCCCAAGCCCTTGGATTTCAGATAGCTGGTCGGGTAGAGCATTTCCTGCATGCCGGGTCCGCCGCGCGGGCCTTCGTAGCGGATCAGAACAACCTGGCCGGGCTTCACCTTGCCGGTCAGGATGTCGGAGACGGCATCATCCTGGCTTTCAAAGATCTTTGCAGGACCCGAGAACTTCAGGATTGATTCGTCCACGCCTGCGGTTTTGACGATGCAGCCGTCTTCGGCCAGATTGCCGAACAGCACAGCCAGACCGCCGTCTTTCGAAAATGCATGCTCGGCATTGCGGATCACGCCACCTTCCCGGTCCGTATCAACGTTGGCATAGCGGCGGGACTGCGAAAAGGCCGTCTGGGTGGGAACGCCGCCTGGCGCTGCGCGGTAAAACTCATGCACCGCTTCATCAGTCGACTGCACCACATCCCATTTTTTCAGCGCGTCTTTGAGGGTCTTTTCATGGATGGTGCCAACAGATGTGTCGATCAGACCTGCCCTGTCCAACTCGCCCAAAATTGCGAATATGCCGCCAGCACGGTGGATGTCTTCCATGTGCACATCGGCTTTGGCGGGCGCGACCTTGCACAACACCGGAACGCCGCGCGACAGCCTGTCGATATCGGCCATGGTGAAATCGATCTCGCCCTCATGGGCGATGGCCAGCAAATGCAACACCGTGTTGGTGGAGCCGCCCATGGCGATGTCCAAGGTCATGGCGTTTTCAAAGGCTGCGAAGGACGCAATCGAACGCGGCAGCACGCTGGCATCATTGCCGTCATAATATTGCTTGGCCAGCCCGACGACCCTGCGTCCGGCTTCGCGGAACAGCCGCTCGCGATCGGAATGGGTGGCAAGCGTCGAGCCATTGCCCGGCAGCGCCAGCCCCATGGCCTCGGCCAGGCAGTTCATCGAGTTGGCGGTGAACATGCCCGAGCAGGAGCCGCAAGTGGGACAGGCCGAGCGTTCGATCGCGGCCACGTCTGCGTCGCTGATGCTGTCATCGGCGGCGGCGACCATGGCATCGACCAGATCCAGCGCCTTTTCGGTGCCGTCCTCAAGAATCACCTTGCCGGCTTCCATCGGGCCGCCGGAGACAAAGACCACCGGGATATTGAGCCGCATTGCCGCCATCAGCATGCCCGGCGTGATCTTGTCACAGTTCGAAATGCAGACCATGGCGTCGGCGCAGTGGGCGTTGACCATGTATTCAACGGAATCGGCGATCAGCTCACGCGACGGCAGCGAGTAGAGCATTCCGTCATGGCCCATGGCAATGCCGTCATCGACGGCGATTGTGTTGAATTCCTTGGCAACACCGCCGGCCTTTTCGATTTCACCGGCAACCAGTTGTCCGAGATCCTTGAGGTGCACGTGGCCTGGCACGAACTGGGTGAAGGAATTGACCACCGCGATGATCGGCTTGCCGAAATCACCGTCCATCATGCCCGTCGCTCGCCAAAGGCCGCGGGCGCCTGCCATGTTGCGGCCATGAGTGGATGTTCTCGAACGATAAGGCGGCATTGCGTTTTCCTCACTAAATTCCCGGAGCAAAGGCGATCAAACGCTCTTGCCGGGGGCAATAACAGTTACCTGATGCTAGTAATCGGAAATAATCGGAATTTCCAGAGCGATCAGACCAGAACAAGCTTCCGGTCTCGCCAGCGGCGCATTTCGGTTGTCATGAAAAGGCGGCGCGAGCCTGTTGGGGTAACGTCAGCGCTTGGGGCGGACGCGGATCACCACATCGACATGGGTGATTTCCATGCCTTCGGGGGCTTCGGGAAGATCCGTCACCGAGATATTTCCGACCGGAATGTCGAGCACCTCGTTGGCTCCCTCGACCACAAAATGGTGGTGGTCGGAGACATTGGTGTCGAAATAGGTCTTGGCGGTTTCCAGCGACAGCACCCGGAGCAAACCAGCCTCGGTGAACTGGTGCAGGGTGTTGTAGACGGTCGCCAGCGAACAGGAGCAACCGATACCGTCGGCCTCTTCGTGCAGTTCTTCCGCAGTCAGATGCCTATCGCCCTTGGCAAACAGCAGATCGGCCAGCGCCACGCGCTGACGTGTCGGACGAAGCCCTGCCTCGCGCAAGCGCAAGGCCGAATCACGGTCGGCGGATTTTGATCTCTGCACACAAGACATGTTCTACGGCGTCCGATCGATGGATTTCATCGGTTTCATATATCTTTTGTGGGCATTGCTTTCAATAGAGCTGTGAAATCCACTTTCCGTGACCTCGCCCCTTTCACTTGAATGCCTCATCCGGTATTCGGGGATGCCGTGCGGGGTGGCTTCGCCAAGACGCGGGCCTGTGCTAGTTTGCACATCGCTTAAGGATGCCGTGCGGAGAGACGGCGAACGAGGAGACGCTTTTTTCATGGTCGACAGGCAATCGAGCTACAGCTACGAAGACATTCTGAAATGTGCGGAAGGTGATCTTTTCGGACCGGGAAACGCGCAATTGCCGCTGCCTCCCATGCTGATGGTGCACCGGATTACCGACATCTCGGAAACCGGCGGCGAATTCGACAAGGGCTATCTGCGCGCCGAATTCGACATCACCCCGGATCTCTGGTTCTTCCCCTGCCACTTCAAGGGCAACCCGGTGATGCCCGGCTGCCTCGGGCTTGACGGCATGTGGCAGCTGACCGGGTTTTATCTCGGCTGGCTCGGCGAGCAGGGCCGCGGCATGGCGCTGTCGACCGGCGAAGTGAAATTCAAGGGCATGGTGACGCCGGACGTCAAGAAGCTCGAATACGGCATCGACTTCAAGCGCGTGATGCGCGGGCGGCTGGTGCTCGGCATCGCCAATGGCTGGCTCAAGGCCGATGGCGAGACGATCTACAACGCCTCGGATTTGAAGGTCGGCCTTGCTAAGGACAAAACCGCCTGACAATCCCGTTAGCGGCGCGGACCCTCTGCGCCAGGAAATTTCAGGACCCTCTACATGAAAGGGCAGAATATGAGACGAGTCGTTGTGACAGGCATGGGGATCGTATCCTCAATCGGCAACACAGCGGCGGAAGTGACCGATTCACTCCGCCAAGCCAAATCCGGCATCAGCTTCAGCGAGGACTTCGCCGAGCATGGCTTTAGAAGCCAGGTCTGGGGCGCGCCGACGCTGGATCCGACCGACATGGTCGACCGCCGCGCCATGCGCTTTTTATCGCGCGGCGGCGCTTGGAACCATGTCGCCATGAAGCAGGCGATCGAGGATGCCGGGCTCACCGAGGCCGAAATCAGCGATGAGCGCACCGGCATCGTGATGGGCTCGGGCGGACCTTCGACCCGGACGCTGATCGACGCTGCCGACATCACCCGCAAGAACGGCAGCCCGAAGCGCATCGGCCCGTTTGCTGTGCCCAAGGCGATGTCATCGACCGCGTCGGCGACGCTGGCGACCTGGTTCAAGATCCACGGCGTCAACTACTCGATCTCGTCGGCCTGCTCGACTTCGGCGCATTGCATCGGCAACGCGGCGGAACTGATCCAGTGGGGCAAGCAGGACATGATGTTTGCCGGTGGTCACGAAGACCTCGACTGGACCATGTCGAACCTGTTTGACGCGATGGGCGCGATGTCGTCGAAATACAATGACCAGGCTGCAACCGCTTCGCGCGCCTATGACGTGACGCGTGACGGCTTTGTCATCGCCGGTGGCGCTGGCGTTGTCGTGCTGGAAGAGCTGGAGCACGCCAAGGCGCGCGGTGCCAAGATCTATGGCGAACTGACAGGCTATGGCGCAACTTCGGACGGCTACGACATGGTCGCCCCCTCAGGCGAAGGCGCTGTCCGCTGCATGCGGCAGGCGCTGGCCAATGTCGAAGGCCGGGTCGACTACATCAACACCCACGGCACCTCGACGCCGGTGGGGGACTCGAAGGAAATCGGCGCGATCCGCGAAGTGTTCGGCACCGACATGCCGCATGTGCAGTCGACCAAATCGCTGACCGGGCATTCGCTCGGCGCCACCGGGGTGCAGGAGGCGATCTACTCGCTGCTGATGATGAAGGAAAACTTCATCGGCGAAAGCGCGCACATCACCGAGCTGGATCCGGAATTCGACGGCGTGCCGATCGTGCGCAAGCGCATCGACAATGCCAAAATTGATACCGTTCTGTCGAACTCGTTCGGCTTTGGCGGCACCAACGCGACGCTGGTCTTCCAGCGCCATAACGGATGACCGGCATGGATGGAATCATGAAGGGCAAGCGCGGCCTGATTATGGGCGTCGCCAATGACCACTCGATTGCCTGGGGCATAGCCAAGCAGTTGGCCGAGGCCGGAGCGGAACTGGCTTTCACCTATCAGGGCGAAGGTTTTGGCCGGCGGGTGAAGCCATTGGCGGAAAGCGTCGGTTCGACGTTGATGCTGCCGTGTGATGTCGAGGACATCTCCACCGTCGATGCGGTGTTCGACCGGCTCAAGGCGGAATGGGGCACGATCGATTTCGTCGTCCACGCCATCGGGTTTTCCGACAAGAACGAGCTCAAGGGCCGCTACGCCGATGTCACCACACGGGAGAATTTCTCCCGCACCATGGTGATCTCGGCCTATTCGTTCACGGAAGTGGCGCAGCGCGCCGCACCGTTGATGAGCGACGGCGGCTCGATCCTGACGCTGACCTATGGCGGCTCGATGCGGGTGATGCCGAACTACAATGTGATGGGTATTGCCAAGGCCGCATTGGAAGCCATGGTGCGCTATCTGGCCGCCGATTACGGCCAGGACGGCATTCGCGTCAATGCCATTTCGGCCGGCCCGGTGCGGACGCTGGCGGGTGCCGGCATCGCCGACGCGCGTGCCATGTTCAACTACCAGAAGAAGAACGCACCATTGCGCCGCACCGTCGACATCGACGACGTCGGCAAATCGGCGCTCTATCTGCTGTCGGACCTGTCGTCGGGCGTGACCGGCGAAATCCACTATGTGGATTCCGGCTTCAACATCACCTCGATGCCAATTGGCGAAGAGCTGAAGCGGCAGGACGCGCAGTAGCGTTACAGCCGCAAGGTTGGCGAAATCGAGAAGCCTCGGATTGAGAGATCCGGGGCTTTTTTCATGCCGGATGCAGCGATTGCACACCAGCGTGGACTTGCCATTTGCAGCCCGGGAAGCAAATAGTTCAGTATCAAGGGCATGGCGCGTTGCCCTGCCCCGGTCACACACAGGGCGGACAGCGCGCACCGCTTGATATCAAGACAGGAGATCTGATGCCGAAAATCACCTCACCCATCCGTCCGGCGATTGCTGCGGGACTTGTGCTCTCTGCCCTTCTGGGGCTGACACCGGCTTGGGCCGATGACAGCCACGATCACGCGCCGATTGGCGCTGCAGTGAAGGACCTGCCGATCTTTGATGCCCATATCCATTACAAGGAACCGGCCTGGGCGCAGTATCCGGTCAAGAGCATCATCGAGCTGATGGACGCCAATGGTGTGGCCATGGGACTGGTGTCGTCGACACCGGACGAAGGCACCATCATGCTGTGGGAGTATGCGCCCAACCGGATCGTGCCGGAGCTCAGGCCCTATCACGGCGACGCCGGCTCCTCGAATTGGAGCAAGGCCGAGGGCATGGAGGCCTATCTGGAAGAGCGACTTGAAAAGTATCCGCATGAAGGCATCGGCGAATTCCACATCCATCGACTGGATGTGTCCGACGCGCCGCTGTTTGCGAAGGTGATCGCCATGGCGAAAGCCCGGGATGTGCATCTGCATGTGCATTCAGGGGCCGAGCCGGTGCGCTGGCTCTACAGCCTTGATCCGGAGGTGAAAATCATCTGGGCGCATGCCGGGCTTGGCGAACCGGCGGAGGTGGTGCATGCGCTGATGGCCGAGTTCCCGACGCTCGTCGCCGATACCTCGCTGCGCGAATCCGCCATCCTCAACGCCGATGAAGGGCTCGACCCGGCGTGGGTAAAGATCGTCTTCGACTTTCAGGACCGGCTGATGGTGGGCAGCGACACCTGGGTCAACGGCCAATGGGATCGCTACGACGACATCATCGCGTCGAACCGGCAATGGCTGTCCTACCTGCCGCGCGATGTGGCCGAAAAGATCGCCTACAAAAACGCCGGACGGATCTTTGGCCGCGAGATCTCAATGGAGCAGATAGGCACCCGGTGAGCGGGGCTGTTGTCAGATGGTTCAGGGCTTTTGTCGCGGGATTTGATGTGACTGGAGCAGATCAGGATCTCATGCACACCGGACGTGGTTCATTCAAAATCGAACGCGATCTGGTTAGAACGATGCCGAGAACTTGGCGTTGAAGCCGTGGTTCTGGCTGCTGGCTCCCAGATCGCCGTGATAATCGAGGTTGACCGTCGCACCGCCATTGAAATCCAACTTGAGGCCCGCTTCAATCGACGCCGTGTCGCGGTCAATCGCGGGACCGGCGATCTGGAAAGCATCGCCGCTGGCAAAGCGCATGCTGGTGTTGGTCGCAACATCGCCGAAGGCGTGACGCCAGCCCAACGTGCCGGTCAGCGACGCTGAAAAACCCTCGGTGGCAACCAGATGCGTCTCGGCGCGCACGCCCAGCGTTGTGATGCCGAGCGTCTGCGATGCTGAGCCAACACTTAATCCCGCCGCGCCGCCGCTTTCGCGGAAACCATTGCTGTGCTGGTAGACGAGTGCTGCGCCTGCGAAGGGTTCGAAGCGGGCAAAACCGCTATCCAGCAGGTAGCCCAGCTCGCCGGAGACTTGCGCTGTCGCCGCAGAATAATCTGCGCTCAACGTATCGCTGAACGAGCCGACCTTCACATTGCGCGCGGTCGCCAGATCATGCCAGGCAACGGTGCTTCCGAGCCGCACGCCGAGATTGCCAAACCGTCCGCCGGCATAACCACCCAGATGATAGGTATTAACACTGGCTGATGAAGCGCGGGCGTCGCTGTCAAATTCGCTGGCGCCGTAGCCTGCGAGAAGACCCGCACGCCAGTCACCGGGCAGCTCTGCATCTGCGCCGAGAAAGACGCCGCCTGTGCTGTGTGTCACCTGCGCGGCATTGCCGTCGGCGTCAGCCTGGCCCCAGTTGCCATAGGTCCGTCCCCAGGCCGCCACGCCGTTTCCGGTTTGCGATCGGTCACCTGCGGCACCACCGTCAAAAGTGGCACGCATGCGCTGGACAATTGCATCGCGGCTAAAGTGCGTATTCCGCATCAGCAAGCCATTTGCCGACGCGTAGATTTCGCCGGACAGGCTGTCGAAGGCGGCACGGGCATTTGCCGCACTCAGCACGCTCACCGCGTCGTAAACAGTATTGCCAGACCCAAGCGTGTCGAGGGCATCCGCGGTCGCGCGCTGGTTCGCCGTTGTGGCCGAGGAGGCGAATGTGAAATTGTTGCGCCACAGCTTCAGATAGACGTTGCTGGCGTCATAGCTGAGGGACGCGTCCAGAAAGGCGAAGTTTTCGCTGACCGAGCCGAAGGTGCCGGTGACACCGGTGTTGGCGGTGAGGATCGTGTAGGTGGTCGAGACAGCATGGCTGGAGCCATCATCGGTGCCGTTTTCCGCCGAGACGCTGACGGTGGCGCCGCTGTCGATGGTGGCTGTGCCGGTGGCGGCGATCTTGTCCGCGTTGCCGGCGCTGTCGACCTCGACAGCATAGGTGGAGCCGGCGGCAAAGCTGGTGTTGCCGGCGACATTGAGCGTGCCGATGGAATTGCCCGGAGCAATCGTACTGCCGGAGTTCGCAGTCACATTGCCGACCGTGCCCGAGCCGCCGAGCGTGCCGCCATTCAGGGTGATGGCGCCGGTGCTGCCATTGACCGTCAGCATGCCGCCGGAAATCGTCGTGCCACCGGTGTGTGTGTTGGTGCCGGTCAGGGTCAGGGTGCCAGCGCCGGACTTGGTCAGCGATCCGGTGCCGGAGATGTCACCGCCATAGCTCAGTGCATTCGAGCGGTTGAAGATCAGGGCACTGGTGTTGGTGACATCGCCGCTCAGGCTACCTGTTGTGCCACCATTGCCGACCTGCAGCGCGCCAACGGAAATCGTCGTGCCGCCGGTGTAGCTGTTGGTGCCGGTCAGGGTCAGGGTGCCCGCGCCAGATTTGGTCAGGGTGCCCGTGCCGGTGATGTTGCCGCCGTAGCTCAGTGCATCGGAACGATTGAAGATCAGGGCGCTGTTATTGGTCACATTGCCGCTCAAGCTGCCTGTTGTGCCACCATTGCCGACCTGCAGCGTGCCAGCGGAAATCGTCGTGCCGCCGGTGTAGCTGTTGGTGCCGGTCAGGCTCAGGGTGCCTGCGCCTGATTTGGTCAGCGAACCAGTGCCGGAGATCCCGCCCGAGAGGGTTGCGTTGGCGCTGTTGGTGATCGTGGCATTGGCGGAAAGCGCAACGGCATTGTCGATTGTTGCGGTGCCGGTAACGGCAAAATTGCCGCCATTAAGGGTGAGCGCGCCAGCGCCGAGATTGCCGTCGGTACTGACGGAAAGTGTGCCGCCGGTGACAGTTGTGGTGTCATCATAGGTGTTGCTGCCAGACAGCGTCAGCGTCCCTGCGCCGGACTTGGTCAGCGACCCGGTGCCGGAGATCACGCCGCCATAGCTCAGCGCATCGGAGCGATTGAAGGCCAAAGCGCTGTTGTTGGTCACATCGCCGCTCAGGCTGCCGCTGGTGCCGCCGTCGCCGACTTGCAGCGTGCCGCCGGAAATCGTCGTGCCCCCGGTGTAAGTGTTGTTGCCCGTCAGTGTCAGGGTGCCGGTGCCAGACTTGGTCAGGGTGCCGTTGCCAGAGAGGGCAGAACTTAGACTTTGTGCCGTGCTGCTGTCGAATACCATGGCACTGTTGTTGACGATATCACCGGTCAGGCTGCCGCCCTCTCCGATCTTCAGGACCCCGCCGTTGACCGTCGTTCCGCCAGTGTAGCTGTTGGTGCCTGTCAAAGTCAGCGTCTCCGCGCCAGACTTGGTCAAAGACCCCGTGCCAGAAATGTCACCGCCATAGGTGAGCGCATCGCTGCGATTGAAAATCATCGCGCCGTTGTTGGTCACATCGCCGGACAGACTGCCGGTGGTGCCGCCATTGCCGATTTGCAGTGTGCCGCCGGAGATCGTCGTGCCCCCGGAGAAGCTATTTGCCCCCGTCAGGGTCAGGGTTCCTGTGCCCGATTTGGTGAGAGACCCCGTGCCAGAAATGTCGCCGCCATAGCTCAACGCATCTGAGCGACTGAAGATCATCGCGCTGTTATTTGTTACATTGCCGGACAGACTGCCGGTGGTGCCACCATCGCCGATCTGCAGTGTTCCGCCGGAAATCGTCGTGCCACCCGAATAAGTATTGGCGCCGGTGAGTTTTGTTGTGCCGGACAGGACATTGACCGATCCGGCCCCGCTGATGGCGGCGGCGAATGTGTAGTCAGTGTCGGTGTGGTTGAAGACGATCTTGTCGCCAGTGCGACCAAAGGAAACGGTTGCGGCGCTCAAGGTCCCGGCGGCCACGGCCGCAGAGCCCGAGGCAGCACCGATGTTTAGCGTGCCTATGGACGGGTTGCCAAACAACAAGTTGCTGGCGCTTACTTCGCCGCCATCGGCAATCGTCAGCGTACTCGCCTTCTTGAAGCCCAGTTGGATGTTGCCCGTGTTGGTCCATGTGGACCCGGCTCCGGTGACCGTGGCAGTGCCTGTGCCCCTACTACCAACATAAGAGCTGCCCACGCTGGTCACCGTGCCGCGATCTGAAATTGTCAGCGTGCCAGTCCCCTCATAACCGACGCTAACGTAGTCAGTGTTGGTCCATGTGGAGCCCAGCCCGGTCACTGTGACAGCCCCTGTGCCACCGTCGTCCATGACGAAGGAAATATATCCTTGAGTGTTCGAGACCGCGCCGCCGTTTGAAATCACCAGCGTACCATGGCCTTCACTGCCGACGCGGAGATCAGACCCCATCGTCCATGTAGAATCGGCACCGTCTACGGTGACCGTACCCTGCGCATTTGTGTAGTATCCGATGACGCCATTATTAAGCGTATTAACCGTTCCGCCCTCGGAAATCGTCAGCGTTCCTGTGGTGGTTCTGCCGACAGCGAGGCTCCCGGTATGGTCCCAGGTGCTGGGCAGCGTGCCGACGCCCGTGCCGATGACGGTCTCGTCGGTGCCGTTAATGATCTCGCTGGCCCGAACCTGTGTCGTCAGGGCCGGCATCAGCACAAGACTACCCGTCAGCGCGGTCGCCAGCAGAAGGGCCGCGCGGCGTTGGTAAAACGAGACTGCAAAGGGAAAGAAAGGGGCTTGCAGGCGAAAAACCTGTATCGGATGCATGTGTTGGGTCAGCGCTCGCATAAAGGCCTAACGGCAATTGTTCCGGGTTCGAGCGTGACGAACCGCCCATTGAAGGCCTCGAGCCTTTGGGTGCAAATTAGAAAAATACGGAGACGCCAGCTATCCGATTTCGGCAAAAAGCATTTTAATCGGCAGAAATATCAGCGGCTGAATGTTTCGGATGGTGTCACGCCGAACATGCGTCGGTAGTCGCCGGAAAAGCGACCAAGGTGCATGAAACCATAGCGCATCGCCACCCGGGTGATCGTGGTGTCCACCGGATCGGAAGCGGCAAGCACCGCACGCACTTTGTTCAGCCGGCAGGCACGCAGATAGGCGATCGGCGACAGCCCCACATACTCCTGAAAGGCATAGCGTAGCGTCCGCTCGGAGACACCGAGCGCTAAGCAGATATCGACGATCGTTGGCAGCGCGTCGGCATTGAGGTGATCATCGACGAAGGTACGGGCCTTTCGACCGATCTGCATGGCCCGCAAGCGCTCATTGATCGAGGGTGCCACGCCATCTTGCGTTACGGTGGCTATTTGCAGAACGGTTTGCAGCACATGACTACGCAGAACCGTCGCATCCAGTGTCTCTCCGCGCAGACTTGCCTCCTGGGCGGTCTCGAGCCAGAAATCGACGGCGTCCTTGAACTCGCCGCGCCTCTGGCTGTTCAGCGGCATCACTGCTTGTGGCGGGTGTTCCCAGAAAGCCGGATTGAGCGCCCGCGCGCCGCGCAGGAATTCTTTCTGGCTGAAGCCTATATAGGCGCAGTCTCCGCCTGCGGGAATGTGGATGTCGAACTCAACATTGCCAGGCATGAAGAACACCGTGTCGGCCTGTTCGCCGCAGTGTTCGGAAAACCGGAAGGCTGGATCCGGCGTACAGATGGACACGGTGCAAAAGTCAGCAGGCGTGTGACCCAGTTTATGCACTGGAATTGCTTGGCGTTCCCGAACGATCTGTTGGGTGCCAATATCCAGGGTATCCATTTCCGCCAGCTTGCGGCCACCGCTGAGCTGGTAGCACTCCATTTCCACCCACGGCTGCATGGTGGCCTGCACGGAAGGGTCTTCTATCGGTGCCGATTGTAGAGCGTTGCTATCGGCTGATACACCGGTAACCGTAGCCATGGATTCAGAAGCCATATTCGCTACCACTCTCCCAAGTGTGCCGGTTCCGCATTGCTTTACCTCACCGGAGATTTGCAACTCAAGACTGGCAGCCGCACGAAAATTCTATCAGCGTGCGTTTGTTCTTATTGCCGAGATGACAGGAAAACTCAATTCCCGCCAAATGAAACCTGGATGCAGTGACCTCTTGTCCGATTTCGGGATTGCCTCAAGATTCCGGCGGGTGGTGGGGTTCAGCGGTGCGACGGCAAAAATATATCGAGGCCAACGATTCAGGAGGCCAGTGTCACTGACGGGGTTTCACCGAACATCTGTTGGTAGTCACCGGCAAAACAGCTCAGATGCAGGAAGCCGAAGCGCGTTGCCGCCTGGGTCACCGTGGTGTTCTGTGGATCGGAAGACGCGAGAGCCCAGTGCACGCGGTTCAATCGGCACTGGCGAAGGTAGGCCGACGGCGACACTCCGACATACTCGCGAATGGCGTATTGCAGCGTGCGCTCCGAAACGCCGAGCGAAACGCAGATATCGACAACGGTGGGCAGCACGTCCCGGTCAAGACGATCCTCGACAAAGCCTCGGGCGGTTCGGCCAATCTGCAACGCCCGTGAGCGCTCGCTGAACGACGGACCGGTATTGGCGTCGTCCTCAGGGCGTGCGGTGGCGATTTGCAGCGCAGCCTGAAAGATGATCCTGCGCATGACATCCGGATCCAGAATCTCGCCCCGCGACTGGGCGTCACGAGCTGCCTTGAACCACAGGTCCGCCACGTCCTTAAGCGCTGATTTCCGGGGTGTGTGGAGCATCGTCACCCGCTCTGGAGGACTATCCCATGCCTCCGGATCAAGCGCCCGGGCGCCACGCATAAACTGCTCCTGGCTGAAGCTGATATAGATCGTCTCAATCCCGGCAGGAACCTGGATATCAAATTCGGTGTTGCCGGGCAGGAAGAAAGTCGTGTCCACCAGTCCCGAGCTAAGTTCGGAAAACTGCACTTCTGCCCCCTGAGTACACGCCGAAATGGTGCAAAAATCAGCAGGCGAACGCCCCAGCTTCTGGATCCCGGCGTCCTGGCGTTCGCGCACGACCTTGTGGGCGCCAAGGTCCAGACAGTCCATCTGCGCCACCGGCTCCCCATCGCTGAGTTGATAGCATTGCATCTCGACCCATGGCTGCAGGGCTGCCTGATCGGCGGGGTCATTGACCTGCGTCGACCACAGACCTGCGGTATCAGTTGATGTATCGGCAAAAGCCGTCATGTATCCAGAAGCCATATTCGGCACCCCCCAAGTGTCCCGGTTCCGCATTGCCATGCCTCTTCGGGCATTGGCAATTCAGAATTGGCCAGCGCCCGGACATTCAGCCGCTGTGCGCGTCTTCTTATCATAACGATGGCGAGAAAACTCAACCCCGGCGATCCAGACAAAGCAGGACGGCTGAAATCCCAGCGATGTCTGTCGGGAGCGCAACGCTGAGATTGGCCGTACGTGCTGCGACAGACTGGTTCCGCCCCAAACACAAAAAGCCCCCGGATTTCTCAATCCGGGGGCTTTTCAATACGTCAGTCTCGGGCGGTTACCCGCTGAGTGCTGAAAGCGAGGGGCTTATTCGCCGCCTTCGACTTCCTTGCCGGTTTCCTGATCGACGACCTTCATCGACAGGCGGACCTTGCCGCGTTCGTCAAAGCCCAAGAGCTTGACCCAGACCTTCTGGCCTTCCTTGACCACATCGCCGGTCTTGGAGACACGCTCTGCAGCGAGCTGCGAGATGTGGACCAGACCGTCCTTGGGACCGAAGAAGTTCACGAAGGCGCCGAAATCGGCGACCTTGACGACTGTGCCTTCATAGATCACGCCAACTTCAGGCTCGGCAACGATCGAGTGGATCCACTTCTTGGCGGCCTCGATTTCCTTGCCCGAGGACGAAGCGATCTTGATGGTGCCATCGTCGTCGATGTTGATCTTGGCGCCGGTCTTTTCGACGATTTCGCGGATGATCTTGCCGCCTGTGCCGATAACGTCACGGATCTTGTCGACCGGGATGTTCACGACTTCGATGCGCGGAGCGAATTCGCCCAGCTGGCCACGGCTTTCAGTCAGCGCGTTGCCCATTTCCTGAAGGATGTGCAAACGGCCGTCCTTGGCCTGGCCAAGCGCGATCTTCATGATCTCTTCGGTGATGCCATCGATCTTGATGTCCATCTGCAGAGCGGTGATACCGTCGGTGGTGCCTGCAACCTTGAAGTCCATGTCGCCGAGGTGATCTTCGTCACCAAGGATGTCGGACAGAACCGCAAAGTCGTTGGCTTCCTTGATCAGGCCCATGGCGATACCGGCAACCGGCTTGGCCAAAGGTACGCCCGCATCCATCAGCGCCAGCGATGTGCCGCAAACTGTGGCCATCGAAGACGAGCCGTTGGACTCGGTGATTTCCGAGACAACGCGCAGCGTGTAGGGGAACTGGTCAGCGGCCGGCATCATCGGGTGGATAGCGCGCCATGCGAGCTTGCCATGACCGATTTCGCGGCGGCCGGGCGAACCTGTGCGGCCGGTTTCACCAACCGAGTAAGGCGGGAAGTTGTAGTGCAGCATGAAGGTGGCCTTCTTGGTCCCCGTCAGGCTGTCAACATACTGCTCGTCTTCGCCGGTGCCGAGCGTGGCGACAACAATGGCCTGGGTCTCGCCACGTGTGAACAGGGCGGAACCATGGGTGCGCGGCAGCAGGCCGACTTCGGAGACGATCGGACGCACGGTCGAGAGATCGCGACCGTCGATGCGGCTCTTGGTCTCGATGATGGCGCCACGGACGACCTTGGCCTGCAGCGTCTTGAAGACGGCGCCGATGACTTCATTGCTGAAGCGAGCTTCTTCGCCGTCAGCCGGAGCGAAATGCGCCTTGACGGTGGCCTTGACCGCGTCGAGTGCATTGTAGCGGGCTGTCTTGTCGGTGTTCTTGTAGGCGTCGCGGAGACCGGCTTCGCACATGGCGAGCATTTCGGTTTCAAGCGCGGAATGATCCGGCGCTTCAAAGCCGCGGGGCTCCTTGGCAGCAGCTTCTGCGAGCTTGATGATCGCGTCGATCACCGGCTGCATCGACTTGTGGCCGAACATAACGGCGCCGAGCATGACTTCTTCGCCGAGTTCCTTGGCTTCCGATTCCACCATCAACACGGCGTCCGAAGTGCCGGCAACGATGAGGTCGAGGTCTGATTCAGGCATTTCGTCGACATGCGGGTTGAGCACATAGTCGCCGCCAATGTAGCCGACGCGGGCGCCAGCGATCGGGCCCATGAACGGGATGCCGGAAATCGTCAGTGCAGCAGAAGCTGCGACGAGCGCCAGAATGTCGGGGTTGTTTTCCAGATCATGCTGCAAAACGGTGATGATGATCTGGGTGTCGTTCTTGTAGCCATCGGGAAACAGCGGGCGCAGCGGGCGGTCGATGAGGCGCGATGTCAGCGTCTCGTTTTCGCT
>Ga0163215_101055_pt1 | contig 22611 bp, 21 predicted proteins | sample SynspAceP_FD_185934 | JGI IMG/M metagenome (GOLD analysis project Ga0163215, IMG submission 185934) | Saline lake microbial communities from Ace Lake in Antarctica - Synechococcus sp. Ace-P (Hybrid Assembly) | ecosystem: Environmental > Aquatic > Non-marine Saline and Alkaline > Saline | place... | reverse complement strand
GGATTTCAGCACCTTATGTCGGCGTCAGAAAACACTGAACGTGAGCCTGCCTTATCGTGGATCCAAGGGACCACTGAACCTCCTTATAGATAGCACTGGTATCAAGGCCGAAGGTGAAGGCGAGTGGAACGCCCGCAAGCATGGTGGACCCAAACGCCGTATTTGGCGTAAGATACACATAGGCATCGACGAAGAAACGCTGGAAGTACGGGCCGTCCATTGCCCGGCAGGCGCATTTGTAAGATGCTGCCGAGAGGGGAGATCACCAGCAGCAACATCGGGGATGCTCCCATGCTACCCGAGTTGCTGAATCAAATCCCTGTTGATCAAGACATCGGCAGTGTCACCGCCCCCTCTCGGCAGATTGCTTTGCAATCGCCTGCCGGGCAATGGACGGGGCGTACGACACCCGTAAATGCCACGAGGCGATTGCCGCCAGAGATGCCCATGCGGTGATCCCGCCACGCAAGAATGCCAAGCCCTGGAAGCCCCCTCTCGTTGCTGCAAGCAGCAACTGCCGGGCAGTGGACGAGCGCAGGAGCAATTGCCCGTAACGATGCGGTCAATGCGCAACGGTATCTGGGCCGCACGGTGTGGCGACGCTGGAGCGGATACCACCGCCGAAGCCGCGTTGAGACGAAAATGCATTGTATGAAACTGCTTGGCCAATCGCTCATGGCGAGGGACTTCGAAAGGCAGGTCGCAGAAATCCAAATCCGGATTGCTGTCCTTAACCGCTACACAGCTATTGGCCTACCTGTCACAGAGGCAGTAGGCTGAGTCCGTCTGGGAAAGGGGAAGCTCACCCTCAGGCCGATTTGTGCAACAAAGCCACGTGCGGCCATAAAAATCGATGACCCGTTGGCGCAGCGCTGGAAGTTCTGTATGTCATATCTGTGCCTCGGCATCGCGGCGCTGTATTGCTTGCGCGCGGGCGCTGATCTGTGGTGCCATCCGCGCGAGTGGGGACAGATCAAATCCGAAGGCCACGCGCCCGCCCCTTGCCCTGCCCCGCGCAAAACGTTTGCGATTGGCACTGTCGTGACGGATGATGATTCCGGCGGCCACCAAAGCAGCCAGATGACGGCGCAGCGTACTTTCAGGCATCCCTGCCAAGCGGTCGGACAACGTGCTGTTTGCTGGAAATACAACGCTGCCGAGTGGTGCGGCAGTGATCATCCTATCGGGATGAAAGCTTAGAAATGCGCGCCGTACCGACAAGTTGCGGTGGTTGAGACCGTAATCCTCCGCCGCCTGTGTCAATGCTGTCAGCAAGAGCCACTTGTCGATCAGCGGGGTATCGTTGTTTGTGCTGTCAGGTTTTATCAGAACAACAGGAATCTGCCGTCCAAACGATGTCTGGTGGTTCTGTTTCATCACATTTTCACGAAAGACAACAGCCTTATGGCTCTGCAAAGTCTTGCAGAGTTGACAGAGTTTGCAGTGGGGGCTATCGCAAAACTGCAATGATCGAGAAGGGTCTTCCGGAAGAAATTCTGGGGGCTTTTCTTTTTTGTCTTTAAGGGTTCGTGCCTTTTAGGTTGTTGCTATGTTCCTGGTCTTTCGATTGCGCCTGTGTCCAGCGGTCGTGAAGTTCTTGCAGCAGCGCATCGGCGTTGCTGTCAAACCATGCATCAAACCCTTCGGCGGTCTTGGCCGCGATGGTCAGGGTGACGCCTTTGGTTGTTGTTCTGATATCGCCCAAAGCCGTACCAGAGGTGCTGCGCAATGTGCGCGGTCTGAGGGCTGGCTTGGGTGTTTTGGTGGCGGTGCGTGCGGCGCGTTTGAACACGGCATCAAACCGTTCATTCGAATTCAACGCGGCAAATTCCGGCGTATTCATAAGCGCGCTTGCATAGCCTGTTGAATCGTTTTCCTCCAGCGCGCGGGCCAGTGCGATCCAACGTTCGCGCCCGATGCCCGGTGCACTGCCGATTTTGCGTAAAAAGGGCAGGGGGAAGGCTGTGCCAACCTTGAGCATGCGCGACACCATCGGCAGATCAATCGACAGGGCAGCCGCAATTGTCTGCCTGTCATAGTCCTGCGCAGAGAGTTGCGCGGTAAAGGATGCCTTTTCGATAAAACTCAGATCCTGACGGGCGGTGTTTTCCTGCCCCTGCGCCATGACCAGCGCATGATCGTCCAGCTGCCGGATCATTGCCTTGACGGGCACGCCCAGCTCGCGCAGCGCCTTCAGGCGTCGCCGTCCATATACAATTTGGTAGCGCCCCGGTTTGCCCGCATGGGGCCGCAAAAGCACTGGCACCTGCTGGCCATAAGCGGCAAGGCTATCACGCAATTGCGCATGCGCGGACGCATCCACGCCAAGCCGGTCCTCGACACCGGCCTCGTCGATCAGGGCGGCGTCAATCTCTTGTACTGCGTTTTCCTGAAGCTTGGTCAGCGAGGATTGCAGTGCGCCAATGGCTCCGCGTGCGGGAGTTTGCACAGAGGTCTGTGTTGAGGGCCTGCGTTGTGATTTATCGGGCAGATCGCCGCCCAGAATGCCTTTACGCGCCATTTACCGTCCCCATGCCTGTTGCAGCAATGATTCAATCTCGTCGTTCACAAGATTGAGTGAATCAAGCGCGCGGTCGTAGGTTTGCGGGTGAAATGCGCTGCGCTCGACCTCGTAGACGGTTTGCTGTGTCAGGCCCGCATCGCTGATGGTTGTAGACTTCAGCATCGGCGCTACCATCACCTCATCCCCGAAAAGCTGCCGCAAAAATGCGACAACCTGTTGCTGTGGTCCATCGCTCGGCTCGTAGCGGTTGATGAGGAACCGCATGAAATCATAGGTCATATCGCGCCGGCGCCCGAAACAACATCGAGCGGATCTGCACTCATTTGCAGAAATTGCGACATCGAGCATGTTCGGCACAATTGTGATCAGCACACCCGTGGATGCGCAAAGTGCGGACATCGTCAGATACCCCAGTTGCGGCGGACAATCAAAGATGATCACATCGTACTGGCCCTCAACTTCCTGCAAAGCGGCCGCCATGCGTGCATAAAATGCGGGCTGGATATTGGCGCGCAAGGCTTGCGGGGTTTCGTGCTCGAATTCTTGCAGCACCAAGCCGCCGGGCGCCAGATCAATGCCGGTGAAATAGGTCTTCTGGATGATCTGTGAAAAGGGCAGGGGATCATCATAGCGGATCGCGTCATAGATTGTGCCCGAGTTCAGGAAATCCACCTCGGGTCTATAGCCGAACAGGGTAGTTAGAGACCCTTGCGGGTCGATGTCCACAGCCAGAATGCGCAGCCCTTTCAGCGCCAGACGCTGGGCTGTATGGATGGCACTGGTGGTTTTGTCGGACCCGCCTTTGAAATTGAGGAACGACAATACCTGCACTTTGTCACCCGCGCGGCGTCCGCGCAGATAGGTGCCCGGAATTTTGGCAGTGCTCTCCAGTATCTCGCGAATGGTGAGCAGCGTTTGCGCGTCATACAGGCGCCGACCGCCAGAAGTAGACTCTACATCGGGGATTTTCTCGTCGAAATGCAGTTTGCGCAAAAAGCTTGTGGAGATCCCCAGCATTTCTGCGGCCTCACCTGCGCTGAACCGGCGCAACTCCTTACGGGCATCTGGCGCAAAAACCTTAGGCATGTGACTATCGAGCGCCGCAGCAAGATTTTCCGCATTCTCGCGAATACGGGTATTAATATCTAATTACACCAGACCTGCTGCTTTAAGCTGCTGTGTCATTGTCCTGTACCGCCTTTTATCAAAGGCTCTGCGGCCTTCTTCAAGTAACGCTTTATTCCGATAGCGTCCCTAATTTCGTTTTTTAACGGATATTCGACCAGTTTGGCAACTGGTTCCTGACACTTGAAGGTGAACAGCTTGCATCTGCGCTTGATTCTGTTGCGCGATATTGCAACGAAGGGACACAAGAACAGTCCATTTGAACAGTCAGGCGGCTTCATGCGCACTCCATCCGACAGAGCTGAACCTGTTGATTTGTTTATTATCGGTGGCGGTGTAAACGGTTGCGGCATTGCCCGCGATGCGGCGGGCCGTGGCTTGTCTGTTACCCTGGCCGAGATGAACGATCTGGCCTCGGCGACATCTTCTGCCTCTACCAAGCTGTTTCATGGCGGTCTGCGCTATCTTGAATATTTCGAGATAAATCTGGTGCGCCACGCCCTGCACGAGCGGGAAATCTTGCTGCGGGCGATGCCGCATATCTCTTGGCCAATGCGTTTTATACTGCCTTATCATAAGGATATGAGGTTTGATGGCCAGACGCCCGTATCGCGTATTTTGGGCTTTATTATGCCGTGGATGCGCGGGCGGCGGCCTGCATGGTTGATCCGGTTGGGGCTGTTTGCCTATGATACGCTGGGCGGACGCAGCACCCTTCTGCCGTCGACCGCCTCACTTGATTTGCGCGGCACGCCGGAAGGTGCACCGCTGGAGGCGCGGTTTGAACATGCGTTCGAATATTCCGATTGCTGGATCGAAGATAGCCGTTTGGTCGTGCTCAATGCGCGGGATGCGCAGATGCGCGGTGCTCAAATTCTGACGCGGACAAGGGTGACATCTGCGACGCGCGCCGGTGATCTGTGGCAGGTGCAGACCGAGGGTCCAAACGGCCAACAGAGCCATCAAGCGCGTATTCTCGTTAACGCAGGGGGGCCATGGGTGGGGGACATTATCCAGAACCAGCTCCGCATCAACTCGACCGAGGGTGTGCGGCTGGTGCGCGGCTCGCACATCGTGACGCGGCGGCTGTTTGATCACGACAAGTGCTATTTCTTTCAGGGCGGAGACGGGCGGATCGTTTTCGCGATCCCCTACGAGACCGACTTCACCTTGATCGGCACCACGGATATGGACCATGAAAACCCCGATATAATGCCAGAATGCACCCCGCAAGAACGTGACTATCTTATTGATTTTGTGAATAATTATTTTGAAAATGACATCACGGCTGCCGATGTGGTCTGGACCTATTCCGGTGTCCGCCCGCTCTATGATGACGGGGCAAGTTCTGCCAGTGCTGCAACGCGGGATTATGTGCTGAAGGTCGATCATGCGGGCGCCCCTGTATTGAACGTCTTTGGAGGTAAAATCACCACCTACCGCGTTCTGGCCGAAGATGTTCTGGACAAGCTTGCGCCGTTTTTGCCCCTGGTTCAGGGAAAATGGACCGCAGGTGCACCGCTGCCCGGGGGTGATTTTGCAGTCGGGGATGTAGGGCTTCTGATTGCGCTGCTCGAGCAGGACTATCCGTTTCTGGGCCCCGTTTGGGCCAGGCGTTTGATCCGTGCTTACGGGACCGATGCGCGGCAGGTGTTGGGTGCTGCCAAAACCGCCGGGGATCTGGGCCATGATTTTGGCGCGACCCTGACACAAGCCGAAGTGCACTATTTGATGCGTCATGAGTATGCCACCACGGCTGACGACATCATCTGGCGACGATCCAAGCTGGGGCTGCGACTGGACAAGGCGCAAATAAATGTGCTCGACATGTTTATGCAAAAGGCGGACATGCAAAAGCCGGAGGCCGTATGAAACCGACCCGTATTCTGGCGATCGACCAAGGCACAACCTCCTCGCGTGCGATTATCTTTGACGATGCCATGCAGGTTTCCGCTGTGGCGCAACGTGAGTTTAACCAGTATTTCCCGCAATCGGGTTGGGTTGAACATGATCCGCAGGATCTGTGGTCCAGCACTTTGACGACCTGTCGCGAGGCGATGGAAAAAGCCGCAACAGGCGCACAGGACATCGCGGCCATAGGCATCACGAACCAGCGCGAAACAACAGTGGTCTGGAATGTGCAGACGGGTGAAACGCTGGGCAATGCTATTGTCTGGCAAGACCGGCGCACCGCGCAGATGTGCCATGATCTACGTGAGGCCGGTCACGGCGATCTGGTCACGGCGCAAACGGGTTTGCTGCTGGACCCGTATTTTTCGGGAACCAAGCTGAAATGGATACTGGATTCTCATGCCGGTGCGCGCGATCTGGCGCGGGCAGGTGTGCTGAAGTTTGGAACGGTTGACAGCTGGTTGATCTGGAACCTCACGGGGGGCGCACATGTGACCGATGCCACCAATGCGGCGCGTACGATGCTCTATGATATCCATCGCGGGGAGTGGAGCACGGAAATCTGCGCAGTGCTGGATATACCGTTGGAAATGTTGCCGCAGGTCAACGATTGCGCCGCTGATTTTGGCGTAACCGATCCCGTACATCTGGGCGCGGCGATCCCGATCCTTGGCGTGGCCGGTGACCAGCAGGCAGCGACGATGGGGCAGGCGTGTTTTGCGCCGGGGATGTTGAAATCCACCTATGGGACGGGGTGTTTTGCGTTACTGAACACTGGCACCACAGCGGTGAAATCCGAGAACCGGTTGCTGACGACTATCGCCTATCAGCTGGACGGCGTGCCGACCTATGCGCTGGAAGGGTCGATCTTTGTGGCCGGTGCGGTGGTGCAATGGCTGCGGGACGGACTGGGTATAATAGAGGATGCCAGTGCCACGGGCGCGCTGGCTGCTGCGGCGGATACAGCGCAAAACGTCATATTAGTGCCTGCTTTTGTCGGGCTTGGGGCGCCTTACTGGAACCCTGATTGTCGCGGTGCCGTTTACGGCCTGACCCGTGCCACCGGCCCGTCTGAAATGGCGCGGGCGGCCTTGGAAAGTGTCGGCTTCCAGACCCGTGATCTGCTCGAGGCGATGCATGCCGACTGGCACAGCGGTGATGCCCCGACCTTGCGCGTCGATGGCGGTATGGCGGCAAGTGACTGGGCGATGCAGTTTCTCTCTGACATCATCGGCGCGCCTGTAGACCGTCCGCACATCACACAGACGACTGCGCTGGGAGTGGCGTGGCTGGCGGGGCAGCGCGCAGGGATTTATCCCGACATGGAAAACTTTGCCAAAAGCTGGGCGCTGGAGCGGACATTCACGCCCGCGATGGATGAAGACACCCGCGCCGCCCGCTACGCCACATGGGGCCGCGCAGTGCGCGCAACGCTGTCAGTCTGATCCCCATGGTCAAGGCGGCAATTCCTTGCGATAAACTGCAACATGATACACTTACAGGCTGTCCAATGACCTCATCCGCGCCCTTGCCTATCCACGAAGTGACCTACCGCAAGGCCCGCGATCTGATCCTGTTCGGGGAATTGCGGCCGGGTCAGGCCGTGACCATTCAGGGCATCGTAGACCTTTTGGGGGCAGGGGTGACGCCCGCGCGCGAAGCGATCCGCCGTCTGACTGCCGAAGGCGCGTTGCGTGCCAGTGACAACCGCCGCCTGATGGTGCCGGAACTGACGATGGAGCAGCTGCAAGAGCTGACTTATGCCCGTACGGGGATAGAGCCGCAGATTGCGCGTCTGGCCGCCGTGGGGATGGAGCCTGCGGATATCGACGCGTTAGAGGCGATAGATGCCAAGGTCAACGCGGCGCTGGCGGCGGGCGATATCCAGTCCTATCTGCGCCACAACCACCGCTTTCACTGGACGCTTTACGCCCATTCGGAGGCGGAAATCCTGATGGCCACAGCAGCCTCGCACTGGTTGCGGGTGGGGCCATCCCTGCGCGTGATGGTAAAGGAGGCCCAAGTGCGACCGCTGGCCGACATGCACGAGGTCGCGATCGAGGCGCTGCGCGATGGCGATTATGAGGCCGTGGGCGAGGCAATCCATAACGACATCCTGCAAGGGCATGGCCACATCGCAGAAGGTCTCGAAGAGGCGGAGTAGAGACTACTCTTTGTGATATGCCTCGATCACTGCGACCTCGTCACGCGAGCCTAGGATGACAGGTACGCGCTGGTGATGGCCGGTGGGAGCAACTTCCAGAATACGGCCCGTGCCGGTGGAAGATGCGCCGCCTGCCTGCTCCACCAGCATACCCATCGGGTTGGCTTCGTACATCAGGCGCAGTTTACCCCCTTGGGCCGCATTTCCCGCATCGGCGGGGTACAAAAACACGCCACCGCGCGTCAGGATGCGGTGCACATCAGCCACCATAGAGGCGCACCAGCGCATGTTGAACGTCTTGCCGCGCGGGCCAGCTTTGCCGCGCAGGCAATCGTCGATATAGCGGCGCACGGGTGTATCCCACTGATCATAGCGCGAGGCGTTGATGGCAAATTCCTGCGTCTGTGGCGGAATGGTCATGTTTGGGGCTGTCAGTAGAAACTCGCCTGATCCGGGATGATGGGTGAAGCCGTCGACGCCTTCGCCCACCGTGATGACCAGCCCTGTAGAGGGGCCATAAATCGCATAGCCTGCCGCGATTTGCTGCGTGCCTTTGATGCGCACGGCATCGGCATCCGGCGCAATCGCGGCATCCAGCCGGACGATGGAAAAGATTGTGCCGACCGACAGATTTACATCCAGATTGGACGAGCCATCCAGCGGATCGTAATAGACCACAAAATCGCCCGCCTGCGGAGCCTCTTTGCGCCAGTTCACTTCATCCACTTCCTCGGACACCAGCGCCGCCAATGCGGGGTTGCTGCCGACAATCTGCTGAAAAATCTCGTCCGAGATCACATCGAGTTCTTTTTGCGTCTCGCCCTGTACGTTTTCCGTGTCGGCCGCCCCCAGAACACCGGTAAAGGCACCGTGGCGCACGCGGTCTGCGATCATGCGGCAGGCAGTGGCGATGTCTTCCATCAGGATCATCAGATCCGTATCGGTGCTGTGCGATTGCAGATGTTGGCGCAGGGTGGTCTGTGTCATGTAATGCCCTTCCGGAGCGTCGCGTGGCGTTGACGCATAGTGGAGTTTATCACAGCCAAGGGCAAGCGGAGCGGGTGGCTTTTGTCGGTTGTATGGCTGTTGCCCCGCGCGGTAGGGTCCGGCAAAAGCGGGGGATGCACATGCAACAGGAACCTTGGATCGCGGTGGCCCAAGTGGGCGACAATCTGTGCGCATGGGTGCATGAGGGCGGGCAGGTGACAGCGTTGCGCACTGTGCCGGTGCAGCCCTTTGTACCCGCATTACTGGAGTTGATCGGCGCTTATTTACGCGATGATGGTGTGATGCCTGTTATGTATGCGCTGGCGGATGCGGGCCATGTTCGTGTTCCGGCGCCGCCGCCGCTGGACGCGTGCGTGTTGCCCTCTGTTGATCCGCGCATCGCTTTATCGGGGCTGTCCAGCCTGTACCAAACGCAGCCTGTCGATCTGCTGGGCATGCAAGGCGTGCAGGTGGCGGGGTTTGTCGCCGCCAATCCTGACTGGGACGGCGTGCTGTGTCTCACCGGCGCGCAGAGCAAATGGGTCCACATCAGTGCAGGCGAGGTGGTCAGCTTCCAGACCTATCTGACAGGTGAAATGTTTGATCTGCTGGCAGAACATTCAGTTTTGCGCGATGCGATTGGCCGTGCAACGGAGGGGGCAGGGCAGGATGACGAGAGTTTTCACACCGCCCTGTCTGATGCATTGTCGCGCCCCGAACGTGTGGCGGGTGCGTTGTTTGGCCTGCACGCAGAGGCGGGGTTGGGCCCTGTGACGGCGCGCGCGCGGCTGGCAGGCATGTTGATCGGGATGGAGCTGGCGGGCGCGCGGCCCTACTGGCTGGGCCGCGACATTGCCCTGATCGGAGAGGCGGAGTGGACCGCGCATTACGCCGCTGCGCTGCGCAGTCAGGGTGTGCCTGTTCACTATTATGATGCTGCGGAAATGGCGTTACGCGGGCTGCAACAGGCCTATGCCGCGCACTCTATTCCGTGACGCCCAAGCGGACCTGTAGCCGCGAGAGCGTCCCGACCGGCATGCCTATATGGTCGAAATACCCCATAACAGAGCCGTATTGCATATCCAGATGGCCCAGCAACCCGGCCATGGCGCTGGCAGGACTTTCCAGCAGGGTGGCATAGGCTTCCACATCGCCACCGTTGCTGCGCGACAGGCTCAGGAATTCTGCCACCAGTTCGGGGATCAGTGATTGTGTCAGCGTGTAATCTGCGATGATATCGGTATGCGATACACCTGCCAGCCCCAGCAACAGGGCGGCAATCACACCCGTGCGGTCCTTGCCCGCGGTGCAATTGAACATCACTGTGCCCTCGCGGACCTGCGCGATACGGGTGAGAATAGTCATAATCGCATCGCCACGGGTCTCGACCGCCGTGATGTACATGGCCAGCAGCGGGTGCCCGTCCGGCACCTCGACCTCGGCCAAGGCGGCGGGCGACAGGGCATCAAACAGCGGCAGGTTCACCCATTCAACGCCGCGCATGCGGGCAAACCTGCTGGGGGCATCACGGACTTCACGGGCGGTGCGCAAATCGACAACCATGCGCAGCCCTTCAAAATGCAAACGCTCCGGCTCGCCCTCGTCCAGACGGTGCAGGCAATCGGCGCGCAGAAACCGGCGCCACGGCACAGGTGCGCCGGTGGCAGTGGTGTAGCCACCCAGATCGCGGATGTTGTAAGCACCGCGCACGGTGAGCTGTCGTGTGGGATGGGATGTTGTCATGCGAGATATCTAGCGCCCTGCTGCGGTCTGTTCAAGGCAGGGCTATATCCCACCCGCGCAATTGCCCCAAAGACAGCCAGATCAACAGCGCATTCAGTGTGTGGTGACGGATCACTGCGCTGCCTGTCGCACTGCTCTCTGACAAAAGCCGGTCGGACTGTCCGGGGGATTACGTCGTTTCCCCCTCGATTAGCTGTGTTTCCATCCGGATGATCCGTTCCGCCGGTCTGTCATGCCCTTCGATCCGGCTGCGCGCCAGTTGTCCGGCAAGGTGGCCCATCTGGGTGCGCGGCGTGGCGATGGTGGTCAGGCGCGGGCTGATCGACTGGCACAGGTCCAGCCCGTTATATCCGGCCAGTGCCAGTTCGCGCGGGACGGAAATGCCCTGCGCCTGACAATAAAACAGCGCGCCCAAGGCCAGATCATCATTGGCGAAAAACACCGCATCCAGATTCAGATTGCGCGCCAGTAACGTCCTTAGCCCCGCCGCACCGCTGGCCAGCGATGACGCCTCGTCCAGAATAACAGAGGTGACAATCGGACAATCCAGCCGCGCCAGCTCTGCCTCGAAAGACAACCGGCGCTTGCGCGAGCGGACAGGCCGTTCGCCCCATGCGCCAACGTACCCGATGCGCCGGTAGCCGCGCGCGACCAGATGCTGCGCAATCACCACCCCCGCATCCGCCATCGACACACCGACCGCCATGTCGATGGCATCGCCGTCGCAATCCATCACCTCGATCACGGGGCCTGAAAAATGCGCCAGCATGTCCTTGGTGGCGTCCGAATGCTCCAGCCCGCTCAGGATCACGCCCGCAGGGTTCCATGTGAGCATGTCGCGCAGGATCGCTTCTTCGCCCGCCTGATCATATTTGGTCATGCCCAGCACAAGGCGCAGCTGCGACCCCTTGAGCGCGTCATCAATGCCGTCGACGATATTGGGAAAGACGTGATTGCTCATCGAGGGGACAATGACCACGATCAGTTCGGTTGCCTGACCGCGCAAGGATCCCGCAATGCGGTTGCGCTGATAGCCGATGGACAGCGCCGCCGCCTCGACTTTCTCGCGCAAACTGTCAGAGACATTGGGCGCATCGCGCATCACCCGCGAGGCGGAAATCACGCTGACCCCGCACAGGGCTGCCACGTCTTTTAGTGTGGGTTTACGCTCTGCGCTGTCCATTACCTGATCCCTTGCTTGGCATCACCTTAGCCAATTCGCAACGGTTGACAACGATACCAACTTGATTGACAACGTTACCAATGACATTTTTTGGGAGGAAGATGATGAAACTGGTCTTGAAAGCATCCGCAGCGGTTGTAGCATTTGCACTGGGCACCACGGCCCTGACCGCAGAAGGGTTCCCCGAGCGTCCGCTCAATCTGGTGGTGCCGTTCAACGCAGGCGGGGGCACGGATTTGTTGATCCGCGCATTCGGTCCACATTTTGCCGAAGCACTGGACGGCGATTTGTTTGTCTCCAACATGGCGGGCGGGTCCGGCACGGTTGCGGCGGCGGCGCTGGCAGGTCAGGTATCTGACGGCTACCAGCTGGGCTATTGGTCCGTGACGGTGGCTACAATCCAGCCGCAGATCAAGGAAATGCCCTACGGATTGGACAGCTGGACGCCGATTTGCTCCGTGGCCGCATCGCCCACCGTTTTGTTCACCCAAGCCGATAGCCCGTTCCAGACCATCGAGGACGTGGTGACGGCGGTGAAGGCCGATCCGGGTAAATACCTCTACGGCTCTTCCGGTCCGGGGGCTATCACGCATCTGACAGCTGTGGCCGCCTTTTCCGGTCTGGGCATCATCGACGATATGAAGCACTTGCCTTTTCAGGGTTCCGGTCCTGCCCTCCAGGCGATGGCGGCAGGCACAATCCAGTTCTTTGGCGACACGGAACTGTTGATGGCCAGCGGTGATTTCCGCCCGCTGGTGGTGTTCAACAACGAGCGTCTGGCCAGCATGCCCAATGTGCCCACTGCTGCCGAAGTTGGCATCGCCGCACCGCTGAACGAGCTGTACCTGTGGGGCGGTCTGTTTGCGCCTGCGGATCTGGATGCAGAGGTTACCGCCAAGCTGAGTACAGCGTGTGAAACCGCGATAAACTCGAACGGGTTTCAGGAGTTTGCGACCAAGACCAGCACGGTCCTGAACTACCGCAACGCTGCTGATTTCGATGCCTTCTACCGCGCGCAATACGAGGCGAATTCGGCCTTGATCAAAGCGGCCGGTCTGTAAGGTCTTACAACCACGCCCCGTCCGGTGATGTCCGGTCGGGGCTCAGGCGCAAGGATATCCCATGGCAGACATGATAACAGAGCGGCGTTTGGTCTCCGTAATCCTCTTGCTGCTGACTGCCGGTCTGGCGGCCTCCACCTTCGGGTTACAGTTTGCCGATCTGGGCGGCGCGTTCAGCCCCATGTTCTTTCCGCGCATTATCCTGTTCATTCTGCTGGCACTGACGCTGTTGAATGTTGTGATTGACCTGATGGCGCCATCGCGCGCCACGCCGATAGAATTGATGCCTGTGCTGGTGATTGGTGCCGCCTTTATCGTCTACGTCCTGATTCTGATCCCTTTGGGGTATTTCGCCAGTTCCGTCGCTGTGGGTGCTGTGATTTTGCTGGCGCTGGGGCTGCGCAATCCGGTGCAGGTGATCGGTATTCCCCTGCTGGGGGCGGGTGCGCTGGTGGGGCTGTTCAACCATATCTTGAAAATGCCGCTGCCGACCTCGCCGTTTTTCTGGTGGATATAAGGATGCCCCGATGATTGATCTGCTCCCCCAGGCGATGGCGATGATCTTCACATTCGAAGGCATGCTGGTGCTGACGCTGGGCACGATGCTGGGGATCATCCTTGGCGCGCTGCCCGGTATCGGATCGACTGTGGCGGTGGCAATGATCCTGCCATTTACGCTGACGATGTCGCAAGCGCCCGCCATTTTGTTGCTACTGGCGATCTATGCAGGGTCGGTTTACGGCGGCTCCATCTCGGCCATTCTGATCAACACCCCCGGCACGCCGCAATCTGCCGCGACCTGTTTTGACGGCTACCCGATGGCGCAGCGCGGCGAGGCGGGCAAAGCGCTGGGATGGGCCACGATTGCATCCGTCGTGGGCGGTTTGTCCTCTGCGGTCGTGCTGATCTTTGCGGCCCCGCAACTGGCAGCCTTTGCGCTGAACTTCGGCCCGATAGAGACTTTCGCGCTGATCTTGCTGGGCCTGACGTGCATCGTCTCCGTCTCCGAAGGATCGCTGATCAAAGGCCTCATCGCGGGATTTATCGGGCTGTTTCTGTCCACCGTCGGGGGTGACCCGATCACGGGCGAGGCGCGGTTTACTTTTGGCCAGTTCCAGTTGATCGCGGGGTTTGACCTGCTGGCGGTCGTGATCGGTGTCTTTGCTTTGTCCGAGGTGCTGACCCGCGCCGCCGCCAACCGCGACGATGGCACGCCGCTGGTTGATTTCGACGGCATCGTTTTGCCGAAACTGCACGAGTGGAAGGGGCGCATCAAAGGCTTGGTCAAATCGGTCCTCATCGGCAATGGCATCGGCATTCTGCCCGGCACAGGTGCGGCGACTGCTGCGTTTATCTCGTATGCCGAGGCGCGGCGGTCTGCGCCAACGCGCGCGAATTTCGGCAAGGGAGAGCCTGACGGGCTGATCGCTTCCGAGGCCGCAAACAACGCCGTAACAGGCGGCGCGCTGGTGCCCACGCTGGCGCTGGGTATTCCGGGGGACGCGATTACCGCTGTCATGCTGGCCACGCTGACGCTGCACGGCGTGACACCGGGAATCCGGTTGATGACGGAAAATCCCGTGCTGATCGCCGCGATATTCTCGGGGTTCTTTGTGATCAATCTGATGCTGTTGCCGCTGGGCATGCTGGTGTCGCGCATGGCCGCTCCGATCCTGCGGATCAAGGAAGCCTATATGCTGGTGATGATCAGCCTGCTGTGCACCGTCGGCGTCTATTTCGTGCGCGGCAATCCGTTTGATCTGATTGTGATGGCCGTTGCTGGCGTGCTTGGGTTCATCCTGCGCCGTCAGGGCTATCCGATGGCACCGCTGGTGATCGGCATGGTGCTGGGCCCGACGCTGGAAATCAGTTTGCGCCAAGGGCTGATCATCACGGATGGCAGTTTTCTGGCGTTCTTTGTGGGCCACCCGATTGCGGGGGTTCTGGTGGCTGCGGCGGTGGGCATGCTATCGCTGCCATTGGTGCGCGTGTTGGCGGCCCGCCGGAATGGTTGAACTGGTGCAAAGGGCGACGCCTGTGCAAACCGCTGGCCTCAGGGTCAACCTGCGGGTTGAAGGCGCTGGCCCGCCGCTGCTGTTTCTCGGGGGCTCGAATTATGACATGAGCTTGCGCGCACCGGTGTTTTCCTCGGAACTGATGGGGGCGTTCACCGTCGCCTCCGCCGATCCGCGCGGGCTGGGCCTGACGGATGCACCCGATGGTGACTGGAGAATGCAGGACTATGCCCGCGATGCGCTGGATCTGTTGGATGTGCTGGGCTGGCAAAAGGCGGATGTTCTGGGCGAGAGTTTCGGCGCGATGACCGCGCTGCATCTGGCAGCCCTCGCGCCAGAGCGGATCAACAGGATCGCGCTGAGTGCAGGGGCGGCAGGCGGGCAGGGCGGCAGTTCCTACCCGATCCACGAATTCCAGAACATCGCTGATCCACGCTCCCGCGCCCGCGCAGCGCTTGAGATACTGGACAGCCGGTTTGCGGATTTGGCAGCGGCAGAGGCGGAGAAGCAGGTTGAAGCCCGCAGTGCATCGGACGCCGTATTTATGGCCCATGGCGCCAATGCGCAAAACCACCCGCGCCTGTTGCGCGCACGGGCAGGACATGACGCATGGGACCACCTGCCAAACATCACCGCACCCACGCTGGTTTTCGCAGGCCGCTATGATATGCAAGCGCCGCCTGACCGCGCAGAGAACATTGCGTGCGCGATGCCGAACGCAGCCCTTCACATGATCGAGGGCGGCCATGGTATATGCTTTGCCACGCCCGACCCTGTTTCCATTATCCTGAAGGACTGGACCTAACTGTCCAGTTCGGCAATCTGCTCCGCACTCAATCCCAGCTCTCGCAGGATTGCATCCGTATGCTCGCCAATGTCCGGCACGGGGTCCATGCGAGGGGTAAATGCGGTGCTCCGGCCCGGCGGCAGTAACGCGGGCAGGGGGCCAGACGGGCTGCCGACCTCCACCCAGCGGTTGCGCGCACGCAGTTGCGGGTGATCCCAGACGCCCGCCATGTCGTTCATCCGGGCATTGGCGATGCCTGCGGTGTCCAGACGGGCCAGCACTTGCGCGCCGGTCAGATCGGCAAAGGCCGCCAGAATGATCGCGCGCAGCTCTGCCTTGTTCTCCGCCCGCAGCGCATTGCCGGCAAAGCGCGGATCAGCCGTCAACGCACCATCCATCAGCACAAGGTCACAGAAAGCGGTCCATTCGCGGTCGTTTTGCAGACCCAGCAGGATCACGTCGCCATCACCGGCGGGGAAGGGGCCATAGGGATAGATCGTCGCGTGGCTGCCGCCGTTGCGGGCGGGGGGCACAGCACCCTCGTAGGCGTAATACATCGGGTAGCCCATCCATTCGACCATCGCCTCCAGCATGGAGACGTCGATGCAGCAGCCCTCGCCTGTTTTGCCGCGCTGGATCAAGGCCGCCAGAATGTTGCTATAGGCATACATGCCCGCTGCGATATCCGCGATGGAACAGCCCGCTTTGGAGGGGGTATCATCTGTGCCGGTGACCGAGAGAAACCCTGCCTCTGCCTGCACCAGCAGATCATAGGCTTTGCGGTCACGGTCCGGCCCGTCCTCGCCGTAGCCGGAGATATTACAGACGATCAGGCGCGGGTTATCGGCCTTGAGCGCATCATAGCTCAGCCCCATCCGCGCCGCCGCACCGGGGGCAAGGTTCTGCACCAAAACATCCGCCCCCGCGATCAGCTGCTTGACCGCCGCATCCGCAACGGGGTGTTTCAGGTCCAGTGCGAGGCTTTCCTTGGACCGGTTGGTCCAGACGAAATGCGAGGCCAGCCCGTTCACGCGGGTGTCATACTGACGGGCGAAATCGCCTGTGACCGGGCGTTCGATCTTGATCACGCGCGCGCCCAGATCGGCCAATTGCCGCGTGGCGAAGGGGGCCGCAATTGCGTGTTCCAGCGAGACAACCGTGATGCCGTCCAAGGGGCGCATCAGAACGACCTCGGCAGGCCGAGCATATGTTCCGCCACGTACGACAGGATCAGGTTGGTCGAGATCGGTGCCACTTGGTACAGGCGCGTTTCGCGGAATTTGCGCTCCACATCATATTCCGTGGCAAAGCCGAAGCCGCCGTGGAACTGGATGCAGGCGTTGGCCGCTTCCCAGCTGGCTTTGGCGGCCAGATATTTCGCCATGTTGGCCTGCGCGCCGCAAGGCTCGTGCGCGTCAAACAGACGGCAGGCTTCCCAGCGCATCAGGTTGGCGGCCTCAATCTCGATCTTGGCCTCCGCGATGGGGAATTGTACGCCTTGGTTCTGGCCGATGGGGCGGCCAAAGACGGTGCGTTCTTTGGCGTAGGCGGTCACCTTGTCGAGGAACCAGTAGCCGTCCCCGATGCATTCGGCGGCAATCAGCGTGCGCTCTGCGTTCAACCCGTCGAGGATATAGCGAAAGCCCATGCCTTCCTCGCCGATCAGGTTTTCAGCAGGGATTTCCAGGGTGTCAAAGAACAGCTCGTTCGTCTCATGGTTGACCATATTGGAGATCGGTTTGACCTCCATGCCGTTGCCGGTGGCCGCTTTGATATCGACCAGAAAGATCGACATGCCCTCGGATTTACGCTTCACCTCGGCCAGCGGCGTGGTGCGGGCCAGCAGGATCATCAGATCCGAATGCTGCACACGGCTGATCCAGACCTTCTGGCCGTTGACCACATATTTGTCGCCCTTGCGCACGGCGGTGGTTTTCAGCTGTGTGGTGTCTGTGCCGGTCGTTGGCTCTGTCACGGCCATGGATTGCAGGCGCAATTCACCGCTGGCGATCTTCGGCAGATAGTGGTTTTTCTGCGCCTCCGATCCGTGGCGCAGCAGCGTGTTCATGTTGTACATCTGGCCGTGACACGCACCCGCATTCCCGCCGGAGCGGTTGATTTCTTCCATGATGATGCTGGCTTCGGTCAATCCAAGGCCCGACCCGCCGTATTCTTCCGGGATCAATGCTGCCATCCAGCCGTCCTTGGTCAGCTTGTCCACGAATTCTTCGGGATAGCCTTTTTCCTCGTCAATCTTGCGGTGGTATTCAGCCGGAAAACCGGCGCAAAGCGCGCGCATGGCATCGCGTAGATCCTGATAGGCGTCGGTCATTTTGTCTCTCCCAGAGTGGCAGTTGCGGTCATGGCCAGCGCGCCGTCGTGGCGGCGGACCCAAAGTTTTATGGTGCCGTCCCCTTGGGGCTGGCCGTGGATGGTGAAATCATTGGTGTCGAACACAGGTGACACGGCGCGGAATTCAAAGGCCGCAACGGTGGCCTCCGGCATCTCGCGGCGCAACAGGTCCAGCAGCAAGGTGGCCAACAGGGGGCCATGCACCACCAGACCGGGATAGCCTTCGGTGCTGGTGCAGAAGTGCCGGTCATAATGGATCCGGTGGCCATTGAACGTCAGCGCGGAATAACGGAACAGCAGCACCGGATCGGGGTGGATCACCCGCGAGAATGCGGATGCGTCAGGCGATTGGGGGGGCGTCGGCACGGGCGCGCCAGCCTCGGGTGCGGCGCGGTAGACAATATCATGCTCTTCCTCGATGCCCTGCACATCACCGTCAAAAATCCGGTGCTGCACGGTGACAAAAACCAGATCGCCACTGCGCCCGGCCTTGTGCTCAACGGCGGTGACCGTCGAGACCTTGCGCAGCTCCCGCCCGATCCGCAGGGGGGCGAGGAATGTCAAACGGCTGCCCGCCCACATCCGGCGCGGCAGCGGCACGGGGGGCATGAACCCGCCAAGGGCGGCATGGCCATCATAGCCCGCATCCTGCATCTTAAAGAGCGGCAGGAAATGCAGCCAGTGCCACAGTGGCGGCAGCGCGGTGCCATCGGAATAGGCGGCATCATCACGGTCCAGCGTGGCGGCCAGCGCATTGGACGGGAAGGGCGCGATATGCTCGACCGCGGTTTGGTCAACGCCCGCCCACGTGCGCAGGTGTTCCAGATCTATGGCCATTCGCTGTCGCTCCCTATGACATCTTACACCCTACATCACCGATTTTTCGTGTTCTGTTAAGTCGGAATATGATAAGCCTGCATTCAGCTATGCGAAACACAAAGAAGGCCGCCATGCACATCGACGTCACCGACCTGCGCCTGTTTGTCCAGATTGCCGAGACGGGCAACCTCACGCGCGGGGCGGCACTTGCCTATCTGTCTGCGCCCGCCGCCAGTGCACGCATCCGCACGCTGGAGGCCAAGCTGGGCGCGCAACTGCTTTACCGTGGCAATAAGGGCGTCAGCCTGACACAGGCGGGCGAGACATTGTTGCACCACGCACGCATCATCCTGCGCCAGTTCGTACATTTGCAAGACGACTTTACCGGCACGGACGGCGACCGGACCGGTCATGTGCGCATCTTTGCCAATACCACCGCCGTGACCGATTTTATGCCCGAAGTGCTGGCGCGTTTTCTGGCCGCGCGCCCGGGTGTGACGATTGATTTGCAAGAGCGTCCGACGCTGGAAATCATGCGCGCCATCCGTGACGGCACTGCCGATCTGGGCATCGTGTCGGGCGAGGTGGACCAGACCGGGCTGGAGGCAATCCGCTTCTCTACCGACAGGCTGATCCTGTGTGTTCCCAAGGGCCATACGCTGGACCGCGCCACGCCTGTGACCTTCGCGCAAACCCTCGCGTTCGAGCATATCGGTTTGCACGAAGGCAGCACCCTGCTGGCATTCCTGCGCGGACTGTTCGACAAAAGCGGCTATGACCGCGCGCTGCGCGTGAAGGTCCGCAGCTTTGACGCGATGTGCAGAATGGTCGAGGCAGGGGTGGGCATAGCCGTGATGCCCCACTCTGCCGCGATCCGGCATGCGCAGAGCATGAACATCACGATTGTCCCGCTGGACGAACCTTGGGCCCTGAGAGAGCGCCGCGTGTTGACCCGCGCGCTGGCCGCCTTGCCCAAAGCGGCGCAGGCACTGGTCGACGAGCTGGTGAAAGAAGAGGCAGGCGGAACAGGTCCGGGTGTGCCCTGAACGAAAGGTCAGACAATGGAACTGCACTTGTGTCTGGACACGCGTTTGCCCGTTGCAAGTGGGGGGCTGTGTGTCATTGACGTGCCAGCGCTTGTAAACGGGAAACCTGCCGCTGCACCCATCAGAATTGCGGCATCCCGTTTCTTGGCAAAACTGCGCGCGGTGACGCCGTAAATCCGGCACACTTCCTCTTTGTCGGGCTGGCAATCCAGCTCGGGTATCAGGGTGCATACTTCCTTGCGCGCCTGCGCATCCATCATCCCCAGCGCCATAGGGCCGGGATAAAAGCTTTCGGACGGAATGTTGTCTGCAATAGTGATCTGGTGGCTCTCGAACATCAGGTGCACATAAGTGACGTGCGTTTTACCTTTCGCGATGCGGATGCCTTTCGTGCCGTGGATGAGATGTTTGGCGCGGGCCAGATGATCCGGTGTGATCAGCATGCCGTGCTGTGGCGACACCAGTAAATCCCGTGCGGCGCCCAATATGCCCCGATGGATCAGAACAGGACGCAGAGCGGGGTTGGCGGCCAATACGGCAGCGCCCAGCCGTGTCGTGCCGATCCACCGGATCGGCTGCGGCCCGTTGTCGAGGGTGGTGACCAGATCCCCGACCGCCAGATCATCGATCAGGACATCCCCGTGCGGGGTCCGGATGGCGGTGCCGCTGGTAAAACAGACAACGCCGGCATTCTCGAAGGTAAAGCTGGTGTTATCCGCCGCGGCGTTGGTAAAGCGGATGCCTTCGCCGGTGGCGAACCGGTCATTTTCGCTATAGTCGACACCTTCCACACCATTATTTGACTGGTTGAGAACGCCATCATCCGCCAGATCGGCATGCAATTCCCAGATGGTGTCATAAAAGCCGGACAGGTCGATGAAATCGTTGTTGGTGCTGTCGCCGTCATTTAGTGTACCGGTGTTGCCCTTGTTGAAGTCTATGATGGTATCTGCGCCATCACCGGCTGCGTAGACAAAAATATCATTGCCATTGCCGCCGGTCAGGATGTCGTTGCCCGCCCCCCCTTCCAGCCGGTCATTGCGGCTGCCGCCTGTAATGCTGTCGTTTCCCGCCGCACCAAAGATATCGACTGACGTCGCACTGGCCGCCGCGTTTACCGTATCATCAAAACCGGAACCGTCAATCTGCTCGATCTCGAAGAAAACACCAGAGGCGTTGCTGCCCGGCACAGAATAAGTGCCTGCCTGATTGCCCGTAAAGGTAACATTTACGCCAGTATTAGACGGCTGGAACTCCAGCCTGTCCAGATCCGTGCCGCCTTCACCGCCGTCAATGGTGTCTCTTCCGGTCAGATGGTCCAGCCAGAATGTATCGGCGCCATTCTCGCCGTACAGCAGATCGTTATCCTCGCCGCCGACCAGAATGTCGTTGCCGGCACCGCCAAACACCGTGTCATTGCCGGTGCCGTTGACAATACGGTCATCGCCGTCATCCCCAAAAATAATGTCATTGCCCGCGCCACCCGCGATCTAGTCATTGCCGGAGCCACCGCTGATATAATCATTCCCGGCACCGCCGATGAGGGAAACCGTCCCATCCCACCCGATAATAGTATCATTGCCGGCACCCCCCTCCAACCCCTTGGCGGTTGTTGTCACACTCGCGTCGATAATGTCATTGCCGCCAGCGGTACGGATATTATCGATCTCCAAAAATGTGACCATACTTCCGGTGTAAACACCTGTGCCAGCTTCGTTGCTTGTGAAAGTAACATTCAGCGCGCCGTCAGGGGCGAACCCCCAGAAGGACACTGTGTCACTGTCGGCACCGCCTTCGCCACCGAACACGACTTTGTCGGCAGTGGTATCGAGCACCAGAAAATCGTCGGCATCGGCCCCGCCAAAGGCGGTATCCTGGCCGCTATACAACAGCAGGGTGTCACTGCCGGCATCCCCGTACATAACATCGCTGCCCGCCCCGCGATCGATGTAGTCATTGTCGGCACCGCCATACAAAGTGTCATTGCCAACGCCCCCGCTGAGCGTGTCATTCCCGGTGCCGCCATCAAGCCTGTCGTTTCCGGCATCGCCGAAAACGGTATCATCGCCCTCTTCGGTCGTGGTGATGCCGAACCGGTCGTCCCCCTCGCCCAGCTCGGCGTAATCATTTCCCTCACCGCCGGAGACCGTGTCATTGCCCGTGCCGCCCTGCATGAAATCATTGCCCGCTGCCATCGATCCAATGAAGATCGACGGGGGCATCGGCACTGTTGGTCACCGTCAGGTTCGTAAAGGCCCCGTCCACGGCCTTATAGCTCATGGTATTGACCCAGAGGCCATCACCTAGAATACAGTCATCGCCAGTGCCCCCGTCGATGCTGTCTGCCCCCTCGCCCCCGAAGAAAGGGTCACTGCCGTCTCTTCCGAAGATAGTGTCATTTCCGGCATCTCCGGACAGGATATCACCTCCAGAAGAACCGACCAACGCATCATTATTCGCAGAGCCCAGAACAGCCTCGCACCCTGAAATCGTATCGCCTGTGGCATCGCCCCCGCTGGCACTGTTGGTCCCCAGATTTACCGAGACACCCGCAGCCGAATCGCCATAATCCAGATAGTCATATCCGCCACCACTGCTCAGATTGTCTGCGCCGGCGCCGCCAGAAATTGCATCGCTTCCCGCACCGGCAAGGACGTAATCATCACCCGGTAAGGCAGCGGCACGGGCAGGCAGATGGTGTCCGCCCCTGTTCCAGAAAGAATACTCCTGCCACCCAGGCAGATATCCGGAACATAGAAAGAGGCCGCTAGGGTCCGTGGACATTCATCTTGAAGCGATGAGCGCGGCGGCAAGGTGCCAAGACGCGGTATAGCTACTTTCTGTTTTATCATATCTGGTTGCTATACCTCTGAATTCCTTGATCTTTGCGAAGT
>Ga0163215_101049_pt1 | contig 22871 bp, 17 predicted proteins | sample SynspAceP_FD_185934 | JGI IMG/M metagenome (GOLD analysis project Ga0163215, IMG submission 185934) | Saline lake microbial communities from Ace Lake in Antarctica - Synechococcus sp. Ace-P (Hybrid Assembly) | ecosystem: Environmental > Aquatic > Non-marine Saline and Alkaline > Saline | place... | reverse complement strand
CGAAAGGCCTCAAACCTGATACCCGAAACACGCTGCCTCACGGCAACGCGTCACAGGTGGGCGAATACCCCGGAACAAGTGGGCGCATGTTGTCGGAATGGGTGGGCGCATGCTCCGGAATACGCAATCAGCGTTCTGGTCATCTGGGCGGGGACACTGGGTCAGTCCTATCGCACAATGAAACAGCTGGAATCGGAATATACCCGCACTGTGGATGAAACGCTTCCTATCATCCTCTCGCTAGAGGAACTGCGTTTCGCGACCCTGCGGATCGTGTCGTCAACCAGCGAAAACGCGATGATTATGGCGCTGCAGCGTAATTCGGACGTTGCCCCAGTCGATAGTGATATGCCCATGCCGGACGCCCACGAAATCCATGAAACTGCCATCGGCATTTCAGATTTTAAGCGCGTCTTCGAGATTTATAGCAACCAAGTTGATCTGTACGATTCGGCAGATGGCGCAATTCGCGATCTGATTGGCAGCAATGGGACTGCCTTAACCGATATCAGTCAAAGGTTAGAGGCCGCGTTAGAAAATAATGCGTCGACTGCCGAAGTTCTTGAGATGAAAGAGGTGATGGAGGATGCAGAAGCTGACATTTTATCCCTTATCATCGGACAGATTACAGATGAACGCCGTGCGCTGCGCTTGCGTCAGGCCGCTTTGCGACAGGGCATTGTCGACGCAATTGATAACCTGATCATCAGTGCTGCACTTGCTGCGTTTGGCATTACGGCGCTGGTTATTCTGTCATCCTTGCGCATTATCAAACCGATCGAGCGGCTGACGGCCGCTGCGGTGCGCATCGCCAAAGGTGACTTTGCGCCATTGCCCAAGGTCACCCAAAACGATGAAATCGGTGCGCTGACCAATGCCTTTAGCGATATGTCATCAAATTTGCAAAATATGATCCGCCGCCATCAAGAGGCGACGGACAATGCCTTGGCCAGTGAACAGCGCTTTCGCGACGTGGCAGAAGCGTCATCGGATTGGATTTGGGAAATTGGATCTGATTACCGTATTACCTTTGTGTCCGGGCGTTTCTTTGACGTCACCGGGTTGTCGGCCAGGGCTGTGATCGGACAGCCAATCAGCAAGTTTTTGACCCCAGATCGGACCGCAACTGCGGACTGTTTCGAAAACCTAGAGCTGGACGGCCTCGCACCTATCCGCGACATGCGCTGTCGCTACAGCGATATCACAAACCAAACCCGTATCTGCCGTTTGTCGGGCAAGCCACTGTTCCACAAAACGGGCACCTTCATGGGCTACCGCGGGACGGCCAGCGACATCACTGCCGAGGTTGAAGCGCAGGATATCGCAGAACATCTTGCGCTTCACGATGCGCTGACAGGACTGCCGAACCGGATATTTATGGCGGAACGACTAGATCAAAACCTTGCAAAAATCCGGCGTCACGGCGGGGCGGTCAGCGTGATCTGTCTTGATCTGGACCACTTCAAGGAAGTGAATGACACCCTTGGCCACGCGGCGGGTGATTCCTTGCTGAAATCAGTTACAAAGCGGCTCGAAAGTACGCTGCGGATCACCGATACGCTGGCGCGGCTTGGCGGCGATGAATTCGTGATCGTCCAGTCGGAAGCGATCCAGCCTAGCGGCGCAGAAGTGCTTTGCCGGCATATCTTGCAAGTCATATCAGAGCCCTTCGAGGTTGAGGGGCAGAACCTATACATCGGTGCCAGCCTTGGTGTGTCGCTTGCGCCAATCGACAGTCTGGACCCCGAACAACTGCTGAAAAATGCCGATGTCGCAATGTACCGCGCAAAAAAGGACGGCCGAAACAGCTTTCGATTCTTCGAGGCGGGGATGGACGCGGAATTGCAGGAACGCAAAGCGATGGAGCGGGACCTGCGGGTTGCGATTCAAAACAACGAACTTGAAATGTACTACCAGCCTTTGATCGAAACCCATGGCCGCGCGATGCAAGGGGTAGAGGCACTTGTGCGGTGGAATAGGCCGGGCTTTGGTATGGTGCCGCCCGGTGACTTTATTCCATTGGCCGAAGAAACTGGCCTGATCATCCCACTTGGTGATTGGATTTTGCGCACATCCTGCCGGCAGGCCACGGAATGGCCAAATTTGTTCGTGGCGGTCAATCTGTCACCAACACAGTTCAAGCAACAAGACCTGATCGGGTTAGTGAAGCAGGTTCTGTATGACACTGGCCTTACTCCCAATCGGCTCGAGCTTGAAATTACCGAAGGCGTCTTGCTTGAACAAACCGCCTATTCCTTGATGACATTGCGGGGTTTGCAAGAACTTGGCGTCCGAATCGCGATGGACGACTTCGGCACCGGCTATTCGAGTCTGAGCTATCTACAGATGTTTGCCTTCGACAAAATCAAACTTGACCAAAGCTTTGTGCAAGAACTGGGCAAGAGCTCTGGCGCGACGTCGATTGTCAGAACGGTGCTGGATTTGGGGCGGTCGTTGGGGATGGTCACGACAGCCGAAGGGGTCGAAACTGCTAGCCAGCGCGACTACCTTACCCAGCAGGGTTGCAACCAGATGCAGGGTTACCTTTTCAGCAGACCGGTTCCCGCGGCTGAGATCAAAAACCTGCTGTTGCGAACATACCCCGATGTCGATGTTCCCGTGGCGAAGGCACTATCCTCGTAAACTTAGCCTGGACCAGTGCTGCGATCGTCTGAAACCGTGGGAATACAGCCCGAACATTCAGGTATCCGCATGCCGCGCAACACCGGTAAACCGAGATCGCAATATGCGCAGGGGGCATCTGCAGGATAGAAGAATGACGGAGCGAACCGGCGGAGAACTAGTCCTTTGCGTATATTTCGGCAAATTATTGTAAGTATTAGAAATGCTGAAGGCTAGTTCATTAGGTGTCACCCTTCATGACATTCTAATTTCGCATTATGTTATTTCTACGCATCAGAAAGTGAGTAAATTTTCCTGTTTGCGTCCTTCGATATTTATGGCTCACAGTTTGAAGGGGTATATTCAATCTAACTCCCGATAATAAAATTTCGCACTATGATAGAGGTATAACGGCCACCCTGTGGTATATTCTAAGATTTAATCTGGCGGCGTGAAGGCAAGGTGGACGCACTTTATCGAATTTTAGCAGAGTTACTGGCTAAACACGAATGCAGGACTGTCAGACGCGTCAGTTAAAGTAACCATCGTATTTCAGATAGTGGATTGCGGACCTTGACCTTGATGGTGCAATGACCGCTTCGACGAAGGTTGCATCGGCCTAGCCACATTTGCGACGTTCAACAATAGGTGGTTTGTGGAATAGTAGCGCAGGCGCGAAAGGCCACCCTATGGCGGTTTTAAAGCTGAACTATGCCTATATTTACCTTTGGCGGCCCCGCTCGACCCGAAGTGCTCTTGCTCTGCGCACAAAATAGGTTCCTGATAATAGTGCGAAAAAAAGTCCGAAGGTCAGCGATAGGGAAATGAATTGCCGCAGAAACGCTTGATGTCCACAAACTGAACTTTTACAATCCCACCATCAGACAAACGCGGCAAGGCTAAGAGCTGTTATCGTCAACAAGGCTCCAGCACCTACCTCAAATTTCTGGGTCGTGGCGGATATGGCACGTATGCAATGCCGCTTGGTGAGAACGCTCGATTTGTGTAGGTCATCGCAAGCGACCTGAGTGTCGGAACTTACAATCGTTTTTGCCGCTTTTCTAAAAGTTCACGCGCGAGGCTGGAGAACGCAGAAAGTATCTGAAGTGACTTAATCTCGGCAATGCGTTCATTGTCCTAATGATAGGAGATGGAGGTCTTCATCAGCGCTTCAGCATCAACTTCGCTAATCTGGGCAAGAGCCAAATGAGCATATGAAAACTGCTGCCACTCACGGTTCCTCCTAAAAAGAGTATCCACTTGAACATCAATTTCGATCTCCGAAACTCCCCTGCCCACAATCTCGGCGGAGAGTTTTATATATGCCGCTAGAGGGCGTCAGGGTCTTTAAGGTTAATTATATCCATACTTCTTTTGTGACCCAAAACCTGACGAATGTATGACCCTTCCCGCACCGTTTCAAATCGAAGCAACGGTGGAAAAATTCGTGGAACTGAACTTAGCATCTCGCCAAAAACGCCCGTTTTTGGAACGGGCGCTAACATTCTCGATTTACGTTGCCAAAAACCCTGTTCAAAACTCAAGCCGTTGTTGAAGGTTTCTGATCCTCACCGGATAGCTGACATTAACTGCGTTGCCGAAAATCGGTAAGGCGCTTTCAAATCAGCCAGCGCACCAGCAGCGGCACAATGAGGCTCGTCAACAAAGCGTTGAGGGCCATGGCGATGCCGGCATAGGCCCCTGCCACAGGGTTCACCTGAAACGCTCGGGCCGTTCCAATGCCATGTGCGGCAACGCCAACTGCAAAACCGCGCGCGCGCCAGTCGGTGATCCGCAGCAGGTTCATCAAAGGGGTGACTGTCACGGCCCCGATGATCCCGGTCATGATGACCAGCACGGCCGTAAGCGCCGGTATCCCTCCGATCGCTTCGGAAATACCAAGGGCCACTGGCGCGGTCGTGGACTTCGGTGCCAACGACAGCAGGATGTCCATGGGCAGACCAAACGCACGGGCCAGTAGAATGGCCGATCCCGCCGCGACGATCGAGCCTGCAAGCAAAGCCAGCACGATGGGCGCGATCGAGGTCCGGATCGTATCCCGGTTGTCCCAAAGCGGCAGGGCCAAAGCCACCGTCGCGGGACCAAGTAGGAAGTGAATGAATTGGGCGCCCTCGAAATACGTCGCGTAGTTTGTTCGGGTTAGCCAAAGCACTGGTGCAATCAGCAGTACCGACAAAAGCACGGGATTGGCCCAAGGTGGGTTGCCGAGCCGCCGCGCCACGCCATCAGCGATCAAATATCCGATGATTGTGGTGGTCAGCCAGATCAGCGGCGTTGTGGACAGGTAGCTCCACAGGGTTGCGACGTCTGTCATGCGGCCCAGCGTTCGGTTGCGCGCCGCACGCCGATGAACGTTCCCACAGCAGCCAGCATCGAGAGCACAGTTGAAAGCGTCAGGATTGCCAGCAGGGCAACCCCGTCGTCAGATAAGACACCAAGGTTGCCGATCACACCGACACCCGCAGGCACGAACAGAAAAGACAGGTTTGCCAAGATGACCGTGGTGGTCGGCCGGAGCTGTTCGGCAAGCCGCGGCATGGCGGCGAGTAACAGCACGAGCAGCGTAAGACCGAGCACAGGACCGGGCACTGGCAGGCCAAAGCCCCGTACGGTGACTTCGCCCAGCAGTTGGCAGCCTAGAAGAAGTCCAAGTGTCTGGAGCATGTGGTTCGCTTTCGAATGACCTATTCAGGTTACTTTGATGGCAAACACTTGTCAGAACCAACAAAAAAGTTCCGCAATAAGGCAACCCGAGACCGACGCGGTCGTCACAAACCCGCTCTGCCCGCATTCGATCGGCTTGGCCCTTGCGAGAAGGGCAACTCTACGATAGTTGCCAACCCGTTCGGATGACCGGAAAGGCATACTTTGGCTTCTCGTGGGCGCCCGAGAACCATTCATAGCCCACGGCGACAATCAGGTAAGCAGCGACAATATGAAGAACTCCAATGGGAATAGCCTTGATGGGCGCATCAAAGACGCTTCTCAGGCCAAGCGGGACCAACTTGAACGGTTCAAAAAGGCTGCGCAGGATCCCGAACGCCTAGCTGCTATCGCTCAGAAAAAAGCTGAAGCCGCCGTGCGCGAAACGCAGCGGTTGGCCAAAGCAGCCGAGCTTAAAAAGCAGCAGGAAGAGCAAGCGCGGATCAAGTCCGAGGCTGACGCACGCGATGCTGAAGCCGCTGCGGCCAAAGAGGCTGAACTGATTGAAGAGCGCAAAAACACCGCTGATAAAATCATCGATCGGGATCAAGCCACCGAAGCTGAGAAGAAAGCCGAACGTGACCGGCGCTATCAAGCGAGACGCAATCGTAAGAAGTGAAGCGTCTGACGTCTGGCATTCGCATGTCAGACCCCAGTCGCCCGGATTGTACCGCTAGATCCAGCGCTGTGATGCGTATGATCTGCCATCTTGTTCTTTGTGAGGTCACGGCAGCGGACGGACGTGGCGCAGTCCTTCCGCTTGCATGGCGGTGATAACGGGCTCAGCTCCACCTGCCGGCGTGATTGGTAATTTTCCAGCTTGGATCAGAAGTGACACAAGCCCTGCCGCCTGTGACGCCGCCGCCGAGGTGCCCCCGAACAAGGTATAAAGCGACGCGATGTCCACGCCGTCCTCATAGTCTGGGACGTCCCGATGCGACGATGCCGCAAATCCATAGGGTCCGCGCACATCAAGGCTAAGGGGCGCCCAAGGGACGTATTTTGCCGTGGACGCGGCCATATCGACATCGCCGAACTGATAGTCGCTTCCGTTAAAGCTGCCCGCGTCGATCCTTTGGTCGTCGCGGTGCAAAACTTCGGCGTCATCACTGACCATATGTAGCAATGTTGCGGGCGCGGGCGCGCCATTGGAATAGGACGCGCGCAAGCCGTCACGCGTCACAGCCGCCACCACGATAGCGCTGTCCACAAGCCCTGCGGCGCTGGCTGGATAGGCCAGCATGTCGCCCTGGCCTTCGTTCCCCGCGGCCAGCACGACATAGCGCCGCTTTGCGATCGCAAGAAGCAGCGCCTCGATAAGCTCTTGGTCGCGTCGAAGGCCCATCAGATTGGCCTGATCATCGTCGACCAGCGTTTCCGGATGCGCGCTATTGCATGTCTCGATGCGGGTCTGGCGGCGTGCGCTGGGTGGCAGTTCTGCGCGGGCAGCAATGTCTGGCAGCCCGCGCGGCATCAGGATGACCGGTGCCTCGCTGAAGTATGCGGCCAGAAGCGCGTTGATGACGTGCTTGATTTCATGACTGTATGGCGTGGCATAGGACGCGATCTGGCAGAACGGATTTACGCCGTAATATGGCAGCGCGCTAAAGAATTCATGCGGCCGATCACGTGGCGGGCGGCCGCCCACAAGCCCGGCACATGCCGTACCATGCGCGCCAAAAAACGCAGCCGGGTCTGGCATATCAATCTGCGCGTAACCGCGCGCCATTTGCCCCGCCATGGCCGTGATGGTGGCGCTGTGATCGGCGCCCAGGTCAAGGTCTGCAATCTTGGCCGCCGCGTCGCCAAAGGCAGCATCAGCCATGGAAAGGCCGGGTGGCTGGACAGAGAGGGCCTCTAGGAACGCTTGTGCCGCGGATGCCGGGTTGCCCGCAGCCTGTACTGCGTCGTGCAACACGCTAAGTTTTTCGATATCCAGCCCAGCGCGCACCGTATGCGCGCGAACCTCTGCCAGCACGCGCTGCACGATTTCTTTCAGGTCGCCTTGCGACGTCGCAAGGGCCTGCCGCAGGGCGGAAACGCTCAAGCCTGCGCTGCGATAGACGGCGCCGGTGATCTGCGGGCCAAAGTCGATCTGAGGCGCGACCAGCGCCGCTTCTAGATTGGGATGCCTTGGATCAAGACCGCTATCGATGATCGCGACGGTGACGGCATCACCGCAGCTTGCATCGTCCCACAGCGGGGCAGACCAGCCATCCGCCGTGCGGGTGATCAGTCCCAGATGTTCCAGATGCCACAGATAAAAGACGTCACGTTCGGACATACCTCATGCTCCCCATTCGGACAGCGCGTCGCGCATCAGACGGCGGCACGCATAAATCAGGTAGGGCGCAAACATCCGCGCCAGCTCTCGGCCCGCCATGCTGTCCGACGCGTAGTGAATGCCGGCCATCTCGCGGTTTTCGGCGACCCGCTGCGCGACATGGAAAAGCTCTACCGTGGCCGGAAGTTCGGGCATCAGGCGCGTCATGACCTCAGCCACCGAAAACATCTGGAAACTGTGATTGGACGGATAGCTTTCGTGCGCGGGGTTCCCCAGAAACGGCCGTAAGTGTGTCGCGACCTGATTGGGACGCGCGCGCCCGAACTTGCGTTTGTAGACGTATCCCACGCGTTCGGTCATGTTCAAAACGGTGTCGATCAGCGCTGCCGTCGCGGGGGCATTCGCCGGGTCCGTGATGCCCAGCGGATGAAGAATTTCGGAATAGCGCGCGGACGAGACCTGATCGACAATTTCGGCCTGCCGTAACGGATCACTAGCCAGCGCCGCCTCTTTGTAAAGCAGGTCTAGGACCTCTTTTTGCGTGTGTTCGGGGCCGGGGGGCAGCGGTAGCGGCAGGTTTTCCCATGGCAGCGCGCCGGGGCGGTCGAAGGGAAAGCGCGACAGCGTCAATTCGCGAAGCTCTTCCCAAATCGCATTGCCAAGCGTCACGCCGCCTTCTGTGTCGGTGCCCGGGGCCTGCACAAAAGTCGTCGAGCGGCTGCGTGATCTGGACCGCGAACGGGACCGTGACCGGCTGCGCGAACGCGACAGCGCGGCACCGTTGCTAATTTGGATCGCAGTTGCTTGCAGCTGGAACGACCGCAGGGCAGGGGCCGCGGTGTCGTCGGGGCTTGTGTCGTCCGGGATTGATGCTGCCGCTGTGTGCGCCGCCCTTTCGCCCATAAACAGGTCCCCCTTCGCGGTCAGGCGAAATTCTGGAATGTCATATGTCATGTCAAAGTCCCAATCCTCTGATGCCGTCGCGGACCCGGTGAAAGACGTCCGGGTTGGGGAATAAGGTGTCAGGCAGGTCTTTCATCGTCTCGTTGGTGTCTGTGCCGGTCTGCCGTTCCAACACATCAATCGCGGCGCGGCCTTCGGTTTTTCGGCCCGCAAAGGAATAAGCGGCCGCAAGCGTGCGCAGGGTCGGCTCATATTGAAACCCGATCCCCGGCGGATGCTGCGCAAGCGCGCGTTTGCCATTCAGGATGGCGTCATCGAATTTCCCAAGCATCAACTGACTGGCGGACAGCACTGTCGTGAACGCATATTGCATCGGGTTCCACCGCCCCAGCTTGCCGGCCAGTTGTGCATGGGCGCCGGCTTCGTCGTAGCGACCGGCATAAAAGTGCGCGAGGCTGACCGTATCGGCCAGCATGGCATTCTGCCCAACCAATCCGCGCACAGGGCCCAGCAGTTCGTGTGCACGGTCACAATCTTTCAGCACAAACCCGTAGACATGGGCCACCAGCGCGCGGGTCAGCGGACTGTTGCAGTCCATTTCCATAGCGTGGGCCGAATAATGCAACGCAATATCGCGCAGGCCATCAAGGTTGGCACCGCTATTCTTTTCCAGCTGATAGGCCGTCAGGTAGGCCCGCCATGCATAAAGGGACGGCGCCGTGGAGCCGTCCATCGCGTCGTTTAACGCGACTTCTGCGGCGGCGATGTTTTCCGGTGTCAGCCTGGAAATCAGCCGAATGGCATTTAATGCGGCAAGCGCGGGGCCTTTGGTCGCGGCAAAGGGTGATTTCTGATTTTCCTTCCAGACCGCATCGCACAATTGTTCGATGGACCGCGCGATCAGTGTGTAAATCCGAGAGGAATCGCGAATTGGTAAGGTGATGGTTTCAAGCCAGCCCCAAACCGGGGTGCCGCGATCCATGCGTGTCACCGCCAAGGATATCATCACATCGTTGCCGATGACGTAGGCATTTGCCGTTAACCGCAGGTCCGGGGGGGCAGCACTGCCGACGGATCCCGCGTTCACCGGTTCAAAGAACCCCGTTTGATCCAATCCGCGCACCAGACAGTCCCGCGTCATCGTCATCAGTCCCTTAACGGCTGACTGACAGGGATCGGGGGGCGCGCCGTTCGCGCCGCAGGACGCTGCGATCTCGATCGTGAAGCGGCGGGGGGTGCTGCGCCATGTCTCGTCAATTGCGGCGACCGGGCCGCCATTGCTGTGTGCCGGGTCAAGCGCGCGGCGCTGCTGGGCCAGCCAAGCCTTGTACGCCACGGAATCGATGTCGATTCCTTCCAAAAGCTGCGGCGCGTTGACGACCCCGCTTTGCATTGCATCGACGCTGATCCGGTCCATCGATAAATGCACGGCCCCCCCTTGGGTCCGCAGGGGACAGGGGCTGGCATCACCAAACGCGCGGCGAATATCACTTAGCGATTGCTTTAGGCTATCGCGCGCCTGCCGTGGTGCCCGGTCGGCCCAAAGCAATTGCTCTAGCGCGGCGCGTTCGATCCGCCGGCCACCTGACAAGGCCAGATACGCCAATAGCGCCCGCGACTTGCGCAGGCGCGGTGTGACGACATCCCCTGATGGTGCATGCAATTCAACCGCACCAAAGAGCGTTAAGTGGAATCTCGCATTGGGCAAGTTTCGCCTTTCCGAACAATTCTTTCGCTGTCGGGAACCTCAAACTCTGCAATCTGAATACAGGCTGACCTTACGTCAATTTTTCCATGATGAATACCCGGCTTTGGGCGTTCACACTTAATTCACACCTTATTCACTCACAGCACAGACGCCCCGGGATCTAGCGTTTGGGGGACAGGCGCTTGTTGAAACGACGCGCTTTCCCTTCATTAAGGAGATTTCACATGGCAATCATTCTTCAGTCTCATGGCGGCCCTGACCGCAAGACCCAGCCACGCGCCCGCAGCGATGTGCGGATTGAAGCGCTGCTGCCTGCCGACGGTGATATCGGTGTCGACGAGGCGGCTGACTTCGGTTTTCTTTTGCCGCCGAGCGACGATCCTTCGGACTATTTGGCATCTGGCGCGGTCGATGATCTGGATCGCTTGGGCGATCTGATGGTGCCCGCCCGCGGCGTCGACACCCCGGATGGGGAAATGCCGCCGGTCATGACCTATTGGGGCCAGTTTCTGGACCACGAGCTGACGGCGCGGACAGATCGTGAAACCGATCTGTCCCGCATCGAAAATCCCGCACCAACGCGGACCGGCGCGGAGATCGAGCGTCTGTTGAAAAACGCGCGCACGCCGCGGTTCGACCTTGATAGCGTTTACGGCGGTGTGCCGATCGGGGTGTTCGCGTCAGACGATCTGCAACGCCACGCCGCGACCGTCAGCAGCGGCATGCGTCACCCCGCAAACCCGGCCAAGATGCGCGTCGGATCGGCGGTGCAGCAAGGGAACATGCCCGACGGGTTAGACCGCCACCGCGATCTGCCGCGCTTTCACCAAGTCGCACAACGGGTGCGTGATGCGATGCTGGCCATCGCCCGCGCACAAATGGATGATGCCGGTTTTGCCAAATTCGAAGCTGGATTGCCGAAACGCGCGCTTATTGGCGACATGCGCAATGACGAAAACATCATCGTCGCGCAATTCCACCTCAGCGTGCTGCGGTTTCACAACAAAGTCGTCGATTTCTTAACCGAGAATGACACCGGTTGGATTGCCGATTTCGATGCAGCCAAGACCCTGACGACGCTGCATTACCAATGGCTTGCGGTTGAAGGCTTCCTGAAAACGATGTGCGACCCGGATGTCGTCGATACCATCCTCGCCAACCGCGCGCGCCATTTCTTTGAATTTCGCGCAGCCTATGCCGCGCGCAACGGCACGCGCACCCTTGGCAATGCGATACCGATTGAATTTTCCGCCGCGGCCTACCGGTTTGGGCATTCGATGGTGCGCAGGGCCTATGACTACAACAACACCTTTGGTCGCCCCAACGGCGAGGCGCCGTTCGATCAGATCTTTGCGTTCACTGGCGGCGGCGGGCTTGGCGCGGGATTTGGCCTGAACAACAACGCCATTCCGCAAAACTGGATCATCGACTGGTCGCGTTTTGTGACTGCCGATACCTCTTTTACCGACGGGGGTAACCAGCGCGTCACCCGCGCGGTGGACACCAGTCTGGCCCCGCCACTGGGCGATATGGTCAACGAAGGCGGGGGGCATCCGGCGGGATCGGACCTGCACAAGATGTTCCGCCACCTTGCGCGCCGAAATCTGCGGCGCGGTCTAAGCCTGCGGCTACCGACGGGGCAGGCGCTGCATGCCCACCTTAAGGCGGTCGGGGCCGTTGCGACGGACCCGATTGCGGATGTGTCAGCTATGATCAGCGGCAACGATCCGCTGGTGGATTTCCTGCGCAACGATGGCGCGAACCTGAACGCCGCCACGCCGCTGTGGTTCTATTGCCTGGCAGAAGCTGAAGGCACGCCGGGCGACCGGATGGGGCCGCTAGGCAGTTGGATCGTCGCCAGCACGTTTATCGGCGTTTTGCTCGATGACCCTGAATCGGCGTTGTCGCGCGACTTTTCACCTTCACAAAGTCCGCTTCGCATGCCCGACGGCAGCCCCGTCGACAGCATCGAAAAGTGGATGAAATTCGCAATCGTCATGGAGTGACGATGACAGCGCCTGACCTGCCACCCTCCCTGTGCGGGTCGGGCGCACCACTCCCTTGCGCGCGGCAATCAAGAGGCTCTCAACATGCAATATTCAGACACGGAAATCGAAACCTATCTGCGGAGCGGCGAAAAAGAGCCCGAGTTGCGCCGCGAGTTTGGGGATGCCTTGTACGAGGATCTGTCCCAGCTCGCGGCTGCGATTGGCCGCCAAGTACCCGCGCTGGAACGCGCGCGGCGCAAGGTGTTCATTCTGCCCGGAATCATGGGTTCGCGGCTGAGTGTTGTCAGCAACGGCTTGCAGGATCTGATCTGGATCGATCCCTTCGATATCCTTGGCGGCGGTCTGCGAAAGCTGTGGCCCGCCACGGCGGACACGGTGATCGCCGCGACAGGCACCGTTTTCGCGCCTTATTTGCGCATGCGGTTGCGGTTGACCCTTGCGGGCTATGACGCGTCGTTCCTGCCTTACGACTGGCGGCTATCGCCTGCCGACACCGGCAACGCGCTGCTGGGGCAGATGCAGGCAAGAGGATACAGTGATGTCGTGCTTTTGGGGCACTCTATGGGCGGGCTGGTGGCCCGCGCCATGGCCGCGGGCGATCCGGGCGGATCAGTCGTGTCGCAGGTCATCACCTTCGGCACACCGAACCACGGCTCTTACGCGCCGCTCGAGATACTGGCGCTGTCGCACGGGACGTTGCGCGCCATCGCCGGGGTCGATTTGGGCAACACTGCGCGCGACATCGCAAGCGATGTGTTGCGCCATATGCCCGGCCTGCTGGAAATGCTGCCTGATCATGCAAAGCGCCCTGACGCGGACTATTTTGCGCCGGCAACCTGGCCCAGCGGCACCGTTAGGCCGCTTAAGGCGGCGCTGACGGCGGCGCGGGCAGGGGCGGGCGGCCTGCAACGCCCTGATGACCGCTTTACCCAGATCGTCGGCTGGTCAGAAGACACCGTGGTGGGCGCGCGGCGGGGCGCCGATGGCTTTGTCTTTGAAATGAAGCGTGACGGTGACGGCACCGTGCCGCGTGATCTGGCTGAAACGGACGGTATCACACGCTACTACACGCGGGGCACCCACGGCAGTTTGTGCAACCGCGGCGATGTCATCGCTGCGACCATTGATCTGATCGGCACGGGTCAGACGGCGCACCTGCCGCAGACCCGTCCTTTGGTGACAACCGAAAGCCTAGCGGGAGTTGAGATCAGCGCTGAAAGCCTTGCCGCGCAAAGGTTCGGCGATGTGCCGCAACCGCCGGTGCGCGAGACGGATTTTGCAGGCTCTTTCCTGTCGTCCGATTGGGCGCCGGACGATGACGCGCCGCCGCGCACCGCCGTGATCGGCTCCGCGCCCGCAACGGGTCCGTCATACAACTATCCGGTCAGCGTGATTAAGGCCGCACGGACCCGTTGGGACGGATCGAAAGAAGAGCGCGACAACGTCGTGGCCAAAATGGCAAGCGCCAAACCTCTTGAAACGGAAAGCGCGCCGCGCCTGAAAGCCTATACCGAGCGGCTGCTGACCCAAGTTAAGGCATCACAGCGCAGTCCCGATCCCGGCATCGTGGCCGACCTTGAAACTGCGGTGCGGACGACCGGACAGGTAAGTTCCCAAAGCGACGCGCTGCCAGCGGCAGAGAGGGCGTTTTTAGAACGGATCATCGGAGAGGCCGAGGAATTCCTAAGCGTGATGTTCGTCAAACGCGCAGTCGTCGCCGCGGCATCTGTCGGGCGGATCGTCACGCGGGACACCCATCGCGGCTTTGGCACCGGGTTCCTGATTGCGCCGGGTATCTTGATGACGAACCAACACGTTTTGCGATCCGCGCAAGAGGCGCGTGCGGCGTCCGTCCAGTTCATGTTCGAACTGGAAGTTGACAGCCGCGAAGCGCCGGGTCACGTCTTCGAGCTTGAACCGGATCGTCTGTTCTATGCCAGCGCGGACCTTGATATGGCCATCGTCGCCGTTGCGCCTGTCGCGCTGGATGGCGCATTGCTGAGCGATTGCGGACAATTGCCGCTGATTGGTGCAGAGGGCAAAATCCGAAAGGGGCAGCCCGTCAATATCGTCCAGCATCCCCTAGGGGGGCGCAAACAGGTCGTTTTCCGCGAAAGCCTTCTTAGCGCGTTGCCGCAGGACGACGATCACGTCGCCCATTATACCGGCGATACGCAACCCGGGTCTTCCGGATCCCCTGTGTTTAGCGATCGTTGGGAGGTGATTGCGCTGCACCACTCTGGCGTGCCTGCGGTGAATGGCAACGGCCAGATCGTCACCTTGGACGAAACCGTCTGGAATGAAGAGACCGACCCCGACGGCCGCACGATCAAGTGGGTTGCCAACGAAGGCATACGCATTTCGCGTATCATCCGGCACCTGACGGCGTTGCCCGCACAGTTGGAAGCGCGGGGCGAGCCGGGCGCGGACCTTGTGCGCGATATTCTGCGGATTTCGGAAGAGGCCAACACCAACGGGGCCTTTATCCATAGGCCGCCCCAGACGTGTCCCGACTGCGAGGCCCGCCGCAATGGGGCAAGACCCAGTATGCCGGTGCGCGCCCCGGAAGGTGCACGCCTATCCCCGCCGGTCGTCAACGGAACCACCGTTATCCCCCTTCAACTGACGATTGGAATTGCGTTGGCCCCAACGGTCGACAGACCGGTATAAGATAAAGATGTGCTGCAGGTTAACGCTCCAGCTGCCCAAGTCAGCGCTTTCGATAAAACTCGACATCGGGGCCAGCCTAGATAGGCTGACCCCGATCCACCAAAGGCTTGGATTGAATGCCGCGCGCAGGTCTTGCGGTCATGGTGCGATTGCGACCTTGAAGCTGACCGAGCCTGTCTCGCCCGGGGCAAAGGGCCCCGTGCAGTCCCAGCGCAAGGCACCGACATAGCCCGCGTTGTTCACCGCAGGCGCGGCAAGTGTACAGCTTAGCGACAGTCCCAGCAGCAGCGGCGATGGCACGGCTTCGGCCAGTTGGGTATAGGCTGGGGTATGGTCGTGGATCACCACATTCATGGCCATTTCCTGACTAGGGTTGGTGACGTAGATGCGGTATTCCAGCACATCGCCGACAAACCCCTTGTTGGACTGGTCCTCTGGTGTGCCTTCGGTTTCGTTGCGCACGGTCTTGGTCAGCACAAGGTAACCATTTCCCGATGTGCTGGTCAGTCGGTCGGTATTCACGTCCGTTTCCCGCACCGCGATCCCAGTATAGATCGTTTCCGCCGACACATCGAAAGCATAAGCCGCGTTGTCGCCAAGGCTGGAGCTTGCCGCGACCCGCGCGATCACACAAAGCTGGGTACCTACCGTCACCAGTTGCGGCCCGCTCAGCGCGGCGTCCGGTGTGCCATCGCAGTTCGTGTCGATGAACAATGTCGCGGCAAAGGCATCTGCAGATTGGGACGTGACATTCGTTAAGGCAAAGCTGACCGTTCCGGTGCTACCGGCTAGGTATTCATGGCGCAGCGTCACAACTTGGCCCGCACCAATCGCGGCCTCCTGAGACTTGGTCAACCTGGCTTCACGGATCAGACCGACGTCTAGACCAGCGTAATCCGTCGCCGCCGCAGGCGTGAATGTGAACTGACCGTCCGACGGATCGGCATTGACGCGCGCGGGCAGCGCCTGCGCCGTTTCCGATACAGTGATCAGCCCGCCTGTGGCCGTCACAACGACCGTCACAGCCCCGGTATACCCCTGCGGCAGTGCAAGGCTCCACTGACCGGCCGCATCAAGCGCGGGTGCGGCAAGGAAGACGCCGCTGGCGTCAAGAAGCGTCACCACAGTGTTGATTTTCGGGTCGAATTGACCCATTTTTTCATTTCGCGTGGACCACTCTGGCTTATGATAACCTCATGGAAAATTGAAGGAATTAATGACAGGTTGTGGGTCGCGAAGTTTCGGAAAACTGGGTCAATTTCTCGCACAATTCAACAGTTATGACGATCTGATCAGCCATGACGAGCTCATTTGAAATAGTGCACAAAAAAGAACATAAGGTGAACTCGCAAAGCTGGCAACTGGGATTTTTAAGGAGCCACACAATTAGGCAACGCTTCCGAACTCATGTCTCGCTGCAATTCTTGCATTTTTGTCCGATCAAAGCTTGTAGAAGCATGGCGCTCTCCCTCGCAAACCACTTGATAACCCTTTCGAAGGTCAGGTTTGGGCCGACCGACGCAAAAGGCGCCGTTCGGCACGATAACTGTTGACCGATCAGCCGGGATGGCACGGTTTAGAAGAATTTGCGCAGCAGGAAGCCGCCCAATGATGTGACGCGCACCGTGATCTCTTCATAGTTGGTGGTCCGCCGGGCGGGCAAAGGCTTGAGGCTGGTGCGCTCAACGTCAATGCGCTTGGCATTGCGCGCATTGATCCGCCCCAAGACCTAATTGATGAAGCGGCGATAGGCAGTCAGGTCCGAGAAGCCGCGCGACCCACGCATGATCAGCGCATCAGTAATAGCCCGCTTCAGGTGTCGGTTTCGTCGAGGATGAGCTGAATGGTTTCCTCCGGCTGATCCCACATCGGGAAATGACCGCATTTCTCAAACCAGTGCAACCTGGCGGATGGAAATGCCTCCATTGCCCTGGCGGACTGCCGTGGCAGACACAGACGATCCTGGCGACCCCATCCGATGACGACGGGCCGGGACGTCTCCGCCGCTGGTCCCTCCTGTTCCGGCGCAGTGGCGAGGTCGCGCACAAGCGCATCGAAGGTCTCCGTCGCAGCAAAACTCTTCAGCTCGGTCGCGACGATCACGCCGTCCAGCTTCCACGGACGTGCGGAGAGCTGCGCCAAGAGCATGCTTCGAGACACGGCTAGCCCGGAGAGTGTTGGCAATGCCGACTCGAGACCGCGAACAAGCCGGATCGAAGCAAGAAGGGTGGAGCGGAAGTAAGTTCTCTCCCAGCCTTGCCAAAAGCCGCCGGGATCCAGAGCAATTGTCGCGCCGACTTTCCCACGCCGCGCCATCTCGAGTACGATTCTTGCACCGACTGAGCTGCCAACGATATCGATCCCATCAAAGCCTTGATCAACGATAAAGGCCTCGACGCTGTCAGCGAGCCCCTTGAACGTGTCACTGTCGGTAGCTGCTGGTGTTTTGCCGTGCCCGGGTAGGTCAACGGCCACGACATCGCGGGCCTCAGAAAGCGCGGGAAGGATCGTGGTCCATGACCGCCACGACCCACCGAGGCCGTGCACGAGGAGAAGCGGCGGGCCCGCTCCTTGACGAATGAAATTCAGCATCCTTGCCCCTTCAGTAAGCGTTCGAAATCGAAAGGCGTGCCTTCAGCCAGCTCTTGCCTCACGGGGTTAACGCACGGAGTGGCTGAATGATCCTCACATCGTTCAGTTCACGCAGCCCGCGCCCTCTCGATCACGTACAGCATCGATCGCTTCCTGGGCGGGGTTCTGCCATTCAGGCGCCAGACAATGACGGCCAATCCGTATTCGTGCCGTCGATTTGCGGCGGCGCGACTGATGCCATGCTCCCAGCAGATACGCGGACGGCCAGGTCCATGGCGTTCGCGGCCGCACCACCCGACACGTCGGCCGGGAAGGAGACATTCGCTGCGGCGTGAGCAAAGGTCGGCTAAGTGCGTGGAGGGCGTTTCCTGTACTGCTCTGCCGCATTATTGAAAGGCACCCGTGTTGCGTTCGACTTTCTCAACCCTGGTGGATCGGTTAAGGAATGTTCCGTCGCATTGCCGCAAAAGAAAGACACTTTTAAGTTGGGCTTATGTCAAATCTCAGGATGTCAGTTACGTTAATCGTTCTATCTTTGACTCCTATAGTGGTGCGGGCGCTCAGGAAGGCTTGTCTTCGCTGGGAGCAATCGGCGGTGCTCGCGCATACTCAGGTCACGAAATCAAATTAGGCAAAACACGCTTCACGTTGCGTGGTGTGACCTGTCCAGATCCGACAACTGAGGATGGAAAGCGCGCAAAGGCCTTAGCCAATACGTTCCTCCGGATGCGTGGAACAATGCGATGCGAAACTACGAATGGCTCAGGTGACTGCGTACATCGCTCGACGAGTGGCATCCGCAATCTGTCTGAGGTCATGCTGAAAACCAAATTATGTTGGGCTGATGAAGCTTGAGGTAGGAGCGACGTCCGTTCTTTAATCGCGTGCCCACGTCTGAAAGCCCTAGTCACGCTTACGCGATCTGAACGCAACGTGACGGCAATGTTCAGAAGGGCGGAGAGCGGCCATTCGCTGCATCCTCCATGGAAGTCCGCTATGCGGAAGAAGCCGACTTTTGCTGGCGCAGCATTTGCTCACGCAGTATTTCCTTGCAGTTGCAGCAAATTTCTTGCCGCGATGCAGCGCACATCACCGAAGCAGCCATTGAAATCCGAGATAAACCAAATATCGCGCAATCGCCGCTGACGGGGTTGCCGTATTTGGCACAGTTTCGGGGGATGCGGTGACGTTGCCTGCGAGGCGGTACACATTGATCGTTGACTGGCGCGAAGGGGAAACCACAATCGACGTTGAACTAGAAACGGAGTTGCTGATTGACCTTGCTAAATAGGGCGATCAAAGTGGAATTGGGTGCCCCCCGCGCTTATGGCGAAGGAAGCGCTATCATGAACGCTATTGTTCCTGCAAAATATACGCGGGCAACAATGCGCTAAAACTGCCGTTGATTTGCATCGTCCGCGCTGGGTCAAATTCCCCACCTGCAAGCGGCTCGCGATAATGGGCAGCCGCTTCAAAACTGCCTTCAACGAAGAACCCGTCGTCACGCTCTTCAAATGTTGTGAGGGAAAGGGCTATATCGTTGGCCTGATCCTCCGACTCGCTTGCCATCCAGCCAGATCTCCATGCGTCTGACAAATACATCACTCCAGCGTTAAGCGGGATCAATTGGCCACCAACAGACATAACCTCGAAACTGAACAAAAGGCTATCTTCGGAAATTTTGACAGTATCTTCGCTTGGTTGACCCCAAAGCTGAAACGACTGCAAATTCGCAATGGCTATCGACAGGCCAAAGGATTGGCTTTCGTTGTCCTGTGCGGTCAAAAACCACGTGCGTTCTTCACCGTTGAGTGTGGCAGTGATATTGCCAAAAACGTCTTGTGCAAATGACACCGTCGGCGCGATGGAAAGTGCAGCAGCAAAGACAGCTTTGTGAAAGGATGAAAATGGCATTGGCGTTCCAATCAGTGAATGGTGAGATAGTTGCGGCTAAACAGGTGGCCTTACCAAAGCGTAGCGACCAACCCTTCAGTCTGCCAACAAATTATTCAGATCCCGACACTCAGATTTTCAAGGTCACGATTTTCTATGACGCATTTCTAAAACTGCGTGCTAGGCTAAACTTTATAGGCTCCATTTCTTATCGCTTAAGGAGTATTTAGAATGTGTTTCAAGCCCAGCATTGCCCTTGTTTTGTCCCTTCTTTGCCTAGCATCTCCTTCCTATTCCGCGCCTGATGTTGCTTGCGACTATGGGACCCCAGACTCGTGGGCGCAAGTTGACGGGACGATTGTGGGGTCTTGGGAAATCGTTCACCACGCGGGCTTTGTTATTGCAGGCCCGACAACGATGCCATTCCCGGCAAGTAGCGACGTTGAAACAATGCAGATCGAGATGACCTCGGATGGCCGCCTTATTGGCACCCACCCCGAGGCACAGTCCCCGATTGAGTTCGTTTGGGCGGATGAACCACCATGGAGTTTTGAAGCCCATGCAAAGGCGGATGGCATTCCTGCGCCGCTGTTATCATCATCGGATGTTGAGTCGATGATGGGCTGCAAGGTTGATGATCTTGCGCGTCTGATCGGTCATTCGCAGGTGACAATGAACAGTGTGACAATGGATTTTACGCTGCGATTAATGATCCTTGGGGCAACGTCGATCTATGGTATTTTTTCATACCTCGAGCATTGTAAACGGCATTTCGGTGAAAAGTTGGCGCGCGGTGACAATGACGCGCTAGGCTCGTTAGAATCTGGGTGGGAAGTCTAAAGTGAGAAAGCAAAATCAATCCGGTGTGGGGCATTTCTTGCGCGACAAAGGCTGGGTATGCGCGCTTATGATAATCGCGGGGATTGCACTTGCTGGGTTCAAATTTTTGGAAAACCAGAGTGCGGCGGAAATGGCGAATGATGGTATCGATGCGATCGGCATTGTGACGCATAAAACACAAAGCCAAGCGAAATCTGGATCCGGGTCAACTGTCCATTACAGTCTAAGCTATAGCTTTGCGATACCCGACGACCCGTATGTCAAAGGCATGCAGGATGTCGGCAAAACGCTTTATGATAGTGTCAGTGAGGGTGCGGAAATCACTGTGCGCTACATCCCAACCGATCCATTAATTAATGTCGCTGATCCAACAAACAGGAACACAAACTTTTAGCTCGCATTGGTGGCTGCGGTTGGGTTATTCCTTTCAGGTTTGATTACTGGAGCTTTGGGAATTCGACGGGCACAACAAGTTTCTTAAAATAGCTAAACTCGATAGAAGGTGTAAAATATTACGCTTGGGTTTTCTAAAATAACGGCGGCAATTTGGCTTGCTGGCCTTTTGTCAATTGCGGCACCAGCTATCGCCGAAAGTGAAAGCAAATTGATCCCAGAGGACGACCTGCGCACGCTGGTTCCATTCGGCAACGACGATATCCTCAAGCTAGCGGAATGCGAGAAAAAATCCTATCCGACCTGCACCTATGTTTGGGGCATCTTTGATAGCGATGACGAAACGCGGATCAAAATGGGCGGCAGGCCGGACGGTGAAAAACTGTTGACTGTTTTTGCTCAGGCACGCCGCATCGAGGATTTTGAGCGGGTGGTCTCTGTGACACCAGACGCGCAGCCCGTCGAAGACGTGGGTATCATCGCAATCTGGTCGGCAAATCGGCGCCAGCTTTCGTTAATGACCGAGGATTTTCTGGTGATCCACGTGAATGTCGATGCGCGCAGTATTGACGACCCAAAGTCAAGTGCGTTGCAAATCGCAGACTATTTGATGGATCAAGAATGATGCGCCTGTTTGGAATTCTGTTCATATGTACTCTCTGTGCCCCGATGGGTGCAGGTGCGCAATCCACGGTAATCGCAGACGGCATTTACGATGCTTACGACTGCTCTGTCCGGATCAGCGACCAGCGCATTGAAGTCACGGGTAACCATCTCGCTTTTTATGAATCGTCTTGCGATATTACAAATCCGCAATCCATTCCCGGTCTTGAAAGAACGACCATTTATGATGCGGCATGTCAGGGCGAAGGTGAAACATGGAGCACGCGTTTTATTCTGATGCAGACCCATGACGGCGGGCTTGCAAGCATGGATGAGATTTGGGGCGACCATTATGAACGGTGCAATTAGCCGCGTTTGGCGTCAATTCAACCGTTCAAACCAGACATTTTAACAAAGTAGAGTGAGGATAATATGACTAAATTTACGAAATTTATGACATCTCTCTTTTGCGCCGGCGTCTTGGCCGCATGTGTAGCTAAAAACGAAACGCCGGTAGTGGCGGTGCCTGAAATGGGTATGCCACGGCTGGCGGGCGAGGCTGCAAGTGTTGCTAAGTTAACGCCACTATTGGCCAGAAAGGGCCTGATTATGCAGCCAGTACCAGACAGCCGCGCGGCCGCGATTGCACGGTTTTGCAGCGGCGGCGCAGATGCTTTGGTTCTAACAAGTGCGTTCACCGATAGCGAAACCGATAGCTGTGCCGCTGCTGGCGGTCATTGGAGCGCGGTATTTTCTGACGGCATGCCCACATGGCTTGCGCCAAACTTCAAATCAAATTTTGATACGTTTAACGGGCTTTGATTATGGCACTTAAAATAAATTAAGGGGCCTACAATGAACATATTTTTTGGAATGATATTTTCAACGGCAGTGGTATTTGGATTTTCAAATATCCAGCTAGCAGCACAAACGGCCACAGCGACCTTTGAAATTAGCGCCAAGATGCAGGGCGGATGTGAGGTAATGAAAGCCTGCGCATTTTACATTATGTCCCCAAATGGCACGATTAACTATACACAACCTGGAATTTTAGATGGTGAAGCCAAACAAAAAACGGGAATAATGGATGCCCAAGATTTTTTAGTATTGACCCAATCCTTAACTACCGGTCACTTGAAAACACTTGAAAACACTTGAAAATTCTGTGTTCACGGGGACTTGTCCATCATATAATGATGGTGAAGATTACACCTTTGAAATCACGCGAGACGGGCAAACAACGCGGCTGGATACATGTGGAAATTTGCTAGCGGACGATCCGCAGATTGACACGCTAATCAGCTTTTTCGGCATTTTTTATGGCGAATTGACCAAATAGAACGACCTGTATTGTTGAGGAATGGCCAAGGCGGCCATCCATCAAGTCGGCCGAATATAATCGCATGAAGGACGATAAGATGCACGTTTTTATGAGAGTCATTCCTGCAGCCTTCTTTGGCCTGATAATGCCAAGCTTTTCTACTGCGCAAGAGGCGTCTGGGCAGCTTAGGCTCAAGATTGAAGTGCGACACCTTGCGCCCTGAGGGCATAGGATGTTGCTATGGAAAGCCACTACAAACACCTGAACGCCGAGGAACGCGGCGTAATATTTGCAGAACATCAACGGGGC
>Ga0163215_101048_pt1 | contig 22895 bp, 19 predicted proteins | sample SynspAceP_FD_185934 | JGI IMG/M metagenome (GOLD analysis project Ga0163215, IMG submission 185934) | Saline lake microbial communities from Ace Lake in Antarctica - Synechococcus sp. Ace-P (Hybrid Assembly) | ecosystem: Environmental > Aquatic > Non-marine Saline and Alkaline > Saline | place... | reverse complement strand
AATCCCCAGCCCCGACGCCGTACGCGCACCTTCTTCAAGACGGGCGAATTCACGGAAAACCGTGCGGAATTTGGTCGTGGGGATACCGATCCCGGTATCGATGACCTGAATCAGCACCTTGTCGCCGCGGCGTCGAACACCAACCAGAACCCTGCCTTCGCGGGTGTATTTGATGGCGTTGGACACCAGGTTCTGGACCAACCGGCGCAATAGATTAGGGTCGGAGCGCACATGAACGCTGGTCGGCATGACCGTGAATTTGAGGTTCTTCTCGCGCGCTACCGGTGCAAAGTCGGTGACCACCCGCTGTAGCAGATCATTGAGCGGGAAGCTCGCCAGTTGCGGCTTCATCGCTCCGGTGTCCAGCCGGGAAATATCCAGCACGGCTCCCAGAATAGCTTCCACCGATTCAAGCGAGGAATCGATGTTCTGCACCAGTTTCTGGTCTGGCGAATTGCCCAGCCGCTCGACCAGTGTGGAAGAATAGAGCCGCGCAGCATTGAGCGGTTGCAGAATGTCATGGCCGGCTGCGGCGAGGAATCGTGTCTTGCCGATATTGGCTTCTTCGGCGGTCAACTGCGCCTTTTCGAGTTCGCGGTTCACGCGGGTCAGCTCGGCGGTTCGTTTGGTCACTCTCTGCTCGAGTGTCTCATTGGCTTGTTTGAGCGCCATGTCGGCTGCCACGCGCTCGGTGATATCGGCATAGGTAGTCACGATGCCGCTGTCAGGCATCGGATTGGAGCGAATTTCGATGATCCGTTTTTCAGTGCCGACTGTCAGCGAGAACGCCTTGTCCATAACCAGGAAGCGGTCCAGCGCGTCCTGTTCCTCGCCTGCATCAAGGTCACCGCGTTCGACAAGAATGGAAATGATGTTCTCCAGCGGAAACCCGACCTGACCTACCTGTTCTGGCAATTCCAGCAGTGAACGGAAGCGCTTGTTCCAGACGGTCAACCGGTTGGAATTGTCAAACACCGTGATGCCCTGATTCATCTGCCCAAGTGCTGTCTGCAGCAGATCGCGATTGTACTGCAGCGCTTCGGAGGCCTCATCCAGTAGTCGCGCCGTGTCTCCGGGAATGTCGTCGGCCCGTTCGAACAGCAGTGACAGGACCAGCCGGGAGGAGGCCGAGCCAATTGCGCTGCCGAGCAATTGTTCAGCAAACCGCAATAGGCCCATATCGGCTGGATCCTGGTCATTGATCCAGCGGCCGATGGCGCGCTCGTGCGAATGAAATGAACGCTCGGTCCGCTCCTGACCAAGATAGCGGCTGATGGTCTGTTTCAGATCGCCAACCGTTACTTTGGTTTTCCAGCTGCGCCCTGATGTCGTCAGCCGCTGGCTTTCCGGAATGAACATCGCTGCCTGGATTCGTTCGATGGATTTTGGTCGCCGCGACAGCGAGCCAATGACATAAAACAGGCAATTGACGATCAGGCTGAGAACCACCGCATTGAACAGTGGGTCCGAACCAGGCCCGGAGAAAACATACGTACCTGGGATAATGAAATCCAGAATTGCCGCGGCGACATGGCTGTTGTCTGGTCCGCCAAGGCTCGGCACCATGAGGATATAGGCCCAGATGGCAATGCCGCTGGAAAGCCCGGCAATGGCGCCACGCGCATTCGCCTGCCGCCAGAACAATCCGCCGAAGAAAGAAGGCGCCAGCTGTGCAATCGCTGCGAACGACAAAAGTCCGATGGAGGCCAGTCCGGCATTGATGTCCGCGGCGCGATAATAGGCAAACCCGAGCAGCAGGATCGTGACAATCGCTGTTCTGCGAATGGTCAGGATCAGGCTGGAAAAGTCGCCGCCCTGGCCGCGACGGTTGCGCCGTCGCAGTACCACCGGAACGATGATGTCATTCGAGACCATGATGGCCACCGCCACCGACGCCACGATAACCATGGCAGTTGCAGCCGAAAAACCGCCGATAAAGGTAAGCAAGGCGACAACGGGCATGTCGTTGGCCATCGGCAGCGCAAGCACAAAAAGATCGCTGGCGCCGCCGGAGCCGAATTGCAACACACCTGCGATGGCCACCGGCAGCACAAAAATGTTGATGGCGACGAGGTAAAGCGGCAGCAACCACCCGGCCAGCCGCAGTTCGCCGGGTGTCCTGTTCTCCACCACTGTCACATGGAACTGGCGCGGCAGCAGGATGATGGCGAAGGCCGACAGCACGATCAGCAATGCCCAGCGCAGCGGAGGTGTTTTGTGGCTCAGGGCCACCATCACATCGGCATTTTCCGTGGCAGCCCGCATAAGATCCCACGGGCCATCAAACATCACGAACATCACCGAGAGCCCAACCAGCGAGAACGCCAGAAGCTTGACCAGCGATTCCATGGCGATGGCCAGAATCAGGCCATCCTGGTGTTCCGTCGCGTCCGTATGGCGCGTGCCGAAAATGGCAGCAAAGGCTGCAAGCACCAAAGTGACAAAGAACGAAATGTCGGACAGAAAGAAGGTTTCCGTCACCCGGTTGAGCTGCTCTACATCGACCATCACCGCGACCGATGAGGAGACCGCCTTGAGCTGCAGTGCGATGTACGGGATCGTGCCGATAACGGCAATAAACGCCACCAGCGCCGCCACCATCGGGTTCTTGCCATAGCGCGCCGCCATGAAGTCGGCGATCGACGTCAGCTTTTCTGCCTTGGCCAGGGTTACGATCCGCTTGAGGATCGGCATCCCGAGAGTGAACATCAGAATCGGGCCAATATAGATCGCGGTGAATTCCAGTCCGCGTGAAGCGCCCAGACCGACACCACCAAAATAGGTCCAGGAGGTGCAATAGATGGCAAGGCTGAGAGAATAGATTATCGGCCGGCCCGCTGTGCGCCTCAGCCGCTGGCGCGTCGACCGGTCGCCATAAGTGGCGATGGCGAACAGCATCAGCAGATAAAAAAGGGCTGATCCGAAAACCAGCCAGCCGGGCATCATAGTCTCTCTCCTCCATACGTATCCAAAGTGCAGCATAAAGCCAAAAGGCAGCCAAACAAGGCAGCCTTTGGTTGAGCAGGGTATGTCACCGATTCAGTTGTGACCGATAGTAATTTGTAGGTTAAATTAGGGGCTGGTTGTGTTAGACGTCACTAAAATCGGGCAGGCGAGGCGCGCGCCAGGCGGTTTTTCAAAGAGGGACTTCGCGCGTCAAATGGAGTGACTGAACATGTTGAAAGAGTTCAAGGCGTTTATTGCCAAGGGCAATGTAATGGACCTTGCTGTCGGTGTTATCATCGGCGGTGCATTTGGTCTCATCGTATCATCGTTGGTGGATGACATCATCATGCCGATAGTCGGTGCGGTTTTCGGTGGAATGGATTTTTCCAATTTCTTTATCCCGCTCGCCACTGGCGTGACGGCGACAACGCTGGAAGCGGCCAAGGAACAGGGTGCCGTGCTTGCCTACGGTAATTTCCTTACTGTTCTGATCAATTTCCTGATCTTGGCATGGATCATCTTCCTGATGGTCAGGGCCGTCAATTCGATGCGCAAGGAAGAAGAAGTTGCTCCGGCCAAACCTGCTGCTCCGCCTGCAGACATTGCGCTGCTCAGCGAGATTCGCGATCTTCTGAAAAAGTAAGTTATTGCTCTGCGTTGCCTGTCGCTGCGGAAGCGGTCCGGTAGCGAAGGCTGAATTCAGGCCCTGGCACTCGTGCCGGGGCTTTTCATTATCTGCGTCCGGCTTTCATCAGAAAAATCCATGGATTGATAAAGACAGGGTGGATGCGAACGCCTCAAAGAACGGATAAGAAAGGCAAACGGAGTTTGCCATGAACCAGTTCGAAAGCCTCAGCCGCCGCGCCATCCAAGCCCCTGAAAGTGGTATCGTTGCCGTGGTCAATCACGGCCGTCTCAAGCCGGGCCTGATCCCGCTCTGGGCCGGCGAGGGCGACGAGAAAACGCCTGATTTCATCGCCCGGCCAGCCGCCGATGCATTGCTGGCGGGCGAAACCTTCTACACCTGGCAGCGCGGCATCCCCGAACTCAGGCAGGCGCTGGCTGATTACCATGCCCGCCTGTTCGGCAAACAACTGCCGCTTGACGCCTTCTGCGTTACCGGCTCCGGCATGCAGGCGATCAAGATCGCCATCGAAGCGGTTGTCAATCCCGGCGATGAGGTCATCCAGATCACACCGGCCTGGCCCAACTTTGCTGCCGCGCTGGGAATGTCGGGCGGCGTGTCAGTGCCCGCAACCCTTGATTACGCCAATGGTCGCTGGAGCATTGATCCTGGCCGGATCGCGAATGCGATCACGCCGAAAACTCGTGCTCTGTTCATCAATACGCCGTCCAATCCTACCGGCTGGACGGCGACGCGCGATGATTTGGTGGCGATCCTCGATCTGGCGCGCAAGCATGGTCTCTGGATCATCGCTGACGAGATCTACACCCGCTTCTTTTATGCGGGCGGCCGCGCGCCGTCGTTTATGGACATCATGGATGAGGATGACCGGATCATCTTCGTCAACACATTTTCCAAGAACTGGTCGATGACCGGCTGGCGTGTCGGCTGGATCGTGGCGCCGCCCTCCATCATCCAGGTGCTAGAAAACAGCGTCCAGTACCAGACTTCGGGCGTTCCCCAGTTCATGCAAAAGGGCGCTTTGGCAGCACTTGAGCATGGCGATGCCTATGTCGAAGCACAGATTGCCAAGGCAACTGCGGCGCGGGATCTGTTTTGCGATACTCTGACCGGGACCAACCGTGTCGTGACCCAAAAACCTGATGGCGCGTTTTATGCGTTTTTCCGCATCGATGGCATCACCGACACCAAGGCTGCGGCAATCGATATCGTTGACCGTGCAGGCGTCGGCCTCGCGCCGGGAACTGCCTTCGACAAGGGCGGCGACACATTCTTTCGCGCCTGTTTCCTGCGCCGTCTGGATCATGTCGAGGATGCAGCCGGCCGGCTGGCGGAGTACATCTCTTCCCTCTAATGCATGTCGCGTTCAAATGAATTCATTTGAACGATAACGTACAGGCATCATTTCAAAGCGTTACAGCGTCCTTTGCGCACCCAATTGGATGCGCGGCGCTGTAGTGCAGATCCGGTCTGCCCCGGAGCGGCACAGCGTCGATTCATTGTATCTTGAGGCTCATCCTGCGCTGGTGGAAACGCCATTGTGAGGGTTGGCGGCGCTATGGCATTAGTGCCCGTCTTGGCGCGACGCAGATACCACCGATAACACCGGCCATTGATCTGGCGGTGTCGCCTCCTGCTTAGTCAGCAACCGGCTTGAGGTTGTCAAAGACCGGAGACCGCTTTTCACCCTTGGCGATATAGGCTTCCTTGATATCATCAGGGCGCAGCATTGCCGCATTCCACACCGAAATATAATCGAGCGCGTCGGCGGTCGAATGATCGCGGGAATAGTTGGCCATCGCCTTGCAGCCGGTGACGGCAAGCGGTGAATGTGCGGCAATCTTGCGTGCAATCGCCATCACGCCCTCAAGCAGTGCTTCATGGTTTTCAAACACCTCGTTGACCAGGCCGATCTGCAGCGCCTTGTCGGCTGGAAGTCGCTCGCCGGTATAGGCCATTTGCCGCGCCCATCCTTCGGGGATCAGGCGCACTAGCCGTGGGAAGGTGCCTACATCGGCAGTCATGCCGATCGCTGTTTCCTGTACCGCGAAAAATGCGTCTGCCGATGCGTAACGGCAATCGCACGCAGTCGCGAGGTCAACGCCAGCCCCAATCGCCCCGCCCTGAATAGCAGCCAGCACCGGCTGGCGGGCGCGCTCAAGGCAGGAGAATGTCTCCTGCAGCGCCTTGATCTTGTAGCGGAAAGCCTCCGCCGAGACATGCGCGTTGGCCGTATCGCCATCAAGGCTGCCACTCATGAACACCGAGATATCCATGCCCGATGTAAAATGCTTGCCTTCCGATGAAATCACGATGACCCGCGCTTCGGCATCTTTGGAAATCTTGTCCACCGCCTGCGGCAGTTGCTTCCAGAACTCCATCGTCATCGAGTTGGCCTTGTCCGGCCGGTTGAAACGGATATGGGCGATATGGTCGGCAATCTCGACGGTGAAGCAGGCATAGCTCATGGCGGTCTCCCTTTGTCTTCTTGTATCTCTCCATCCCGGTTTGAGAAACCGTGGATTGAGCAATTTGCCCCCGATGCGTTATCGTTTTCGGCACTTGCGTCAATTTGGCTCCCGCAGACTTATTGCGCCGCCACGCCTTCAATGTTTCCCAAAACAGGCATATAGCGTGGGGCAAGCCTGTGCATGGACTGGCATTTTTGATGAGGAGTTGAGGACATGAATATGACAGCGTCACCTGTGGATCCTGATGGTCTGATGGAATTTTCAGTGGTCTTTACCGATCGCTCGCTCAATCACATGTCCAAGACGTTTCAACGCGTCATGACCGATCTCAACACCATGCTGAGCGAAGTCTATCAGGCTGAGACGGCCGTCATCGTTCCGGGTGGTGGCACTTTCGGCATGGAGGCGGTCGCCCGCCAGTTTGCGACCGACCAGAAGGTGATGGTCATCCGCAATGGCTGGTTTTCCTATCGCTGGACCCAGATCTTTGACATGGGCGACATTCCCTCGGAAACAACCGTGATCAAGGCAACTCAGGTCGGCAACGAAAGCACCTCGGCTTTCGCGCCGCAATCCATCGATGTGATCACCGCCAAGATCCGTGAAGAGCGGCCAAGCGTTGTCTTCGCACCGCATGTGGAAACGTCTTCCGGTGTCATTCTGCCAGATGATTACCTCAAGGCCATCGCCGAAGCAGCCCATGAGGTGGGCGCCCTGTTTGTGCTCGATTGTATCGCCTCGGGCAGCATCTGGGTTGATATGAAAGCAACCGGTGTCGATGTGCTGATTTCCGCGCCGCAAAAGGGTTGGAGTGCCTCGCCGTCAGCCGGGCTCGTCATGCTTGGCGCCCGCGCGATTGCGCGGCTGGCTGAGACCACCAGTTCGAGTTTTGCAGTGGATTTGCGCAAATGGCACGACATCATGCAGGCCTATGTCGGAGGCGGCCATGCCTACCACTCGACCATGCCGACCGACGCTCTACTGGTGTTGCGCGACCGGATGATCGAGACCCGCGATTTCGGCTTTGATCTCGCTTGTGAACGGCAATGGGAGCTTGGCCGCAAGGTGCGCGCACTGCTTGCCGGGAACGGCTTCAAGTCAGTTGCGGCCCCGGGCTTCGAAGCACCCGGCGTTGTCGTCAGCTACACCAAGGATCCCGAATTCCAGAACGGCAAGAAGTTTATGGCTGAGGGCATGCAGATTGCCGCCGGTGTGCCGTTGATGTGCGACGAACCCGCCGATTTCCGCACCTTCCGGATCGGCCTGTTCGGCCTCGACAAGCTCGCTAATGTGGATGGTGCCGTGGCCAAGCTCGAAACCGTCCTCGACAAGCTCGCCGAGGGCTGAAATCAAACTGTGGTCGGATGAATTCATCTGAATGTGGTATGCATTGGCTGCATGGTTTCGTGCGAGCTTTTGGAAGGTCACCTTCGGCTAGCCCGCACCTGGCGGCTCATCCGCCAGAAAGAAGGCTGCACAAGGGATCAGATTCCAATGTTCGGTACGAAGGTATTCGGCTTTTCGACCACGGTGTGTTCTTCAGCTTCATTCTGTGGGTTAGCAATCACAAACTGCGCGCGCACGGGCAAGTGGTCAGACGCAATGCGCGTCAAACCGTTTAGCACCGGACCGCAGGATTTCAGATTCGCATGGTCAGTGTAGAAAATACGGTCGAGTGAAGCGACTGGATTGCCAGCGGGAAATGTCTTTCCGCAGGCGGCCTCATGCAGGCAATCCCGAAAAGGCTTCAGGCTCCATCGTGATTTTCCCCAGCAATTGAAATCTCCCAATACAAATGTGGTGCGTCCCGATTCTATGTCTGCAGCTTCCATCAAGACCTCAACCTGGCGGCGGCGATAGGGTGCCAGAATTCCGAGATGGGCAGAGATGATCCGGATTTCAGTCCCGCCATGCGCAAGATCGACAAGCAGGCCCCCGCGGGGCTCCAAACCGGGCAGTTCAATGATACGGGCGTCGAGAATACGCATCTTCGGGTTAACCAGAAGAATATTGCCATGCCAACCAAGGCCATTCTGGCTATGATTCAAAGCGACAGTGTGCATGGAAGTCAAATGGCGAACTTGTTCTGAATTGAAAATGGGTTGGCGTTGCTTGAAGCGATAATCGGCTTCCTGCAAGGCAACGATGTCAACACCCAGATCTGACACGGATTCAAGAATACGTTTCGGGTCGCGCCGATAATCCCGGCCGATCGCTTTGCGAACATTGTAAGTGGCAATGCTCAGCGAAGTCGCTGTTTCGGTGGCCGATTCCGTATTTTGAGCGATGTCAAAAATTGTCGTATCTCCTTGTTTGATGCATCATCAAATGCAGGTGACAATAGCGTAACTCGGGTCAGGTTACGGTTTTGTGCGGTCATTCCCCGACGCAGACATTGCTTCAAACCGACTGGCTATTCCGACACTCAACTAAATATGGGAACGATTTGAGCAATTGCCAGTGTGTCGGACGGCAGTCAATTGCGCCGTTTTCGAGCAGAACCGAGGCAATAACAGGTATGCAAATGCGGCAGGCTATCGTGTGGTCAGAACCTGATCGGCGACACTCCGCTCAGAGAAGCCACTCAACCGGCAGCCAGCCGATCACCGCCAGGGCCATCCGTTTAAACGCATTTGAGCCGGGCTCGCGGCTTGTTTTTTCACCTGTCGTGAGATCGACCCATACGGGATGACCATCGTTCAGTTCAACACGCCAAGTCAAACCAGCCAGTTCATGATCGAAGGTTTCATGTATTCCTTTGGCCATTTGTTCACTGTTGATCAACAGGCCCATTTCAGTGTTGAGCGTTGTCGATCGGGGATCGAAATTGAATGATCCAACGAAGATGCGCTTACCATCTACGGCGAAGGTTTTGGCATGCAGGCTTGAGCCTGAAGAACCGAAGCGCCCAAACATCTTGCTTGGCGGATCCGGTGCTGCTTGCCTCCGCAATTCGAAAAGCTTCACCCCGGAGCGAAGCATTCTCTTTCTGTATTTGGTATAGCCCGCATGGACCGGCAGTACGTCAGTCGCTTCCAGCGAGTTTGTCAGCATGCGCAATGCGACGCCTCGAGCCTTCAGTGCATTAAAGGCTTTAACCCCGGCGATGCCCGGCACCAGATAGGGTGATACGCCGTCGAACCGGGATTCAATCTCCCCAACGGCCTGCATCAAACGCACAGCAAGCAGATCCTCACGCGGCACTGCGCCTTCGCCCTTGACCGGGTCGTCGCTGACCAGAATAGCGGTTGTCCACTCCAGCTTCAGATCGCCCTGAGCCAAGGCTTCGACGATGTCAGGTATTTCATGCGGTTTGCGATATGTATTCAGTCGCGAGCTTTTCTGAAGCCTGGCCAGACCCTCACAAATCGGATCTTCTGCTTTGGATCTGCCAAGGATCGCACCTGCGGGATGGACCGATGGGGCCGCCCAATAGCGGTCAAAATCAGCTGAAACGTCGGAGACCGCTTTGCCTACCGCGAGAACGTCGAGATCGATAAAAAGCGCCGATGACCCGGCCCCGAAATACTCATCCCCCACGTTGCGTCCGCCGAGGATCGTCGCATGGCCATCTACCGTGAAAGACTTGTTGTGCATCCGGCGGTTCAGCCGAAAGAAGTCGAAGCCATATGACAGCATCTTCAAGCGCCGCAGGTTGAACGGATTGTAAAGCCGGACCTCAATGTTGGGATGGGCATCCAGATGTGCCAGTTCGCAATCAAGGCCGGAAACACCGTTGTCGTCCAGCAGCAACCGGACCCGCACACCGCGGTCCGCTGCGCGCTGCAATGCGTCCAGCAGCAGGTATCCGGTCAGATCATTGTGCCAGATATAATATTGGGCATCGATGGATGATATGGCTGCATCAGCGAGACTGATCCGGGCGGCAAAAGCATGTGGACTTTCCTGAAGCGGCGCGATGCCGGTCAGTCCCGTATGGCCTACGCTTAAATTGGAGAGGGCGACAGCCAGCGGACCAGAACTTGGTGGCAGCTTTGCGATTGTATCAGAGCGTCCTGTGGATTTTGGCAGTGCAAAGACAAGGCGGCAAACAATCACCACCATTGTCACCAGGAGCACTAAGCCAAAAAGATAATACAGGACGTGAAGCATCGCATTCTTTCGGGGCGCTTGACGCTGCTGGGAGCGCAATGAACTCTGTCTATCTGGCCCGGTCCATGGTGGTTTCAGATGCAGTCACGCATTGAAGCGCTCGCCAAACATGATAGCGAACTGGTTTCTGGCTGCATACCATTCCCGGAAAATGCGGCCATCTTTCTCGAAGTGGCGGATCGCCGGATTGCAAGCGAAGAACGGGATGGCATTGAGAACTGGGATTCCCAGCATTTTCAGGGAAATAAACTGGTGCAGCTGGAGAGATTCGAACTCTGTCAAATCTGTCCATAAAAGCCCTGAAAACAAGGATTCTTTGCCGCCAAAATTGACGTGATGTGTACCCATAATGTGGGCTCACGTTTAATGCAAGATCTGCTCGCAATACTCATCAACATAGCCGCACTCTTCACGGATTTTCACGCACATCGCGTCATGCAACACTCAAAGCTGAATGAAAAATGCATGCGCTGATTCAGCTTAGTGTTGGATCAAATCTGTCCCGCAACCAATCGCCGATCAGCGAAATACAGAGTGTTGTTATCACGATAACTGCCGCTGGCGTTAACATGATCCAGGGGGCTGACTGGATATAATCACGGCCATAGCCAACCATGGATCCCAGGCTGGTGCCGGGAGGTTGAACACCAAGGCCCAAGAATGAGAGGCTGGTTTCCAGGAGCATTACCTCTGCGAAATTCAGCGTCATGGCCACAAACAAGGTTGAGGCGATGTTGGGCAGAATATGCCGACCATAGACCCGCCAGGGGGACGCACCAAGATCCCGCACGGCTGCCGCATAGCCCTGCTCTTGCGATGAAATCGCCAATCCTCGGGCGACGCGCGCGATCCGCTCCCAACCATAAAAGCCCAGAAGCAGCGTAAACAACACCATCGAGTTGCCCAGAAAGGCAAGCGCTGCAAGTGCGATGATCATGAACGGCATGGCGGCCTGTGCATCAATAATCATCAGGATTGCTTGTTCAGTCCGCCCTCGCACATAAGCGGCAAAAAAGCCCAACATTACCCCGAAAGTCACTGAAACCAGCGTTGCCAACAACGCAATGGTCAGACTGATCCGGATGGACGCAATCAGCCGGGCGAGGACATCACGGCCAAGCTCATCGGTCCCAAGCGCGTGGGCAAAGCTTCCGCCCATGAAAACCGGCTCGACAAGTCTGGCGCGCAGATCCAGCGCGGTAAAGCTCTGCTGAGCAATCAGATCGCCAAACAGCGCGACGAAAACCATCCCGGCAATCCACAAAAGCGCAAGCATGATGATTGGCGGCCACGCATCGAAAAAAGCTTTGAGTGGTGATTTTGACGTAAAAACTGAGGCCGAGCCTGAGGGCGAACTGGAATTGTCAACAATTGTCATGATGGTCACCCTATTTCACTGGTGCAGATTGTGCGGACCGCAGACGTGGATCAATGAACCCATAAAGGAGATCAACCACCAGATTGGCGAACACCATGGTGAAGCCGATGAGGATGAGGATCACCTGAACAACCGCGAGATCACGGTTGCTCACCGCACCGACTAGCAATCTGCCCACGCCCGGCCAGGAAAAAATGCTCTCGACCACCACAGCGCCTGCCACCAGTGAACCGACCATGAAGCCGATAATGGTCAGCGTAGGGATCGCCGCATTTGGCAGCGCGTGGTTGATCACAACCGAATGCCATTGCAACCCTTTGGCAGAAGCGGTGCGGATATAGGGTTGGCCGAGCACTTCGAGCATCGCAGATCGGGTAAAGCGGGCAATTACGGCAGCGCCGATAAGACCAAGCGTAACGATTGGCAAAACCGTATGCTGCCATGTACCTGCCCCGCCGGACGGCAACCATTTCAGCTTAACCGCAAAGATCAACGCCAGCACCAGACCCATGACGAAACTGGGCACGGTGAAGCCCGTAACAGATGCCATCATGACCGATCGGTCGATCCAGCTGTTCCGGTTCAACGCGGCAAAAATGCCGGCGGAGACGCCAATGATGAGATTGAAAACAAGGGCGGGGATCGTCAACGCCAGCGTGAGTGGAACCCTGTCCAGAACCACATCCACGGCCTCGCGCTTGTCGCGCATGGACTGACCCAAATCACCTTGAAAGACGGCTCCGAAGTAGCGCATGTATTGAATGTGAATTGGCTGATCTAGCCCCCAGCTGTGGCGAAAGGCTTGATAAGCTGGCTCCGATGCATCGGGACCCAGAATAATTACGGCCGGATCGCCGGTAAACCGCAGCACGATAAAAGTGAGTGTGATGATCAACCAAACGGTGACCAATGCCCGTCCGAACCGGGAAAGCATGTAGAACAACATCAGGCGGTTTCCTCAAGTGTCATTTTGACAGCGGATCGTGGTTTGATCTCAGGGCGCGGGGCAGGCGAAAGACTGCCGCCGGCCTCAGCCGCCAGATGGCAGGCAACTGCCCGGCCAGCATCTATCGTCAATTTGGGCACATCGGTTTTGCAGCGCGCGATTGCCACAGGGCAGCGTGGATGAAACGGGCAGCCAGATGGCACGGAAACCGGATTGGGCGGATCGCCATCAAGCACGATGCGATCACGACTGCGGTTGCCGCGTGGGGTCGGTGCCGCCGATACAAGCGCTTGCGTGTAGGGGTGCAGCGGGTTGTGAAACACCTCTTCGGGTAAGCCTTCTTCAACAAAACGCCCCAGATACATAACCGCCACACGGTCAGACATCTGACGTACGACCTTGAGATCATGGGAGATGAACAAGGCACCAAAGCCTGTCTTTTCTCTCAGTTCATGAAGAAGATTCAACACTTGCGCCTGAATGGACACATCAAGCGCTGAGACCGGCTCGTCACAGACGAGCAGGCTTGGATCCAGCGCCAAGGCGCGGGCAATCACCACGCGCTGACGCTGGCCGCCCGAAATTTCATGCGGATAGCTTGTGGCTTGGTCGGCGCGCAGGCCCACCTGTTGCATCAGTGTTTGCACCCGTTCCGTCCGCTCGCTGCGGGCCATGCCAGGAAAATGGATATCGAAGGGTTCAGCGATCTGGACGGCAATCGGCAAGCGACGGTCAAGCGCATCCAGTGGGTTTTGATAGATCATCTGCATGCGCCGCCGCAGCTTGCGCCATTCGGGGCCCTGGTCTGATGGAACCAAATCACCGTCAAAGCGCACTTCGCCTGCGCTGACCGGAAGCTGGCCAAGCACGAGCCGTGCGGTGGTTGACTTGCCACAGCCGGATTCGCCAACGAGGCCCAAAACCTCGCCGGAGTTAAGCTGAAAACTCACACCATCCACCGCGCGCAAAGTGGCTCTTTTGCCAAAAAGGCTGCCGGGAACCTGAACTGAATAATGCCGCTTCAGATTTTTTGCTGACAGAAGTGGTGACATGCTCATGCCATTTCCCGTTTTGGCTTCGCCGTGGTCTGAATTTGTAAGGGCGGGTGATTGGGCTCCAAAGCCGGGAGCACATTTCCAGCGGCAATCTCGGCCAAACGCACACAGGCCGCACGATGGAGCGGGTGCCCATCGATCGCGAAAAGCTCAGGCGGCGCAGCGTGGCACGCCTCGCCGGTTTGACGACAACGATCGGAGAAAGCGCAACCCGATGGCAAAGCGCTTGGCGCTGGCACCGAACCGGGAATGGCTTCAAGCCTGCGGCGGGGGCCGTCAATATCTGGCAGAGCTGCCAGAAGGCCCTGCGTGTAGGGGTGAGAGGGATTGCCAAACAGCATATCGGCTGGCGCGCGCTCGATCACCCGGCCAGCATACATAACGGCTACACGATCAGCCATATCCGCAATCACACCCAGATCATGGGAAATCAGCGCCAGCGCCATATTTGTTTCAGCTTGCAGGTCGCGCAGCAGGTCCAGAATCTGCGCTTGAATGGTGGCGTCGAGCGCGGTGGTGGGTTCGTCAGCCACCAGCAAGTCCGGATCCCCTGCCAGAGCCATGGCAATCATGACACGCTGATTCATGCCGCCGGACAGCTCATGAGGAAATTCGTCAAGCCGCTGCGCCGCGTTGGAAATGCCGACCCGTTCCAGCAAACGCTTGGCCTCGTCGCGGGCTGCGGCACCTTTGAGGCCGCGATGCAATTTCAGCGCTTCGCCAATCTGCCGGCCAATGCGATGCACCGGATTGAGTGAACTTGCCGGGTCTTGAAAGATAAGTGCGATGCGTCCGCCGCGAAATGCCGCCAGCTCCCGGGGGCTGCGGCCCACCAGCTCGGTTCCATCGAATACAGCTGATCCAGCCACCTTTGCGCTGCCGCCCAGCAAGCTGAGAACTGCGAGCCAGGTGATCGACTTGCCGCATCCGGATTCACCAACCACGCCGAGAGTCTCACCGTGTCTGATGTGAAGGTCAACGCCGTGAAGTGCCCGCACGTAACGTTTGCCGATATCGAAATCGACGGTCAGTCCCTTCAGTTCAATCAGGGGCGCTGCAGTGGACTGCTTGCGAGGTCGAGAAAACGTCTTGGCCATGGAACATCTCCGGGTCGGGCAAGCAGTGCAAGTGCACTGACGCCTTCTTTTGGATCGGGCAGAAAGCGCGGAGAGGAAGATCTCCCCGCACCCCAGTCTTTGGCTTCGTCCGGTCAGTTCGACGGAGCGCTAATCGAGAAGTTTTCGGCACGGAAATCCATCGACTGAAGTGGTGACCACTGCCAGGAGATGTTTTTACGCTTGCCGTAGAAGATCGCATTCTGGTGAAGCACTGTGTAAGCTGGGTCTTCGCGTTCAGCGATTTCGAGCATCCGGGCGAACGCTGCTTGACGTTCGTCATGGTTCATGGACTGCTCCAGAACAATGCAGAGCTTGTTGAACTCTTCATTGGTCCACTCACCCTGCTGCTGTTGGCCACCGTTCTGACAATGCTGGTTGACGATTGATGAAACCGGATCAGCATAAGGTGCTGAATTGGACCAATCGCGAATTGCCCGGTCAGGCGTTTTTTCCATGATCTGTGCCCAGTTTTCCTTCATCTGGAAATCAATATTGATTCCAAGCTGACGGAAGCTCTCTGCATCGATTTGCGCTGTGGAGACCTGGTTTGTGTAGTAGTTGTTGAGCACGCGCATGACGATTGGCTCGCCATTGTAACCGGCTTCTTCGAGAAGCTTTTTGGCGAGCTCAGGATTGTATTCAGGAACGGTCCAGCCTTCGGCGAGCATATCTCCGTAGAAATCCCACTGCAGACCGGCAGGAACAACAGTACGGCCATCCCAAAGTGTATCGACGATCAGTTGACGGTCGATGGCATGGGTCAGGGCCTGGCGAACCAGTGGGTTCTTCATTGCACCATTGTGCTTGTCAAACACCATCAGGCGATGGTTCATGATTGGGCCGCCGGTGACTTCAAATCCCTCTTCCTTTTCAATCAGCGCGATCTGATCGGGAGGAACGTCGGTGATGAAATCATATTCGCCGGAAAGAAGACCGTTTACACGGCTGGCAACTTCAGGAACCACGACAAAGCGCAGCTTCTGAATGGGAGGGCGACCGCCCCAGTAATCGTCAAAAGCTTCCATTTCAATGATGTTGTCGTCCTGAAAACGAACAACTTTATATGGACCGGTGCCGATTGGCATCTGGGCATGCGCAACCCAGCTGCCTGCATCGCGGTAGCCTTTTTCCGAGTAAATCTCCGAACCATAACGCGCGATACGACCGATGAAAGTTGGATCTGGCTGCTTGGCGACAAACCGGACGGTCATGTCGTCAACTTTTTCAACATGATCGAGAAGCGGCCATGAACGGTCATAGATCTTTGGAACTTCAGCTGGTGGAACGAAGCCTTCAATGCCGGTTTCGGCGTTGATAAAGGTTTCCTTGCCTTCATCGCGGGCCTTGTTCTGTTCAGGCAAGGTGCCGAAACGCTCTGGTGAATATGTGAAAACCACATCATCAGCAGTCATGGTTTCGCCATTGTGGAATTTGACGCCTTCGCGCAACTTCAATTCAATGGTTTTGTCGTCAATCTGCTTCCAGGATGTTGCCAGGAATGGTTTCTGGGGCAACTTCGTGTCTTGACGATCATAATCGATCAAGGTTTCGAAGATGGAAAAGAACACGCGTGCACCAACATTGGAACGCTCACGCATGACGTCGAGCATGCCCGATGTCACGATGTCCTGAACCGCCACTGTTACCTCCGGACGACTGTCTTCTGCCTTAACGGTTGAGGGCGCGGCGGTAGCAATCGTGGCGGTGACCACGGCTTGCATCACCCATTTACCCATACGGGGAATAGTCATCATGAATTCCTCAGTCTCTTGAGATTACGGCGAGAACGACCACCACCCCTGCCAAATGTCGATTTGGAGGGCGATGGGCCGTTACTCAAAAAGTGACGTGAAACAATGACTGCGCGATATCAGTAATGTAACAAATTGATGAAAATCCATCTTCATAAACATGTCATGAAGTAAATATCATCCAGTCATATCAATGTCATCTCGCACACTTAGACGAGGCGGTAATATTCACCGCAATGAAGGCGTTTAAATATGACAAATACTATTCCCTTAATAGGTGCCTGCCTGCCGGTTGATGCAATCGCACAGTATCGAGATTGGTTGTTTGACAGCGATCGCGATATCGAATTGCAGAGCTTTCATACCGCTGAGGTGCTGGAAAGCGACTGGCAATCAATCTCCGATGAAGCAAATCGCCTTCTCGATGGTCACAACGGCCGTATCGGCATTCACGGCCCATTTTGGGGTTTTACAATTGCTTCCCAAGACAACGGAATCCGTCGTCTTGTTGAAAAGCGTATGATGCAGGGATTGGATGTTTGCGCCGCCGTCAAGGCCACGCAGATGGTCATCCATTCGCCGTTTACGACCTGGGACAACAACAATATGGAGAATGTTCAGGGGTCTCGTGAGCGTATCCTGGAACACAGTCATGACACACTGGATGCTGTGGTTCGTCGCGCCGAAGAACAGGGCGTCACCCTGGTCATAGAAAATATTCAGGACATCAATCCCGCCGAGCGCAGACTGCTCGCCGCCAGCTTCAATTCAGATCGGGTGAAGCTCTCTGTGGATACGGGGCACGCCCATTACGCCCATGGATCTACCGGTGCGCCGCCAGTGGATTACTACATTCAGGACGCCGGTTCAGAACTTGAGCATGTGCATCTGCAAGATGCGGATGGCTATGCTGACCGCCATTGGTCGATCGGCGAGGGAAATATTCTATGGCATTCGGTTTTCCGGGCAGTTTCAAAGCTCCAACAGAAACCTCGCCTCGTCCTGGAGCTTCGCGACAAAGCCAACATCCCCGCTTCAATGAAGTTCATCACTGAAAACGGCCTTGGTCGCTAAGCTGGAAAATTACGAATTGCTTCTGGTCGCGGCGTTGTTGCATTGATGTGATTCCGGTCACATTGAAGTTGCAGGCAACGTCTGCGATCTGCCGAACAGCAACGCTTCTGAGGCCAATTGGTCGTTTTGGAACAAAGTATTTCTGGTTCATCGTAGTTCAGTCAAAGGAAGCCGGTGAACCAGAAACCCGGGTGGATCATGTCGTGATCCATTCTCGCCAAACGCTCAAAAAATCACCTCTAAACCCGAGTGTGCCGAACTTCTACGCGGCCAGCCTGCGCCAGGCAAAGCCTGCTATATAACGAGCTGATTTCATTGAAAAAACTGGTGCTGCCGGAGAGATTCGAACTCTCGACCTCTCCCTTACCAAGGGAGTGCTCTACCCCTGAGCTACGGCAGCCCTTGCTTCAGTTCCGAAATGGCGGCCAGATCGGAGATTGTCTCCGTCTGTCGCTGTTCGTGTCGTGCTCTCGATCAGATCGAAAGGCTGTAAACGACTGAAGCGGCCCGCTATTGCCACAGCTTGGGCATGAGTGCAAGCGCAAACGGGCGATTGCTGTGACAAGTTTCAAAAAGCCCTGAAATGCCTCGATTGCGCCATGGAAAAAGCGCGCTCTGCCCATTTGTCATGCCGTGACGCTGCTCCTCTCTGGCGGGATGTTACCCGCAAATCATCACCCTTGGGCCTCGTTTTATGCTCCGTCAGCGGTTTCCGTCCAAACGTCGATCATCCTGATCTTCACCTGCGTCCGGTTTTGCGCTATCGAATTCGCATCATGACCGAGAAACCATCCTCAGACGCAGAGACGACGCAACGTAAGGCCGAGGTCGAGCGCCAGGCCGCGAAACGAGCCGAGCGCAGCGCCGAACAGCTGCGGGCAAATCTACAGCGCCGCAAGGCGCAGGTTCGGGCCCGTCGCGAAGGCCGCGCTGATGAGACAGAAGGTCTGCCGGCATCCGGCAACAACAGCGCTACCGGCGATGCCGGGGATGCGGATTAACCGCGAAGACCGTCCTTGTGTTGCCGCATTCCCGTTGATGGTCTAAACAGCGCCGCAGAGTTTTACTGGACGCGGCCGTTCATCACAGGCGCAGTTCAAGAATCAAGAGGACAGCATGGATCGTATCAGGATCGTTGGCGGAAACCCGCTCAATGGCGTCATTCCGATTTCCGGCGCGAAGAATGCGGCACTGCCGCTGATGATCGCATCGCTGCTTACCGATGACACGCTGACGCTGGAAAACCTTCCACATCTCGCCGATGTCGAGCAACTGCAGCGCATTCTCGGCAATCATGGCGTCGATATTGCCGTGGTTGGCCGACGCGAGCGCCAGGACAGCGCCTATGCCCGCACCGTGCATTTTACCGCTCGCACCATTGTCGACACCACCGCGCCCTATGAGCTCGTCTCCAAGATGCGCGCCAGCTTCTGGGTCATCGGCCCGCTTCTGGCCCGCATGGGCGAAGCCAAGGTCTCGCTGCCCGGCGGTTGCGCCATCGGCACAAGGCCGGTCGATCTGTTCATTGACGGATTGCGGCATCTTGGCGCCGAGATCAACATCGAGAACGGTTACGTCGATGCCCGCGCCCCCAAGGGCTTGATTGGCGGACGCTATGTCTTCCCGAAGGTCTCTGTTGGCGCTACCCACGTGATGCTGATGGCGGCCACCCTGGCCAAGGGCCAGACTGTGATCGAGAACGCAGCCCGCGAGCCGGAAGTCGTTGATCTGGCCAATTGCCTGATCGCCATGGGCGCCAAGATTTCCGGCGCAGGCACCTCGACCATCACCATTGATGGCGTTGCCTCACTTTCCGGCGCGCGTCATCGGGTGTTGCCCGACCGTATTGAAACCGGCACTTACGCCATGGCCGTGGCCATGACCGGCGGCGACGTGCTGCTCCAAAACACCTCCGAGAAACTGCTTGAGAATGCGCTGCTGGCGCTGCGCCGCAGCGGCACAGAGGTTACGTCGGAAGCCGGCGGCATTCGCGTTCGTCGCAATGGTGGCGACATTCTGCCGGTCGACGTGACGACCGACCCGTTTCCGGGCTTCCCGACCGATCTGCAGGCACAGTTCATGGGTCTGATGACCCGCGCCAACGGCATCTCGCACATCACCGAGACAATTTTCGAGAACCGCTTCATGCATGTCCAGGAACTGGCCCGTCTCGGAGCTCAGATATCGTTGTCGGGACAGACGGCGACCGTCACCGGTGTGCCGGTGTTGCGTGGTGCACCAGTCATGGCGACCGATTTGCGCGCTTCAGTGTCGCTGGTCATTGCCGGTCTGGCAGCCGAAGGGGAAACCGTCGTCAATCGGGTCTATCATCTGGATCGCGGCTTTGAACGGCTGGAAGAGAAGCTGACCAATTGCGGCGCGATTGTCGAGCGCATCAGCGATTAGGCCTTCGGCGCCGGCCCGAAACAGAAACCGCCACCTTCTGCTCATTGCGCTTTGCCCCTGGCGCACCTACCTTGCAGTGCAGCACACGCCGTGCGTTGAACACTGATATGTCGAGGAACTCATGGACAGTCTGAAACTGATCGCGCTTGACGAAGCGGACCTCGCCGTGATTTCCGCCTGCCTGCAGGATGCCGTCTTCAAAACTGCTGATACTGCGTTTCTGCGCAAGGACAGCGTTTTTACGCTTGAGGCCAATCGTTTTGTCTGGGAAGAGGGCAAGGACAAGAAGACGTTCGAGCGTCGGCGTTCGCTGCTCGTGCTCAAGCAGGTTCAGGCGGTAAAATCGCTTGGCATCAACCTGAAAGACACTGACGCGGTGCATTCGCTGCTTGCCTTGCAGTTCGTGGCCGGTGATGAAGCGCCTGCTGGTGCGATCGAACTGATGTTGTCCGGCGGTGCGGTGATCCGTTTGGATGTCGCCTGTATAGAGCTCCAGCTTGCCGATGTTGGCGGTGGCTGGGAAACGAAATTCAAGCCGCGCCATCCGCTCGGCGGCTGACTTGATAGAGACATGACATGGGGGCAGGGCATTGGTACTGAGGCTTGATTACCGGCAGCCGGATTTTGAGAGCCGGTTTGCCGCATTCCTGACCACCAAGCGGGAGGTTTCGGTCGACGTTGAAGCCGATGTCCGTGCGATCATCGCGGAAGTCCGGACGCGCGGCGATGCCGCCCTGCACGACTTCAGCCAGCGCTTTGACCGGATCGACACCCGTGAGCTTGGGCTTGCCGTCACCGCTGACGAAATCGAGGCGGCTTACCGCGCCACAGATCCCGAAATCCTTGCAGCCCTTGAACTGGCCCATGATCGCATCGCCAGTCATCACCAGCGGCAGATGCCCAAGGACGATCACTATGTTGACGCGCTTGGCGTGGAACTCGGCTCGCGCTGGACAGCCATCGAAGCAGTTGGGCTCTATGTTCCCGGCGGCACCGCGAGCTATCCAAGCTCGGTTCTGATGAACGCGGTGCCTGCCAAGGTGGCTGGCGTCGAACGGATCGTCATGGTCGTGCCGGCGCGCGATGGTGCACTCAATCCCGTGGTGCTTGCCGCGGCCCGCATTGCTGGTGTCAGCGAGATCTACCGGATTGGCGGCGCCCAGGCGATTGCCGCACTTGCCTACGGCACCGAGACCATCCGCCCTGTCGCCAAGATCGTCGGCCCGGGCAATGCCTGGGTCGCGGCCGCCAAGCGTCAGGTCTTCGGCACTGTCGGCATCGATATGATTGCCGGGCCGTCTGAAGTGCTGGTCATGGCTGACCCAGACAACAATCCCGACTGGATAGCCGCCGATCTGCTGGCTCAGGCCGAACATGATGTCGGCGCGCAATCGATATTGATGACCCGCGACGAAGCCTTCGGCGAGGCGGTGATCCAGGCTGTTGACCGCCAGCTCGCCACGCTCAACCGTGCCGAGACGGCGCGCAAGAGTTGGGCCGATTTCGGAGCTGTCATTCTGGTGCCTGATTGGGAGGCGGCGCTGCCGCTCGCCAACAGGATCGCCGCCGAGCATCTGGAAATTGCCACCGATGATGCCGAGGCGTTGTCTGCCAGGATCCGCAATGCTGGCGCCATTTTCATCGGCCGCCACACACCCGAAGTGATTGGTGATTATGTTGGCGGCTCCAACCATGTCTTGCCGACGGCGCGCTCGGCGAGGTTCTCCTCGGGCCTGTCGGTGCTCGATTACGTCAAGCGCACCTCGGTGCTCAAGCTTGGGCCGGAACAGTTGCAGTCGCTCGGACCTGCTGCCATAACATTGGCGCAGGCCGAGGGGCTTGATGCCCATGCGCGTTCGGTATCTATCAGGATGAACCAGCGTGGCGAAGGACTGGATGGGGGCCTGTAACAGGGATGACAGCGGCGGACACTCAACGGCTCTCTGATGTTGTGCTCGATGAAACCATCGGCCGCGCAACACCTGATGTTGAGCATGAGCGTGCCGTCGCCATTTTCGATCTGATCGAGGAAAACAGTTTCGAGCCGGTCGGCCACGACAAGGGCCCCTACAAGCTCAAACTGTCGCTGATCGAGTCCAAGTTGGTGTTCTCGATTGCGACGCAAACAGATGAGCCCATTGCCACCCACATTCTCTCGCTGACACCGTTCCGGCGCATCGTCAAAGACTACTTCATGATCTGCGAAAGCTATTACGAGGCCATCCGTTCCTCGACCCCGAGCCAGATCGAGGCGATCGACATGGGCCGGCGCGGGATTCATAACGAAGGCTCGCAAACCCTCATGGATCGGCTGGACGGCAAGATCAAAATGGATTTCGACACCGCCAGGCGGCTGTTCACGCTCGTTTGCGTGCTGCACTGGCGCGGTTAGAGACCGCCATGGCGGATGATATTGGACCGGATGCCGCCAAAGCCACGCCCGGCGCGGTGTTGTTCGTTTGCGGCATGAACTCGATCAGGTCGCCGATGGCTGAAGCCATTGCGCGCTCGATCCTGCCGCCAGGCACCTATGTCGCCTCCGCCGGCGTTCGTCCGGGTGAACGCGATCCCTTTGTCGATGTGGTTTTGGCCGAGATCGGGCTTGATCTGGGCAACCGACAGCCGCAAACTCTTGATGAGCTAGAAGATGATTATTTCGATGTCATCGTCACATTGGCCCCCGAAGGTCACCACCGGGCCCTGGAACGTACCCGCGGCAACGCCGTTGAGGTGATCTATTGGCCGACCCCGGACCCGACGGTGGCGACGGGAACCCGTGAGCGCATTCTTGATGCTTATCGTGAGGTGCGGGATATGCTAAAAACGCGTATAGCATCGGGCAGGGGCTGGTCGCGGGGGCCTGCGAGCGTGTGAATCAATTTGGTTCACAAAGCGCTCGTCTTTGTGTAGGTTCCGGCCAAATTTCAGGCCCGCGCATTATGCGCCGCCTTTTTTTGAAAGAAAGACAGACACTGAATGGCGAAAGAAGAA
>Ga0163215_101046_pt1 | contig 22940 bp, 22 predicted proteins | sample SynspAceP_FD_185934 | JGI IMG/M metagenome (GOLD analysis project Ga0163215, IMG submission 185934) | Saline lake microbial communities from Ace Lake in Antarctica - Synechococcus sp. Ace-P (Hybrid Assembly) | ecosystem: Environmental > Aquatic > Non-marine Saline and Alkaline > Saline | place... | reverse complement strand
TGCTGCGGGCACGTCCTCTGGAAAGCCTGCGTCTTCGATCTTCATGCCTGCCAGCATTTTCGCCGCCGCATCGGGGATGAACGGTGCTGCAAGGCTCGCGTAAAGCGGGATCAGGTTGAGGGCGAGGCGGGTTTGGGCTGCGGCGCGGTCGGGGTCAGTCTTGAAGGTGGTCCACGGTGCCTGTGCTTGGAGGTATTCGTTACCTGCCGCCCAGATCGCGCGCAGCTCGGCTGCGGATTTGCGCACTTCCATGGCGTCCATCAACTCCGCATAGCGGGCGACGCGGGTGGTGAGGTCTGCGATCAGATCATGTTCGGCTTGCGTATATTCACCCGCTTCTGGGACCGCTTCGCCGAATTTGGAGCGGCAGAACTTGGTGATCCGGCTGACGAAGTTGCCGAGTACATCCGCGAGGTCCTTGTTCACTGCGGTCTGGAAATTCTCCCATGTGAATTCGGCATCCGAGGTCTCGGGCGCGTGGGACAGCAGCCACCAGCGCCAGTAATCGGCGGGAAGGATCTCCAGCGCCTGGTCCATGAACACACCGCGCCCGCGCGAAGTTGAGAACTGGCCGCCATCATAATTGAGGTAGTTGAAGGACTTGATGTAATCCACGAGCTTCCACGGCTCGTTTGAGCCCATGATCGTGGCGGGGAAGCTGAGCGTGTGGAAGGGGACGTTGTCCTTGCCCATGAACTGGGTGTAGCGGACATCATCCGCGCCTTTGTCGGTGCGCCACCAGCGCTGCCAATCGTCACCCTTGCCCGCGTCCACCCACTCTTGCGCGCAGGCGATGTATTCAATGGGCGCGTCGAACCAGACGTAGAAAACCTTGCCCTCCATGCCGGGCCAGGGTGCGTCGCCACGTTTCACTGGCACGCCCCATTTGAGGTCACGGGTGATGCCACGGTCTTGCAAGCCGTCGCCGTCATGCAGCCATTTCCTGGCGATGGAGGTGGTCAGCACGGGCCAGTCGGTCTTGCTTTCGATCCAGTCGTTCAGGCGGTCTTTCATCGCCGACTGGCGCAGCATCAGATGCTTGGTGGGGCGCATTTCAAGATCGGTGGCACCCGACACTGTTGAGCGCGGGTTGATCAGGTCTTCGGGGTCCAGTTGTTTCGTGCAGTTGTCACACTGGTCGCCGCGCGCGTCCTCGAACCCGCAGTTGGGGCAGGTGCCCTCGACATAGCGGTCGGGCAGGAAGCGGCCATCGGTTTCGGAATAGATCTGGCGCTGCTCGACCTCCTCGATCAGCCCCTGATCGGCCAGCGCACCGGCGAAGTGCTGGGTCAGGCGCTTGTTCTGCTCGGAGGACGAGCGCCCGAAGTGGTCAAAGCTCAGCCCGAAACGCTGTGCGATATCGGCCTGCACGGCGTACATTTCGGCGCAATATTCCTCGACCGGCTTGCCCGCTTTGGCAGCGGCCAGTTCGGCAGGCGTGCCGTGCTCATCGGTCGCGCAGAGGAACAGCACTTCTTGTCCACGGCTGCGCAGATAGCGGGCATAGAGGTCCGCAGGCAGCTGGCTGCCTACCAGATTACCGAGATGCTTGATGCCGTTGATATAGGGAATCGCTGAGGTGATGAGGTGACGGGTCATGGGAGGTTCCTTGGGCTATCCCCCTCCCATAGCCGCTGGCGCTGCAAGGATCAATCAGTGGCAGCGGAAGAGCTATAGGTCCGGGGATTTGTCGAACCGCTCTCGCTCGCGGCGGAACAGGCGCCCGACGAGGAAAGAGGTGCGCGGCGCGGTGATGTAGGCGGTGCGGACCTTGGCGGTGGGGCGCGCGGCCATGCGGAAGATACTGAACACGATCAGCCCTGCGTGGCCCACCGCCAGCATGATGAACAGCGCATCGGGACCGTAGGCGTCGATCAGCGCGGAGGCGCCATAGGGGGCGGCGATGGCGCCCATCGCGAACCAGAACATAAGCGCCGCCGACAGCTCCACCCGCTCGTCCGAGGTGGCGAAATCATGGGCATGGGCGGCGGCGACAGAATAGATCGGGAAGGTCGTCAGACCGAACAGCGCCGAGGACAGCAGGACCCCTGTGACACCCCAGCCGGTGGTGGATATCGTGACTCCGCAGCTGGCAATCGCTGCGACAGACAGCCAGATCAGCACCTTTCGACGGTCGTATTTGTCGGCCAGCCAACCGATCGGTACCTGTGCAATCGCCCCCCCGATGACGAACGCTGCGAGAAACCAAGCGATCTGGCCTGCTGTCAGCCCCACTTCCTGTCCGTAAATGGGACCGACCATGCGGAAGGACGCGCTGGACAGCGCGGCCACGATTACTCCCGCGACTGCCAGCGGCGAGCGTCCGTAGGCCAGACCGGGGCGCAGGCGCGGGGAGGTGGGTGTTTCTGGCTGGGAGGATGTGGTCAGGGTGATCGGCAGCAGCGCTGCGCAGCACAGGATTGCCAGTATATTGTACGAGATATAATCCGCCGGCGCGAGGATACCGATGATGCCTTGCGCGCAGAGGCTGCCGGTCATGTCGACCATACGGTAGGTGCCCATGGCACGGCCGCGTGTCTCGTTGGTGACTTTGGCCTGAAGCCAGGCCTCCACCACCGTGTAGCAGCCCGCCACGCACAGGCCCGAGCCGATCCGCATCAGGGCCCAGGCATAGGGGTTGATCACCATCATATGCAGCATCAGGCCGATGCTGCCTGCCGCCGTGAACGCGGCAAAGGCGCGGCTGTGGCCCACGCTGCCCAGCAGGCGCGGGGCAAACCAGCAGCCGATGAAGAATCCCAGAAAATGCGAGGACCCCAGCATCCCGATTTCCTGCCGTGTAAATCCCAGCTCGGTTCCTGATAGCACGTCAAGCGGGCCAACCCCGCCCGAGGACAGCTGCAAAAGCACCACCGACAAAAAAAGTGCCGCAAAGGAAATCAACATCCGCATACTCTATATGTGTGCGTTTCGAGAGCAGGAATGCCAGCCAAAACCGACCGCATATGTCGCATTATTTTATCAAACGTGAGCTTGCGGAGAGAATGCGTCTTGCAGCGGGCAAATGGCGGCGTCAGGTTGCACACCAAGAACACAGGAGAGTACGACAATGCAGATGACCAAGCTGGGCCGGACCGAGATAGAGGTGTCTAAATTCTGTCTTGGCTCCATGACGTGGGGCACGCAGAACACGCAAGCCGAAGGCCATGCGCAAATCACACGGGCGTTGGACGCAGGCATCAACTTCGTCGATACCGCAGAGATGTATCCCGTCAATCCGCTGAGCGCGGAGACCCAAGGTGCCACCGAATCCATCATCGGTGAGTGGTTTGCGCAGAACGGGCGCCGCAGCGATATGGTGTTGGCGACCAAACATTCCGGCAATGGCATCGCCTATGTGCGTGACGGGGGCGACATCACAGCGGAGTCCATCCCGCAGGCGCTGGACGGTTCGCTCAAGCGGTTGCAGACGGACTATGTCGATCTCTACCAGTTCCACTGGCCCAACCGCGGCAGCTATATGTTCCGCAAGAACTGGACCTATGACCCCAGCACGCAGGACCGCGCCGCTACGCTCCAGAATATGGAGGACTGTCTGGGTGCCTTGCAGCGCGAGGTCGAGCGCGGCCGCATCCGTGCCTTTGGCATGAGCAACGAGAGCGCGTGGGGACTGACGCAATGGGCCAATGCGGCCGAGCGTACACGCGGGCCGCGTGTGGCGACCGTGCAGAATGAATATTCGCTGATGTGCCGTCTGGCCGATACGGATGTGGCCGAGACCTGCCACAACGAGGATATAGGGATGCTGTCCTTTTCGCCGCTGGCGACAGGGCTGCTCACGGGCAAATACCAGAAGGGCGCGGTGCCCGACGGCTCGCGCCTGTCGCTCAGCCCCGAGCTGGGCGGGCGCAAGGTGCCGCAAGCGTTCGTGGCCGTGGACGCCTATCTGGCGGTGGCCGAAAAACACGGGCTGGACCCTGTACACATGGCGATGGCCTTTGTGCGCGACCGCCCTTTCATGGCCAGTGCCATCTTTGGTGCAACCTCGATGGAGCAGTTGGAGCGGATCATCGCAGGTGCCGATCTGGTCCTCTCTGACGAAGTGATGGCCGATGTCGATACCGCCCACCGTGCCTATCCGATGCCTTACTAACGCGCACCATATATCTTAGGAGAGACCCATGCCCCTTGCCATGAATACGAATGTTTTCATCACCTGTGCCGTCACCGGATCGGGTGCTACGCAGGACCGCAGTCATCAGGTGCCACGCTCGCCCGAGGAGATCGCCAACAGCGCGATCAAGGCCGCGCAGGCGGGGGCAGCCGTGGTGCATTGCCACGTGCGCGACCCCGAGACGGGCGCGCCCAGCCGTGATGTCGCGCTCTACCGCGAATTGACCGAGCGTGTGCGCGACAGCGACACCGATGTGGTGCTGAACCTCACGGCGGGCATGGGCGGGGATATCATCTTTGGCGGTGTGGAAAACCCGATGGACCTGAACAAGGACGCCACGGACATGGTGGGTGCTACCGAACGGATGGCCCATATCACTAAATGCCTGCCGGAGATCTGCACGCTCGACTGTGGCACGATGAACTTTGCCGAGGCCGATTACGTCATGACCAACACGCCCGGCATGTTGGTGGCAATGGGGCAGATGATGACCGATCTGGGCGTAAAGCCCGAGATCGAAGCCTTTGACACAGGCCACCTGTGGTACGCAAAGGAATTGGTCAAGCAGGGCGTGCTGGACAGCCCCGCACTGGTGCAGCTTTGCATGGGCGTCAAATGGGGGGCACCCGATGATCTGAACACCTTCATGGCGATGGTTAACAACGTACCCGACGACTGGACGTTCTCGGCCTTCGGACTGGGGCGCAACCAGATGGCTTATGTCGCGGCCAGTGTGCTGGCGGGCGGCCACGTGCGTGTGGGGCTGGAGGATAACCTGTGGCTCGACAAGGGCGTGCTGGCGGAAAACCACCAGCTGGTGACCCGCGCGCGCGGCATCATCGAGGCGATGGGTGCCACGTTGATGAGCCCTGCGCAGGTGCGCGAGAAACTCGGCCTGCAAAAGCGGATGCCTCGGTGATACGCATCGCCACGGCGCTTGTTGTTCTGGCGCTGGGCGCTTGTGCTGCCCAGACGCCAAAAGTGACGACGCTGCAAGGCTACCGCGACCGCAGCGCGGTGATCGGCGCGACCTCGCGCTTTGACGAGGCCAGATTTGCGGGTGTTTGGTATATCCGCGCGGGATTTGAGCCTGATCTGGGGCGGATGGCTTTCCGTATGGGGACAAGCCCCGGAGGGCCTGTGATGCGGCTGGGTGCGTTTGTCTGCGATCCCGCCGGGGTTTGTGGCGATTTTGCGCAGGATCTACCCTTGAAGCGCCTCGGGAATGGCCGGTTCGTCACAAAGATGCCCGGCGGCGAGACGCGAGAATTCTGGGTGCTCTGGGTGGATGAGGGCTTCCGCACTGCGGTACTGGGCAACCCGGACGGCACCTTTGGCTGGATTGTGGATCGCAGTACAAAGGGTGGTACCGACCGTATCAGGGCAGCGCGCGAGATATTGGATTTCAACGGCTATGATGTGAGCCAACTGAAGGTGGTTAAATGAGCAAGACAGCAGCGATTATCGGCGGTGGTGTGATCGGTGGCGGCTGGGCCGCGCGATTTTTGTTGAATGGATGGGACGTTCAGGTGTTTGACCCTGACCCACAGTCGGAACGCAAGATCGGTGAGGTGATGGCCAATGCGCGCCGCTCGCTGCCGGGTCTGACCGACGTTGCCTTGCCCGCCGAAGGCAGGCTTACGTTTTGCGACACGATTGCGCAGGCGGTTACGGGTGCCGACTGGATACAGGAAAGCGTGCCGGAGCGGCTGGACATCAAGCACAAGACCTTTGCCGAAATCCAGAGCGCTTGTGCGCCGGATGCGGTGATCGGCTCGTCCACCTCCGGTTTCAAGCCGTCCGAGTTGCACGAAGGGGCCGCGCGCCCCGCGCAGATCATGGTCGCGCATCCGTTCAACCCCGTGTATCTGCTGCCGCTGGTGGAACTGGTTGCGGTGAATGCTGATCCTGTGCTGGTCGACAAAGCCAAAGAGCTGCTCACCTCCATAGGCATGTACCCGCTGCATCTGAAAAAAGAGATCGACGCGCATGTGGCGGATCGGTTCCTCGAGGCTGTGTGGCGCGAGGCGCTTTGGCTGGTCAAGGATGGTATCGCCACCACCGAGGAGATCGACAACGCCATCCGCTACGGCTTTGGCATCCGCTGGGCGCAGATGGGCCTGTTCGAGACCTACCGTGTGGCGGGCGGCGAGGCAGGCATGAAGCACTTCATGGCGCAATTCGGTCCCGCGCTGAAATGGCCGTGGACCAAGCTGATGGACGTACCCGAGTTCAACGACGAACTGGTGGATCTCATTGCAGGCCAGTCGGATGCGCAATCGGGAATGCACAGCATTCGTGATCTGGAGCGGATCCGCGACAACAATCTGGTCGCCATGATGCGCGGGCTTAAATCGCAGGATTGGGGGGCGGGTGCCTTGCTGAATGCGCAGGAGCGCGAGATGCGGATAGGCACGGTGCATGGCGCGGTTGCGGCGGACCTCCCCGCTGATGCATTGGTCGAGACGGCGCACCGCACGGTGCCGCTCGATTGGACGGACTACAACGGCCACATGACTGAAGCGCGCTACCTGCACGCCTTTGCAGATGCAACTGACCGGTTTATGACGATCATCGGATGTGACGCCGAATACATCGCCTCCGGTGGCAGTTATTTCACCGCCGAGACGCATATCCGTCATCTGGACGAGGTGAATGCGGGAGCCGTGATTACCATACGTACCCGTGTGGTTTTGGGCGAAGGCAAGAAGATGCATCTCTTCCACGAGATGTATGAGGGCGACCGTTTGCTGGCCACGGGCGAGCATTTCCTGCTGCATGTCAGTCTGGATACCCGCAAGCCCACGGCCCCCGCACCTCACATAGAAGCGGCGCTGGCGCGCTTTGCCGAGGGGCACGCGACGCTGCCTGCGCCCGACGGGCTGGGCCGTGCCATTGGTGCGCCGAGATAGTGATGGCCTCTGGCGCAAGGGCGCGGTTTAGGGCAGGAGAACGGGATGGAACGTCCTGAACTCTGGATTATCGTCACCTTTCTGGCCGCCGCTTTTCAAACGGTGCGCTTTATGCTGCAAAAAGTGCTGGCGACCTCCACGCTCAGTCCGGCGGGTGCGACGTTCTCGCGGTTTCTCTATTCCGCGCCTTTCATCGCGCTGCTTCTGGTCGTCTACATGCAGGCAACCCAGGCCCAATTGCCCGCCCTGAGCGCACGCTTCTGGGGCTTTGGTCTGCTGGGTGCGATAACGCAAATCGTAGCGACGGTCTGTGTGGTGGCGTTGTTTAAAGAACGTAACTTTGCCGTTGGTATCACCTTCAAGAAGACCGAAGTTATCCAGACCGTGTTGGTCGGTGTACTGCTCTTGGGTGAATTGGTCAGCTGGGGCGGTTTCGCGGCGATTGCGCTGGGGCTGGTGGGGCTGTTGCTGCTGTCGGGCGGCAAGGAGGCGCGGGGCTTTCACCTGTCGGACTTTCGTAACCGCGCGGCGGGGCTGGGCATTGCCAGTGGTATCCTGTTTGCCTTCTCTGCGGTCAGCTATCGCGGTGCATCGCTGACACTGGCGGCAGACGACCCGCTGCTGCGCGCAGGTGTAACGCTGATGGCGGTGGTGGCGATGCAAACGCTGGTGATGGTGGTCTGGCTGGCCCTGCGCGAGCGCGGCGAGATGGGCCGCGTGTGGGGCGCGCGGCGCGTGGCGGTCTGGATCGGGCTGACGTCCATGGGGGGATCGCTGTGCTGGTTCATTGCCTTCACGCTGCAAAATGCGGCCTATGTCAAAGCCTTGGGGCAGGTCGAGCTGATCCTCAGCATCCTAGCCTCCACGCTGTTCTTCAAAGAGAAAATCACCTCTCGCGAAGCGATCGGCATGGCGATCCTCGTGGCGTCGATCCTGCTGCTGATCCTTGCGATCTAGGCTTTGTCGGCGTAGGGGCCCGACTGGCCCTTGAGGCGCAGGAACAGACTTTCCTCCTCGTTATTTTTGAAAAACGGGACCGAGACGGGGGCGTCGAATTCGCGCGCGCGGGCCTCGACCTCGGCCAGCACGACCTCGGTGATGAAGGGCATGTCAAAGCTGCGCGCCTCGGTCAGGGGCACCCATTGCAGATGCGAAAGCTCGTCACAGGCGGCGTCAAAATTGTCGGGATCGCTGGCGATGTCATCCACATCGACCAGAAAGAACCGCGCATCAAAGCGACGTGGGCGGCCCGGCGGGGTGATGGCGCGGAATACGAATTGCAGTGGCGCGGCATGGGGCAGGTGGCCAGTCGCGGCGAAGGTCTCCCAATCGGGTGGGACATCGCCCTCCCATGTGCTCTTTTGTCCCAGGATCAGGCCGGTTTCCTCCCACAACTCGCGCACTGCGGCGACGGGGATGGCATGGGCGAGGGCGGAATCCACATCCTCGCCAATCCGCGCGGCGCACCGTTCGGTCAGGGTTGTGGCCAGCGGCACATGCGCGTCACCCGCGTCCACCGCACCACCTGGAAAGACGAATTTGTTGGGCATGAAGGCTGCCTTGGCGCCGCGCTGGCCCATCAGAATGGAGGGAGTGGTCATCCGGTCACGGATCACAATCACCGTGGCCGCGTTGCGGATCGCCGTTTTGTCTATCGTCATCAGGCCCTCTTGTGGTCAGGGGCCGGTCAGGTGCTGCGTGCGAAGCCGCCCATGCCTTTGGCCCATTGGAAGCCGATCATGGCCCCTTTCAGTCTGGGCAGAAGGTAGAGGGACAAAGCCACCGTGCCAACTGCAAAGATGGTGAAAAGGACAATCGGCTCGGGGCGGAATTGTACAAACACAACATGCAAGAGAGGCGCTATCAGGTGCCCGACAAGCAAAATCGTCAAATAGGCAGGGCCGTCATCAGCGCGGTGGTGCTGGAATTCCTGCTCGCAAACGGTGCAATGATCATGAACCTTGAGATAATTGAACAACAGCGGGCCAGCACCACAGTTCGGGCACTTCTGGCGCCAGCCGCGCATCATGGCGGGCAGGCGGGGACGCTCGGATGTGGCGATGTCGGAGGTGCTGGTTGATGATGGCATGATGGAATCCTGCAGCTAGGTGTGCGCCCCTGAATGCGCCATCTGCCGGAAAAAAGGAAGGTGGCGATTTGTCTCAACATACATGAGGCGCCAAATTTTTCCGATTTCTGCGACGGAAGTTCTGTGGAGTGGCGTATCACCCCCAACTGCACAGGAGAAATAGCCTGCGCAGATCACAAAAAATGGAGACCACCATGTTCAAAGAGACATTCACGGCGCTGGCGATTGTTGCGGGCCTTGTTGCTACAGGTGCTCAGGCGCGCGAGGGCAGTGACCGCATGCAGGAACGCTTTGGCCAGATTGATGCCAATGGCGACGGCCAGATCACGGTCGAGGAAATGAACGCCCAAGCGGAGGTGCGGTTTGCCGCAGCGGATGCGGATGGCAACGGCGCGCTGAGCCCGGAAGAAATGACGTCCGGCAAGCAAGGCCGCCGGTCGGCCCGTCTGCTGGAGCGGTTTGACACCGACAAGGACGGCAGCCTGAGTGCTACGGAACTGACCGCAATGGACAATGAACCGCATGAGCGTGCTGCAAAGCACTTTGATCGGATGGACGCGGACAAGAGCGGTGATCTGTCGCTCGCCGAGATGCAGGGACGTCGTGATCCCGCGAAGATGGTCACACGGCTGGACGCGGACAATAACGGCAGCCTGAGCCTTGAGGAGTTTGCAAAGGCGCGCGGCCATGGCAAACACATGGGCAAGGATAAAAAGGACCGCGCGGCGGACTGATCCTTGACACCTTTGTCGCGGCGGCTCTGGATTGAGGGTCGCCGTGGCAGCCGGTTGCGGAAAGAGCATGTGAGAGACACAGCCGAGCATATTGCCGCGCGCGATGCGGATGCCGATCTGCTGGCGCGTTATGCGGCGGGAGATGGCGCAGCGGCGCGTCTGCTGGCCGCACGTCTGTCGCCACGGGCCTATGCCCACGCCTACCGCGTGCTTGGCGACAGTGCCGAGGCTGAGGATGTCACGCAGGAAGCGATGCTGCGCCTGTGGAAGCAGGCGGCGGACTGGGACGGCGCGCGCGCGCAGGCGTCTACCTGGCTCTACCGTGTGGTGGCGAACCTGTGTGCAGACAGGCTGCGCCGCCGCAGGACCGAGCCGCTGGACGAGGCCAACGCGCCTGCCGATCCGGCCCGAAGTGTGGAGGCGCAGTTGCAGGACAACGCGCGCCACGATGCGTTGCAGGCGGCATTGATGCGACTGCCGGAACGGCAGCGGCAGGCGGTTGTGCTGCGGCATATCGAGGGATTGGCGAACCCGGATATCGCCGCGATCTTGGACGTGGGTGTGGCGGCGGTCGAGAGCCTGACCTCTCGCGGAAAACGGGCACTGACAGCGGATCTGGCCGCGCAGCGCGATGCATTGGGGTATGACGATGAAACACAATGAAGATCATGATCTGGAGGCATTCTTTGACGCGGCCCGTGCTGCTCCGCCTCAGATGCCGTCCGGCCTGATGGCGCGGATCGTGGCGGATGCGGCGGTACACCAGCGCCCGCCACCGCTTTGGCGGCGCACAATGGCGGCCTTGGGTGGCCCCGTGGCGATGGGCGGGTTGGTCACGGCGACTGTCGCGGGCTTCTGGTTGGGGCTGGTGCCACCGCAGGATACGGTCGATCCGCTGGTGCTGATCGGGGTTGTCGATCTGGCGGCTGAGGACGAGATGACGGATGTTTTGTACGCGGGTTGGTATAGCGACGAGGGATGATGTGATGGATCAAGTGAAACATAAAAAACGCTGGATGCCGGTTGTCCTGACCCTGTCGCTGGCGCTCAATCTGGCGGTGGTGGCAGCGCTTGCCGGAGCGGCATGGCGGCACAAGGAGGCGGACCGCAGTCCGCGCGCGGCACGCGGAGGGGCGATTTACATGCAGGCCCTGCCGCGGGAAGTCAGGCGCGAGATATTCCGTGATCTGCGCGCGGTCATGCCCGCCCGGCAGGACCCCGTTGATATGATCGCAGCCCTGCGACAGGTGCCGTTTGATCCGGCCGCCGCTGAAGCGGTGCTCGCGTCCGAGCGCGGGGTGGCCTGGATGCGTGAGGACGCTGCCAGCTCTGCATGGCTTGAGTATATTACAGCGTTGCCTGATGCCGAGCGGGAGGCCTATGCCAACCGGTTGCAAGAGATATTGGCGCAGCGGAACGCACGTAAAAGTCGCAATGGCGGCTAGCGCTCGGGATTAATGCAGGCTCAGGCCGCGGGTCTTGTGTGCGGTGCGCTGAGAGTGACGCGATTACGCCCCTGCATTTTCGCGCCATAGAGCGCCTTGTCCGCACGGTCCAGCAGAGCATCCACGTTCTCGGGTTTGCGGATGGCAGCGCAAAGATGTTCCATGCCGATTGCAAGGCCGAGACTGATCGTGATCGGGACCGGCTTGTGTGCACCTGGGATGGAAAAGGGCATGCCGCCGATGGCATCGCACATGCGGTTGGCAAGGCTGCGCGCCGCGAGAGCGTCTGTTGCAGGCATCGCTACCAGAAACTCCTCGCCGCCCATGCGGGCGACCATATCGGTGTTGCGTACCGCATTGCGCAGACGTCTTGCCGTTTCCGTCAGGACCGCATCGCCCGAGGCATGGCCGTAATCATCATTGATCCGTTTGAAATGGTCCATATCGGCCAAAATTACTGCAAAAGGCGTGCCGTTTGCGGCGCTGTTTTCAATCATGCGGGTCATAAAGGGCATCGCATAGCGACGGTTGTAAAGGCCCGTTAGCGGGTCATTGACCACTTCACGCAGGCCGGTCCGCACGCTTTGGAGCATCTGTGCAACCTGTTGCTTGCGGCGCAGAAGTACCTGCACGCGCAACGCCAGTTCGGTGGCATCAAAGTCGCCGATCATCACATCATCGGCCCCCATATCCAAGGCCGAGGTGGCGCGTTGCGGGTCGGGCGTTTTCTGTATCACCAAAAGGGCGATTTCACGGGTGTGCGCGCTCGCGCGGAGCGCCGATATCAGGCGCAGACATTCCTCCGTGGTCTCCGCCGCATCGGGCAGGACCAGCACAACCGCATCCGGTGCGGCACCCGCGTGCAACTGGGCGAGGGCATGCCGCAAGCGCGCCACGGAATACCGCGCGCGCAATTGCGGTACCAAATGCCGGACCCATCCTTGGAGTACTGCGGCATCCAGACCGATCAGCGTCACATTGCTGGGACGAGTAAACATTGCAGGTGCCTCGGCAAGTCCAAGCGCACAGTTTGTATCATCACGGATCCGCCATTCCGCCAGTTCGTTATGGGCGCGGATCATGTTGCGTACGCGGCCCATCAGCAACGTCTCATTTACCGGTTTGACCATGATGTCAAAAGCACCCGCACGCAATGTTGCAAGGCGCTGCTCCGGGTCGCGGCTACTGGCGATGGCCAGAACAGGCAGGGCGGCCGTCTGCGACTGGCTGCGTAACTGCGCACACAGATCGGCGGCAGGCCCGTCGGGCAGGTTAATTGCCGTGATCACCAGATCGGGCGGTTCGCTGCGGATCAGTTCCAGCGCTTCGGCGATCGTGTTGGCCTGGATGACTTGATAAAAGGCTGCTGTCAGCTTGACCTTCAGCACAATACGATTGGTCGAAATACCGTCAATGATGAGGATTTTACCCTGCATTTCGATCCCTTTCCAATTCGCATTAAGTTCTGCTTTAGTTTTCTGACCAATTGATTAACAAAGCGTTGAGATTTTCTTACAAATGGATCCCGTTCATGGCTGTTACGCGAAATATTGCCGAAACAATCGCGCTACAGGCTTTGGGCTGGTTGGTGGGCAACGATGACCTGTTGCCGGTGTTTCTGGGGGCTACGGGCGTGTCCGAAGGCGACATGCGAACCGCCGCGCACGATCCGGAGTTTCTGGGCTCGGTTCTGGATTTCATCATGATGGATGATGTTTGGGTAATCGAATTTTGCGATTCTCACAGCCTGCCGTACGAGCGGCTGGCGGAAGCGCGAGGGATGCTGCCCGGGGGAGAAATGGTCCATTGGACATGAGTGAAAAACATATTCCAATCAAAGGGTTTTGCTTTGACAAGGATGGTACGCTGTTTGATTTTGCAGCGACCTGGGAGGCGTGGGCAAAAGCATTCTTGCGCCGTGCTGCTGAGGGCTGCGAGGCGCGCGCAACCCTGTTGGGAGCGGCGATAGGTTTCGATCTGGAGCTGGGCAAATTCGCGTTCGACAGTCTGGTGATTGCCGGCACCGCGGGTGAGGTCACGGATGCGCTTATGCCCTATTTCACACATATGCCGCGTGCGGCGCTGCTGGAAATGCTGAACGAGGAGGCCGCGCGCGCGCCGCAACAGCCCGCCGTACCCCTGCGCCCGCTGCTGGAGGGGTTGCGCGCGCAAGGTTTGGCACTGGGCGTGGCCACAAATGATGCCGAAGGGCCCGCGCTGGCCCATCTGGGTGCTGCAGGTGTGACGGATTTGTTCGATTTTATTGCAGGATATGACAGCGGCCACGGGGGCAAGCCCGCGCCGGGCCAGTTGCTGGCCTTTGCATCGGCTGTGGACTTGCCGCCTGAGCAGATCGTGATGGTGGGCGACAGTACCCATGACCTGCATGCAGGCCGCGCGGCAGGTATGCGAACGATTGGTGTATTGACCGGAACCGCACTGGCGGCGCAGCTGGCGCCCCATGCGGATGTCGTTTTGGGTGACATCGGCGAGATACCCGCGTGGTTGTCGGCCCAAGACAAGTCCTGAGCTGCCAAAAACGACGGTTTCCGTCGTGAACGGATAGGCTGCGCCTGCCGTGATGGGGCCTTCTGAAGGCAACAGACCGAAAGGAACCGCCATGTCAGACGTGCCAAAACGCAGAGCCCGCACAGGGGGGCGCGCAGGAGCCCAGACCCGCCGGGGCACCGCCGTGATCGAACAGATGCCGTGGAATCCTCCTGTCAATATCGACGCGCCGACTGAACCGCTCCGTCCTGAAGGGGTCGCGGCGATTCACGATGGTGCCATGCGAATACTCGAGGAAATCGGGATTGAAATCCTGAACCACGAAGCGTTGGAGATTCTTCGCAAAGCAGGCTGTACGATCAACGGCGAAAATGTCCGGATGGGCCGGGACATGGTGATGGAATACGTCGCCCTGGCCCCGTCTGAGTTCACGCTGACCCCGCGCAACCCGGACCGCAAGATCACCATCGGCGGCCGGAACATGGTATTTGGCAACGTCTCCTCGCCCCCCAACTATTGGGACATGGCGCAGGGCCGCAAGGTGCCCGGCACCCGCGGGATGTGTCGTGATCTGCTGAAACTGACGCAATATTTCAACTGCATCCACTTTGCAGGCGGCTATCCGGTCGAGCCGGTGGATATCCATGCGTCGGTGCGGCATCTTGATGTGCTTTATGACAAGCTGACGCTGACGGATAAGGCGATGCACGCTTACAGTCTGGGCAAGGAGCGGGTGGAGGATGTGATGGAGATGGTGCGCATCTCCGGTGGCTGGAGCCATGAGGCGTTCGAGGCCAGTCCGAAAATGTATACCAACATCAATTCCACCTCGCCTCTCAAGCATGACATTCCCATGCTGGATGGCTGGATGCGTCTGGCACGGCGCAATCAGGGGCTGGTGGTGACGCCGTTCACACTCGCCGGTGCGATGGCGCCGGTGACCATGGCGGGAGCGGTGGCGCAATCGCTGGCCGAGGCGCTGATCGCTGTGGTGCTGGCGCAGATCATCCGCCCTGGAGTGGGCGTGGCGATTGGAACTTTTACCTCCAACGTGGATATGAAGACCGGCGCGCCGGCTTTCGGGACACCCGAGTACATGCGCGCGACCCAGATGACCGGCCAGTTGTGCCGCTTCTATGGGCTGCCGATGCGGTCCTCCGGGGTGTGTGCGGCCAATGTGCCTGACGGACAGGCGATGTGGGAGACGTCCAATTCACTTTGGGCTGCTGTGCAATCGGGCACCAACATGGTCTATCACGCGGCAGGTTGGCTTGAGGGCGGGCTGATTGCTTCCCCCGAGAAGTTCATCATGGATTGTGAAGTGCTACAGCAAATCCAGCGCTACATGGACCCCGCAATCTGTGCCACCGGCCCGGACGAAATTGCGCTAGATGCGATCAAATCTGTTGGCAATCAGGGGCATTTTTTTGGCATCCAACACACGCAGGACCGCTATACCACTGCCTTCTACCAGCCATTCCTGAGTGATTGGACGAATTACGAGGGTTGGGAGGTGGCAGGCGGGATCTGGACGCAGGAGCGCGCCCACCACATGTTCAAGGAGATCGTTGGCAGCTTCGAGGAGCCGCCCATGGATGTGGCGATCCGCGACGAGCTGGCTGATTTCGTCGCGCGGCGTAAGGCGGAAGGTGGCGCGCCAACGGATTTTTAACCATCCGGATAAATTTTGATTCGCCATTAGCTTCATATTAACGCGCCCCCCGCATCACTGGGGGACAGCAGCAATACGGGACCATGATGCACGGGCTTATCAATCACAGTTTCCAGCAATACATGTGTGACAGCTACGGCAAGGACGCGTGGCTTGAAGTTGCTGCGCGGGCAGGGGTCTCGCCGCCTACGTTCGAGCCGATGCTGACTTATGAGGACGCGATCACGCCCGCAGTGCTTGATGCGATGGCGCTGCTGCTGCGCCGCTCGCGCGGCGAGGTGATGGAGGATATCGGCGCCTACCTTGTGTCCCACCCCAACACCGAAGCCGTGCGCCGCCTGCTGCGGTTCGGCGGTATGAACTTCGAGGATTTTCTGCATTCGCTGGATGATTTGCCGGGCAGGGCGCGTATGGCGGTGGCTGATCTGCATCTCCCCGCGATCGAGCTTTATGGCCATGACGGCGGTCGCTACAGCCTGATCTGCGACAGTCCGACGCCGGGTTTTGGCCATCTGATGATGGGGATCTTGCGGGTAATGGCCGATGACTATGGTGCGCTGGCCCTGCTGGAGCTGGAAAACAGCGCGAATGGCCGCGAGATTGTGCAAATCCAGCTGATCCAGAGCGATTTCACTGATGGACGCGCCTTTGATCTGGGGGGGCGCAGCGCATGAACGGCCGGCCTGATCCCAAGGTGCTGGATGTCCTGTGTCCGATGCATCTGATGCTCGATGCGCAGGGCGTCATCATCCACGCAGGCCCGACCACACAAAAGCTGCACCCGGAGATGCCGCTGGTTGGAATATCATTTTTGGAAGCGTTCACGATCCTGCGCCCGCGTGGGATTGCAACGATGGACGGGCTGTTCGGCGTTCGCAACATCAAGCTGCATCTGGAGTTGAAGGGCAGCCGGCCTGTACGGCTCAAGGGTGTACTGGTGTCGGCCGGACAGGGGACGGCAATTGTGAACCTGTCCTTCGGGATTACCATTCTGGACAGTGTGCGCGACTATGCGCTGACCAATGCCGATTTTGCGGCAACAGATCTGGCCATCGAAATGCTCTATCTGGTGGAGGCCAACGCGGCGGCAATGGAGGCGTCGCGCAAGCTGAACCTGCGCCTGCAAGGGGCCAAGACCGTCGCAGAGGAACAGGCCTACACGGACACGTTGACCGGGTTACGTAACCGCCGCGCGCTGGACCAGACGCTGGAGCGGTTGCTGGCGGCGAATGTGCGCTTTGCCGTCATGCATATTGATCTGGATTATTTCAAGGCGGTCAATGACACGTTGGGCCACGCAGCGGGAGATCATGTGTTGCAGGTTGTGGCCACTGCCATGCTGGAAGAGACCCGCACCTCCGATACGGTTGCGCGGGTGGGCGGTGATGAATTCACGGTGATCTTGCCCGATGTGGGCGACATCGGCATCCTGCACCGCATCGGACGCCGGATCATCGAACGGATCGAGACGCCGGTGCCTTTCAACGGCCAGATCTGTGAAATCTCGGCCAGCATCGGAACGGTATGGATACAGGGGGGCAACAACCAGACCCGCAAGCAGGTGATGGAGGATGCCGACATAGCCCTTTACGCCTCCAAGAGTGAAGGCCGCGCGCGACAGACTTTCTACACCCCCGAGATGCGTCAAAGTGCAAATAATGTGGCGCCCCCCTCCAGCCGTAGTGACCGCGAGGCCTGAGGAGAGCGTCTCTGCTGGGGCGCAAATACCGCTCGGCACCTGAAAACACATAGCACCCCTAAGGGAGTGTGGACCGCTTCGACATGCTGGCGTAAAGACGCATGCATGACCCAGAGCCGCTCCCTTATTTCCCGCATTCGTAGCCGGCTGGCGCAGGCCGCGCGCCAGCGACTGTTTGCACGTTCTGTCACGCATCTGCATGGTGCGGGTTTCACTGTCCCGCGGGGAGAGGTTCTGGCCATCGTTCTGGTGCGCGACGGTACATACTATCTTGACGCGTTTCTCGACTATTACCGCGCCATGGGCATCCGGTATTTTGCCTTTATCGATAACGGCTCCAGCGATGACACGGTTGCGCGTATTGCAGCAGAGCCTGGCTGCGTAATTGACCAGGCAGTCTTGCCGCTGGCCCAATACGAAGACCTCATGCGCGCTTATCCCGCACAAACCTATGGTCAGGACCGCTGGTGTCTTTACGTTGATATGGACGAACAGTTCGACTTCGAGGGCCGTGAGACCCACGGGCTGCCCGCATTACTGCGCTATCTTGAAGCGCGCGGTGATACCGCGCTGATGGCGCAAATGCTGGAGATGTTTCCGATCGCGCCTTTGGCCGCCGTGCAGGATCTGAGCTTTGCGCAGGCGCTGGATGCGTTTTCCTGGTATGACATCAGCAAGATAGACAGTTTCGACTACCACTCCGAACAGCTCGACTTTGACGTGCTGCTGCGCGGCAACACGCTGGCAAACAATGCGCTGAAGTTTAAATTCGGCGGCATCCGCGGCAAGGTCTTTGGCGAAGCGTGCTGCCTTACCAAACACCCGCTGGTCTTCAACGGTCCGCAGGTAAAGCCTGGCCAGCATCCGCATCTGTCACAAAATGTGGTTGTTTCCGATTTCACTGCTGTAATCCGGCACTATAAATTTGCCGGGAATGTTGCGGCGCGCGATGCCGTCTCCGCCACCCGTGGCGGTGTGGCCCATGGTGAAGACCATGCACGGCTGGAGGTTCTGGGAGCGCGCAGTGATTTGACGCTCCATTCCGGCGATGCCCGGCAATGGGCAGGCATTACGCCGCTGGTTGAGGCCGGATTTCTGATCGCCTCGCCGGACTACACAGCGTTTCTTGAGCAGGAGCCGGTATGAGCATCGCGGCCGTTGTCATCGGCCGGAACGAAGGCGCGCGGTTGGTGGCCTGTCTGGACGCGTTGGCAGATGTCTCACCGGTGATTTACGTTGACAGCGGGTCCACCGACGGCTCGGTTGCAGCTGCGCAGGCGCGCGGCGCACAGGTGGTGCAGCTGGATATGTCACAGCCCTTCACCGCCGCGCGGGCGCGCAATGCTGGTCTGGCCGTGTTGCCTGATGGCGCAGAGCTGGTGCAGTTTCTGGACGGGGACTGTGTGGTGCAGGCGGATTGGCTTGCGCAAGCGCGGGCGTTTCTTGCCGACCATCCAGATGTGGCGGTGGTCTGTGGTCGCAGACGCGAGATGTACCCCGAGGCGTCCGTCTACAATCGCCTGATCGACGCGGAATGGGACACGCCTGTGGGGCAAGCCAAGGCTTGCGGGGGCGATGCGTTGATGCGGGTGGCGCCCTTGCGTGCCGTCGGCGGCTACCGTGACGATCTGATTGCGGGGGAGGAGCCGGACCTGTGCTTGCGTCTGCGGCATGCGGGCTGGCAGATCTGGCGGCTGGACGCCGAGATGACGGCCCATGACGCGCAGATCATGCGGTTGGGGCAGTGGTGGCAGCGCAGCAAGCGGGCCGGCCATGCCTTTGCCGAGGGCGCCGCCCTCCATGGTGTTGCGCCCGAAAGGCACTGGGTCGTCGAAACACGCCGCGCGCTGCTTTGGGGCGTGGGGATACCGCTGTTCATTGCTTTGCTGACACTGCTGGTTGGCCCCTTGGGGCTGTTGGCGGCGTTGGTGTATCCGCTGCAAGTGCTGCGTCTGGCACAGCGCGGAGGTTTGCCGTGGGCGTTTTTCAGTGTTTTGGGCAAGTTCGCAGAGGCGCGCGGTGCACTGGGCTATTACTGGCGGCGTCTCAGCGGCGGTCCGAGAAAGCTGATCGAGTATAAATAGCTACCGTTGCCGCCAAGCGTCCAGCGTCAGCCGCGGCAGGATGGCAAAGCATTTGGCGTAGCGTGGAATCATCCGCTTGGGGCTTTGCAGTGCGCGCCAGAGCCACTCCAGTGCCAGCATCCGCATGACTTTTGGGGCGCGCACCTGATGGCCCGACAGAAAGTCCAGTCCAGCGCCGATTGAGGCAAAGCCGACGGCGGGCGCGCGGTTACGGGCGAAGGCAGCAAACAGCTCCTGCTTGGGCGCACCGAGGGCGATGAAGCACAACCGCGCGCCGGAGGTATTCAGCATCTCAAAAATCCGCGCGGCTTCATCGCCTGCGGGATCAAAGCCGTAGGCGGGGGCGTGGGTCAGCACGATGTTGATGCGGGGCACCCGCGTCTCCAGCGCCGCCTTGGCCCCGGCAAGGGCAGCATCCGAGCTGCCGACGAGTGCCACCGGCATCTTCATCTCTGCGGCCAGTTCACTCAGCGGGATCACCAGATCCGAGCCGGGCATCAGCTCCAGCGGTTGGCGCGCCAGTTGTGATAGCCAGACAACCGGGCGGCCATCGGCCACGACCAGATCCTGCGCCTGATAAGCGGTCACGAATGCCGGATCGATTGGCAGTTTTGTCAGATGGTCAAGGTTCAGCGTAGCCAATGCGAATCCGCGCCCCTGCTCGAATTTTCCCCGAACCGCCCGAAACAATGACGCACGGTCGGGGATATTAACCTCGACTGTGGAACGGTTCTGCCCGAATTTCACACTGCACCTGTGCAGCAATGCCACATCCGGGCGGAGGGGGTGCATGTGTCTGGGGTCAAATTATCATTCCGTTACAGCGTTTTAGCGGTATGGCCTCGCGTGGATGAGGTGTGCTCTGCGCAAACTAGCCAGATGACAACCGCCTGCATAGGGTGTATTTACACCTCCCGACACCCCCGTCCGCTGTGCAGCTGAGGAGCACGATGCCCAACGCCGTTGCCTATCTGATGCTGCTGATCTGGCCTGCGGTCTGCCTTGTGCTGTTCCGCACCCAGAAGGTTGAGCGGGCAATTGTGTGGTCCATCCTTGGCGGATATCTGCTGCTGCCGCCGCTGGCGGAGTTCAACCTGCCGTTGGTGCCCGCCATGGACAAGGTGTCTATTCCCAACCTCAGCGTGCTTGCTATTTTGATGTTTGCAACCGCCCATAAGGTACACCTATGGCCCGAAAGCAGAATTGCACGGGTGCTGATCTTTTTGCTGGTGTTCGGTGCGATCCCCACAGTGCTGACCAACCCCGAACCGATCCTGTTCGAGGTCCTGCGCGACGCGGATCCGATCCTGTTTCTGGTGGACGCGCTGCCAGGCCAGTCCGTCCGCGATATCGGCTCGGTACTGATCGGGCAGGCTCTGACCATTGTGCCTTTCCTTGTGGCGCGGCAATTCCTGAATTCAGAGACCGGCCTGCGCGAACTGTTGCTGGCGCTCGCCATAGGGGCCACCGCCTATTCGGTGCCATCCTTCATGGAAATGCAGCTGTCGCCGATGATAAATATCTGGGTCTACGGGTTCTTCCAGCACAGTTTCGAACAGACCATTCGCGCGGGTGGCTATCGCCCTATTGTATTCTTGCCGCACGGGCTGTGGCTGGCGTTGCTTGTCTGTACGGCTGCGATGGCGGCGGCAACGCTTGCGCGTCTGACGCCGCCGGTTGACCGCTGGAAAGCCGTGCTTTGGACGATTTATCTGATGGTGTTTTTGCTGGCCTGCAAAAGTGCTGCCTCCATTGCCTACGGCATGGTGCTGGTGCCAATTGTCTATCTGGCGCCGCGCCGGTGGTTGATCTTGCTGGCGACACTGTTTGCGCTGGTCGCCGTGACCTATCCGATGCTGCGCAATCTGCACTTGATCCCGACAGACGAGGTCGTGGCAAAAGTGGCCACAGTCAATCCCAACCGCGCGCAATCGCTCGAGTACCGCTTTCTCAACGAGGAACAACTTCTTGAGCGCGCTGCTGAAAAGCCCGCCTTCGGGTGGAGCGGCTGGGGCCGGAGCCTTGTCCGGGACCCGGAGGTCGGAGAGATCCTGACCATTCCTGATGGCCGCTGGATCATCGTCTTTGGCAGTTTTGGCTGGCTCGGGTATATCGCCGAATTCGGGCTGTTGGCGTTGCCGCTGGTGTTGATGGGCATTTATGCGCTGCGCCACCGAGAGGCGGACTTGTCGCCCTACATTGGCGCGGTGGCGATGATTTTGGGAACGACCCTTTTGGATATGTTGCTCAACGCGACACTAACGCCGTTTACATGGCTGACCGCAGGCGCGATTTTAGGCTATGTCGAGCGGGTGAACCCACGCCGAGCAGCCAAGCCGCGCTATGCGCTGCGCAGCAGCCCTGTAATAGGGCAAAAGCGCGAGGCGGCCTCGCGAAGCGTGATGTAAAGACGTTTTTCCATCGGGATTGCCACAAAATGGTCTAATTTTTTTGTGATACCCCCGCATCGTGTCCGGTTGATATCCAATGACCGTTTTTGCATGTGGATTTACTGTGGTAATATAAACTCTTTCAGGCTTGAATGTTTGACCGTGGTCACGAAATAGACATTTTCGTCCCATATTGGCAGGTTAAGGGGCTTTTTATGCCCGCTTAGATAGTTCGCTATTTATTCAAATTCTTCGGGGACATGTCCTGGACACAAGCGGGCCAAGAGGTGAGACGTTATGAATGAACACAGCCGCACTGTGAAACCGGTGAACATGGACGCACAAACGGATATTGCCATTGTCGGCATGGCCGTAAACGTGCCCGGAGCCGAGACAGTAGCGGCGTTCTGGGACAATCTGCGCGCGGGTGTTTCCTCGATCCGCAAGCTGGACGAGGCCGAGTTGCTGGCCGCAGGCGAGACGCCCGAGAACATTGCGCGCCGCAACTACGTGCGCGCGGCGGCTGACTTGAGGGGATTCGAGACCTTCGATGCCGAGTTTTTTGGCTTTTCCCCCAAGGATGCGGCCATTCTGGACCCGCAGCACCGCAAGTTTCTTGAGGTCGCTTGGGAAGCGATGGAGCAGGCGGGGCATGTACCGGAAAATGTGGCGGGACCCATCGGCGTCTATGCAGGCTGCGGCATGGGCAGCTATTTCTATTTCAACATTTGCTCGAATCCTGATCTGGTGAACGATGTGGGCATGTTCCTGCTGCGTCACACCGGCAATGACAAGGATTTCCTGTCGACCCGTGTGAGCCATGTGTTTGATCTGAAAGGCCCCTCGATCAACCTGCAAACGGCTTGCTCCACTTCGCTTGTGGCGATCCATTATGCCGCCGCCGCCCTGCGCGCAGGAGAGGTAGACATGGCGCTGGCGGGCGGTGTCACGATCGTGCTGCCGCAGGTGCGCGGGTATCTCTACAAGGAAAACGAGATCCTGTCTCCGGACGGCGAATGTCACGCGTTCGACCACCGTGCGCAGGGAACCGTGTTCGGCTCCGGCGCGGGCTGCGTGGTGCTGAAGCGTCTGGCGGATGCTCAGGCGGACGGGGATCACATCTGGGCGGTGATCAAAGGCTCCGCGCTCAACAACGATGGTGCGGCCAAGGCGGGCTATCTTGCACCGTCTGTGGACGGGCAGGCGGCGGCCATTGGTCTTGCCCTGGCGGCTTCCGGCGTGCCTGCGGACCAGATCGAGATGGTCGAATGT
>Ga0163215_101045_pt1 | contig 22974 bp, 20 predicted proteins | sample SynspAceP_FD_185934 | JGI IMG/M metagenome (GOLD analysis project Ga0163215, IMG submission 185934) | Saline lake microbial communities from Ace Lake in Antarctica - Synechococcus sp. Ace-P (Hybrid Assembly) | ecosystem: Environmental > Aquatic > Non-marine Saline and Alkaline > Saline | place... | reverse complement strand
CAATTTCGCGGTCAATGGACTTCTCGCGAGCGACCGCGTCGGCGATCTGAAGAAGCTCAAGCCTGTTTGCACTGACTGCCATGTCTGTCTCCATATGTCAGACCACAGCTTGTGGCCCTGCTCTGGTTTGGGTCCGCTAAACGGACCGGATCAACTGCGCCCAAACGGCGCCATCAAATTCGCTTTAAATCCGCTTCAGGCCTGATCGCCAGATTCCGGATCTTCCGGGATTTCCCCAGCATTGTTCTCATTGGCGCCTTCATTGGCCGCCTCTGCAGCTTTCGCAACCTTGTCGGCACGCAAGGATTCACGGATCAACTCGTCAGTCAGCACCAGCTTGGCTTCAGCAAGCGCTGAAAACGGGATAACCGCAAGATTCTCCTCGCCATAAGCCGGCTGGTCGCGCTCGACCGAAAACCCTGTCTCGGTGACATCGCGAATGAAGCCACGAAAGCGCTTTCGACCATTGACCAAAACCGACGCATCGCAGCGGGCCAAATGACCTTCCCAGCGCAGAAAATCGGATTTGCGCACCAGCGGGCGATCGATTCCGGGCGAGGATATCTCCAGATGATACGCCTTCTCGACCGGGTCCTCAACATCCAGAACCGGAGAGATCGCGCGGGAAACCGCCTCACAATCCTCAACGTTCATGGTGCCGTCATTGCGTTCAGCCATGATCTGCACAGTCAAACCATTCTGGCCTGACTGGCGAACCCGCACCAGACGCATGCCCAGAGATTGAATGAGCGGCTCGATAATTTCTGCAATGCGCGCATCAACGCCGGTCTCGGTGACCAGTCTTTCCTCATGGGGCATTGCGGCTTCGTCTGTCATCGGGACCGTGTCCTGGCTGCTGCACAAGCCCGCGAACCAGATTTCGGTTCAGGGACAAAATCATGCAGCACATTGAAAGTGCTACAGCGTCCTTTGCGCGTCATCTCTGACTTGACGTGCGCTGCAATGGTTCAACCGACCGTCTGGCAACAAAAAAGAGCGGGTCCTCGCGGGCCCACCCTTGCTCAGAACGATCAAGAATTTGAACGGTATATAGACCCATTTGACCGCTTCGGCAAGGGATTTCCCTCATTACAGCTCCGCGCATCCAACAGGATGCGCAAAGGACGTTGTAACATCCTGAATTAGTGCATCTACGTGACCGTTCAAATGAATTCATGTGAACGTGACATGTATCAGGGCGGGGACAACCGCCAAAGCAGGTGGTTTCAGCTCAACGCAAGCGATCGAATTCCAGATAGCAAGGCGTGCGGCCTTCTCGGATCGCCTTGGCCTCATAGCGAGTGCCGGGCCAACCAGCCCAAGGTTCGCTCCAGTCCTTGGCTTTTCGGGCCGTCCATTCAAATTCCGGATGCGCCGCAACATGGGCAAGCGTCCAATTGACGTAGGTTTCTATGTCCGAGGCGAAACCGAACCGGCCGCCAGGCTTGAGGACACGGGCAAAGCGATCGAGATTGAGCTTTGAGACGAAACGGCGCTTCCAGTGTTTTTTCTTGGGCCATGGATCGGGATAAAGCAGATCAATGCGGTCCAGACAGGCGTCAGGCAACCAATCGAGAACCCTCGTCGCGTCATCATCATAGACACGAACATTCTTAAGCCCTTCACTTTCCAAGCCCCCAAGCAGCTTGGCCATGGAATTGATGAAGGGTTCGACGCCGATAAAACCGATATCGGGCGCCTCTCCGGCGCGGTGAAGCAGATGTTCACCGCCGCCAAATCCGATTTCAAGCCTGATCTCTGAAGGCGGCTTTGACCAAAGTGAGGCTAGCGGGTCTGGCGCAGGCGCCAACAGATCAAGCTTCAGCGCAGGCAGAAGCACTGTCAGCGCTTCTGCCTGCGGGGCTTTGAGGGTCTTGCCCTTGCGGCGACCATAGAAAGCTTCTGTGGCACGAGAGCGCCTCGGAGAACCGGTCATCGTCTGGGCACCTTAACCTGACAGTCTGCTTCAGCCTTTGATGGCTTCCTTGAGCGGCTTGACCAGATCAAGCTTCTCCCAGGAGAATGATCCGTCACGACCAGCCTTGCGGCCGAAGTGACCATAGGCTGCGGTGCGCGCATAGATTGGCTTGTTGAGATCAAGGTGCGTACGGATGCCGCGGGGCGTCAGGTCCATGACCTTGGGCAGCGCTTCTTCGAGAGCAGTTTCCGAGACTGTTCCGGTGTCATGGAAATTGACATTGATCGACAGCGGCTGCGCCACGCCAATGGCGTAGGCGAGCTGGATGGTGCAGCGGTCGGCGAAGCCGGCAGCGACTGCGTTTTTGGCAAGATAGCGCGCAGCATAAGCTGCAGACCGGTCGACCTTGGTGGTGTCCTTGCCGGAAAACGCGCCGCCGCCGTGGGGCGCTGCGCCACCATAAGTGTCCACGATGATCTTGCGGCCGGTCAGACCTGCATCGCCATCGGGGCCGCCGATTTCGAATTTGCCGGTCGGATTGATGTACCATTTGCAATCGTCGGCAATCTTGAGGCCCGCAAGCGCTTCGCGGATATAAGGCTCAACGACCTGTCGCACCTTGGCCGAATCCCAGCTGCCGTCGAGATGTTGCGTGGACAGCACGATTGACGCGATTTCCGACGGCTTGCCATCGACATACCGCACGGTAACCTGGCTTTTTGCGTCGGGACCGAGCTTGCCGGCATCGCCCTCACCCTTGTGGCGGGCGTCGGCAAGCAATTCGAGGATCTTGTGGCTGTAGTAGATCGGCGCTGGCATCAGTTCCGGTGTCTCGTTGCAGGCATAACCGAACATAATGCCCTGATCGCCGGCGCCTTCAGACCCTTGCTGATCTGCTGCGTTGTCTACGCCTTGTGCAATATGGGCTGACTGGAAATGCAGCAACACATCTATCTTGGCGGTTTTCCAATGAAAACCGTCCTGCTCGTAGCCGATGGACTTGATGGCTTTACGCGCGGCGGACTTGAATTTGGCCGGGTTGATGACTTCCTCGCCTGCCTTGTTCAACTTGACAAGTGAAGGAGGCACCCGGACCTCACCCGCGATCACGACGCGGTTGGTGGTTGCCAGCGTTTCACAGGCAACGCGCACGCTCCACGGATCAACGCCGGTTTTCTTCGCCTCGCGATAGACCAGATCGACGATTTCATCCGAAATTCGGTCACACACCTTATCAGGGTGACCTTCGGATACGGATTCACTGGTGAAAAGGAAAGTCGAGCGCTCCATGGCAGGCTCCATCAGATTGAAGTGTTGAAGCCTGTTTAGTGGCAACTCACAATCCTGACAAGGTCAGAATGACATAAATATATCTTGATATGATTGAGTAAGGGCCAAAAAATGCTGGCTCGCCAACCGCTTCGTCTCAGCAAAGCGTCGCGCCTTGCACTCAAACGAGTACATGACGCGACGCTGTCACGCTCAACCCCCTCTTCAAACCGGTTCTGGTTTGAACAAAGACAGATCAGTCGGCTTCTGGCTCGGATGCAAGTGACTTGACCAGATCGACCAGCTTGCGCCGGACCTTGGGATCCGGGATCTTGATGAAGGCACGATTGAGCTGCAGGCCTTCAGATGAAGACAGGAAGTCAACCACGTAGTTGGAGCTGTTGGCCTCGGCCATTCCGGGCTGAGCCGTTGCCGGATCACTCGGCGCATCTTCGAAAAAGAAGCTGACAGGAACATTGAGAATGGTCGAAATGTTCTGCAGGCGGCTAGCGCCGACGCGGTTGGTGCCCTTTTCGTACTTCTGGATCTGCTGAAAAGTGATGCCTAACGCTTCGCCAAGCTTTTCCTGACTCATACCGAGCATGGTCCGCCGGAGACGGATCCGACTGCCGACATGAATGTCGATAGGATTGGGCTTTTTCTTGTTTTCAATCATTCTCTCGTCCTGACAAGAGCCTCGGCTCTATTGTTGTTTTATCCCGCTTTGATTGCAGTTCAAAAAAACTGAAAGCACCCGGCCAGCGAATCTGTGACCAGAACAGGAAGTGGGTTGACGAAAACTACTATGCAATTTTGGGGGTTTCCGTCAATCAAACCGTTGATTTTTACTTCTGCGTGCAACGAATGCCATCACCACCATTATGACGATAATCAATCCAAAGTTAAATTCCCTAATTCTCATAAGCGAAAACTGGTCGAATACAGGCGGCAGACCGACATCAAAAACGCCAGGTTCTCCAAGCGGCAAACTGGCAACTATCCGGCCGCCAGCATCAACCACCGCAGAGATGCCACTGTTGGCCGCACGAACAAGAGGAAGGCGGGTCTCAACGGCACGTAGCTGAGCCTGACGCAGGTGCTGGTAAGGACCTGGAGTGATGCCGTACCAGGCATCATTGGTCAGATTGAGCAGCAAAGCTCCCCGGCCATCAGGAACGCTCGACAGATCCGGGAAGATAGCCTCGTAACAAATCAGCGGCACGGCGCCCAATCCGCCGGGCAACATCAGCATTCCACGACGATCTGCAGCCGAAAACCCACCGAATGTTTCCGCGACCGGCGTCAGATTGAAACGTCGCAACAATGCTTCGAACGGCAGATATTCACCGAAGGGAACCAGATGCGCCTTGTCGGCGGATCCGATGATCTGCCCTTCATCATCAATCACATAGATGGTGTTGTAATAACGGCGCGGTCCGCCTCCGACCCCATCCTCAAACCGGACAGCACCGGTGACCAGTGCTTGACCGACCTGCAGCATGTCAGCCATTCGCGAAAGCGCACCGGGGTTTTCTGTCAGCAGAAACGGCAACGCAGTCTCCGGCCAGACGATATGGCTGGGCCGCGGCTCACCTTCGCGGGGCGGCAATGCGCTGAGCTGGAGCAATTTGCCAAATATCCGCTCGCGATCGGCCATATCCCACTTCGCGGACTGGTCAATGGCCGGCTGAACAATCCGGATCACGGCATCTGGGCGAACCAGCTCCGCGCTATCCAGACGGTGAAGCGCAAACCAGCCGTAACCGACATGGGATGCAAACAGCACCAGTGCCGCAACCATGCCTGCGACCGAACCGCGCCTTGTTCCAACCAGAGCCGGCGCTGAAAATACGAACACGGTCAAGGCCGACATGCCAAATATGCCGACGAGTTCCGCTGACTGCATCAGCATCGGCGTTGGCATAGCTGCATAGCCGATGGTATTCCAAGGAAAGCCGGTCATGACAAAACTGCGCGCCCATTCGACCAATCCGAATGCAGCGCCAAGGGCTGCGATGCGACCGATCCCGTCAGACCACAAAAGCCAGGCAAGGGACGTCGCAACACCAAAAAACACCGCCAGCACCGCCGGCAGACCGAGCACGGCGAGCGGCAAGGCCCAAGCAAAGCTGTTGGCATCGACCAGCAACGCATTGCCAAGCCACCACAGGCCTGCAACGAAATAACCGAAACCGAACCACCATCCTGTCGCAAAGGCCGGCCTCATCCGCCCAAGCAACCCGGCTTCAGCCGAGCCGCTTGCGCCATCAAGCAGCCAGACCAGAACAGGGAAAGACACGAACAAAACAGCAAAGAAATTGAACGGCGGCAAAGCCAGAACAGCCAGTGCGCCAGCCGCAAACGCATATACAATGCGCTTGGCACCCCAGCTCAGCATGATGGATTCAGCGATCCGTTCCAAATCCGGCTTACTCCCCGCCAACGACAGCTTGGCTTTTCCAACGCTTTTCGGACAAGCGAATCAGTTGGCGTATACTTTCAAAAAACCGCGACAATGTCCGACGTTGCCTCGGCTTTTTTTGGGAGCCTGGTCCGGTCGTATCATTGGTTGAGCCGACACCGTTCGAGGGATCGGATTGCTCAGCAGTTCACGTGCGCGATGTCCGGAAAGTGGCCCGGGTCTTTTGGCTTCAAGCAGCGCTTGCGTCACCAGGATCGGATGTTTTCTTGGAGACTGTTTCGCCACGGACCGGACGGCGGCGCGCACCCTGGCGCTTCCGGATGATGCGTACACGTTTGACGCGGCGTGGATCGGCATCCATCACATGGAACTCGAAACCGGGCAAAGCCTGAACCACTTCGCCACGGGCCGGGACACGGCCGAGTTCTGAAAAAATCAGCCCGCCGATAGTATCGACCTCTTCGCTCTGCTCGCGAATATCAAAATCCTTGCCTATTTCGTCGGCAAGATCGTCCAGTTCGGCCTTGGCATCGACAACCCAGATGTCCTCACCGGCCTTGCTGATCAGCGTTTCCTCTTCATCATCGTGTTCATCGGCAATGTCGCCGACCACCATCTCGACGATGTCTTCCAGCGAAACCAGGCCGTCGGTGCCGCCATATTCATCAATCACCAGCGCCATCTGAATGCGGTTGGCCTGCATGCGCTGCATCAGATCCGAGGCCAGCATCGAGGCCGGCACAAACAGCACCTTGCGGGTGATACCAGATTCCAGAAGTGTCTTACTCAGATCGACGCGGGACAGTTCCAGCGCATTGAGTGAATTGAGCTTTTGGATGGCGGCCGCGCTTTTAGCTGTCGATTTGCGTTTGGTACGGGCTTGTTTGGTGATCCAGGCCAGAAGATCCCGAATATGGATCATGCCGCGCGGATCATCGAGATTTTCCGCATAGACAGGCATGCGCGAGCGGCCGGATTCCTCAAATATCTCTAGAAGACGGCCCAAAGTGGTGGTCTGGTCCACGGCCTCGACATCGGCGCGTGGCACCATGACGTCTTCCACCCGAACCTCGCGCAAACGCAGGATATTGTGCAGCATTGCGCGCTCATCCGACGAAAAAGCTTCATATAATTCGCCACCGGACTGCAGCGCGTCATTCAGATCCTCGCGGATGGATTCGCGGTCTGAAGGCGGGAACAGAGCACGTGCCAAGCGCTGCCAAAGCCCCATGCCGTTGCGCTCGTCCTGGGGCACAGCCAAGCCGTCCCCGTGCACCAGCACGGGAAGGTTACTGTGAACTTCTTCTGTGGATATAGCGCTCGAAGCACTTTGCGCGTCTCCGGTCGGTGCCGGGGCATTGCTCTCTGTCATCGTCTCTTCATGTTAAACCGGCTCTGTATCGCCGTAAGGGTCAGATAGGCCAAGCGAGGACAAAATGCGAGTCTCGATCGCCTCCATTTTCTCGGCATCGTCGTTTTCCATGTGATCATAGCCGAAAAGATGAAGAAATCCGTGTACGATCAGATGCGAAATATGCTCGTCAACGGGCTTGTCCAGCTCACTAGCCTCGCGCACGATCGTCTCGCACGCCAGAATGATGTCGCCAAGCATCGGGCCAGGCTGGCCACCGGGCACAAGTGGAAAGGCGGGAAATGACAGCACATTGGTCGGCTTGGGCTGATCTCGCCACTGGCTGTTGATCTCGGCCATCATCGCATCATCAGTCAGGACAAGCGACACTTCCGGCGGATCATTGGGAAACGGCTGGGCCTCCAGCTTGGCCAGATCGTCCACAGCCGCTGCAAGCGCCGTTTCGGCCAAAGCCTCGATTGCCTCCACATCGCCCCACTCCCCGGCCTCGACGGCAAGCGCCAGGCTGATTGCCGGATGAACGGTCATGCATCCCCATCGGTCTTGGGGTAGATCCGTTTGTCATAGGCCTCGACTATGCGCTGCACCAGCGGGTGACGCACAACATCAACCCCACGGAAGCGGCAGGTGACGACGCCGTCAACGCCCTCCAGAATCGACAAGGCTTCAACAAGGCCGGATGTGACGCCGCGCGGCAGGTCAACCTGACTCGGATCACCGGTAATGAACATCCGGGAGTTCTCGCCCAGACGGGTCAAGAACATCTTCATCTGCATCTGGGTGGTGTTCTGTGCCTCATCGAGGATTACGGCAGCATTGGTCAGCGTGCGGCCGCGCATGAAGGCCAATGGGGCAATCTCAATAACACCAGCGGTGATTGCGCGCTCGACCTTGTCGCCCGGCATCATATCGTAGAGGGCATCATAGAGCGGCCGTAAATACGGATCGACTTTCTCTTTCAGATCGCCGGGCAAAAACCCCAGCCGTTCGCCAGCCTCGACGGCGGGGCGCGAAAGAATGATACGTTCAACAGAGCCACGCTCCAGCATCTGGGCCGCATGGGCAACCGCCAGATAGGTTTTGCCGGTGCCTGCAGGCCCTACACCGAGTACCAGCTCAGCCCGCTCCATGGCGCGCATATAAGCATCCTGGGTCGGCGTTCGTGCGATGACTGTTTTTTTGCGGGTCGAGATTTGCGCCAGAGTCATTTTGCCCTTGCGCTCAAACGTTGGCAGCACGAGCTGATCGTCCGCCGCCAGCGCCATACGAATTGCGCCCTCGACATCGGATCTCTCGACACTGGCGCCCTTGAGCAACCGGTCATAGAGAAAATCCAACGCCCGGCGCGCCTGATTGATGGCGATTTCTTCACCACTCAGCGTGACGGTGTTGCCACGGGCCCGGGCATCGATTTTCAGTTTTTTCTCGATCAATGCGAGATTCTGGTCGAACTGGCCAAAAAGCTCACTGGCGAGATGGTTGTTTTCGAAGGTGAGCGCGAGGTGTGCCGCGTCCGCCGCGCCCCATGCGGGCGTTGCAGCTTCTGTCGGGGACAGGGGGTCAGCTGTCAAACGATCTTGCTCCAAAAGTGCACTGGATTGTCATTCCGCAATTTCCGCGAAAAGACCAGCCGTGCCGGGTTGCGTGATTCGCACTCTCACAATGTCACCAATTTCCCCGAGCTTTGCATCAACTATCACCGGCTGCAACCACGGTGAGCGGCCAATCAGTTGATCAGTGTTGCGTCCGGGTTTCTCCAGCAGCAAATCAACGGTCTTGCCGACGCAGTCGCGGCCAAAGGCACGGGTCTGCTGGTTTAGAAGCTCTTGCAAACGCGCCAGGCGCTCGGTCTTGACTGCCTCATCGACCTGATCATCCATGTCAGCGCCCGGCGTACCGGGACGGATCGAATATTTGAAGGTGAAGGCGGATGCGTAATTCACATTGCGAACAAGCCGCATCGTATCTTCGAAATCCTCATCAGTTTCGCCAGGGAACCCGACGATGAAATCACCCGATAGCGCAATATCAGGACGGGCGGTGCGGATACGCTCCACCAGCCTAATGTAATCCGCCGCAGTATGGCGCCGGTTCATGGCCTTGAGGATCCGGTCTGATCCGGATTGAACCGGAAGATGAAGATAAGGCATCAGTTCTGGCAGATCGCGATGCGCGTCGATCAGGGCATCATCCATATCGCGCGGATGACTGGTGGTGTAGCGAATGCGGTCAATGCCATCGATCGTCGCCAAACGACGCACCAGTTCGCCCAGTCCCCATTCGCGGCCATCAGCGCCCTTGCCGTGCCAGGCATTGACGTTCTGCCCCAGAAGCGTGATCTCGCGAACGCCAGCGCTTGCCAGCCGTTCCGCTTCCTGATGAATGCGATCAACCGGGCGGGAAACCTCGGCACCACGGGTATAGGGAACCACACAGAAGGTGCAGAACTTGTCGCAGCCTTCCTGAACCGTGAGAAAGGCAGCGACTCCACGGGCACGGATCGCTTTCTCCGGCGCGCTGGGCAGGCCGTCAAACTTGTCCTCGGTGGGAAAATCGGTTTCCACCACGCTTTCGCCCTGACGGGCTTTGGCCAAGGCTTCCGGCAGACGGTGATAGGTCTGTGGACCGATGACCACATTGACCACCGGTGCGCGGCGAATGATCTCGCGGCCTTCGGCCTGGGCCACGCAACCGGCGACCGCGACCATCAGGTCGCCACCATCCGCATTGCGCTGCTTCTTGAGCTTGGCCAGCCGTCCCAACTGCGAATAGACCTTCTCAGCGGCTTTCTCGCGGATGTGACAGGTGTTGATCAGGACCAGATCGGCCGCCTCAACAGTATCGACGGTCTGATAGCCATCACGGGTCAGCGCGTCGCCCATGCGTTCGCTGTCGTAGACGTTCATCTGGCAGCCATAGGTCTTGACGAAGACTTTTTTGGCTTGCGCGCCATGTCCTGCATCAGAAGTGGCATCAGGTGTGAGGATTGCTTGTGTCATGGGAGGCTTTTAGCGACAAAAACATGGCTTGAAAATGGCTGTTCAGCCATTGAGTTTGCCGCGGAGTGCAGCGTTAAGGCCGTCACGCACCCGAGCCTCGACAAGACGGGCCGTTTTCTTGCGGTCAGTGGCTGCGTCGAACGGGACCGCATCGCTGAAAACCACGTCGACATCCAGCGCGCCGTCGCGGATGACGCGGAGTAAATGCGGCCCCAGTGCTACGTCCCCGGGCCAGCCCGCAACCGGCCGGTGGTAGCGCCCCATCGGCATGCCGTGAATGCCGGTATAGGCAATCGAGACCGGCTGAATATGGACCTTGCCTTCAGGCGCAAATGGCAAGGCGGCGCTGGCGGCCCCGAACAGTGAGGAATTGAACGGCATCACCCGGTTACCGTCGGAGGTGGTTCCTTCGGCAAAGAGCACGACCACTTCACCCGAAATGAGTCGGTTCGACACGTCGGAAATCTGAACGCCAGTCTTGCGCCTGACCTCGCGCTCAACAAATACCGAGCGCTGCAGACGGGCCAGCCACCCCAGTATCGGCCAGTTCCGAACTTCGGATTTGGCGATAAACACGACATCGGCGACCGATCCGAGAACCATAATGTCCTTCCATGACACATGATTGGCGACCAGCAGCAAGGGCCGCTCCTGTGACAGGCTTCCGTTGACGCGCACCTTGAGACCGATAACCCGGCACATCACCCGATGCCACCAGCGTGGCAACCGCTGCATCACCGAATGCCCAATTCCAAGCGCGATCATTTGCACCGGTAGCAGCGCCAGCGTCAGCATGACGAAGGCTGCAAAAACGATTGCAATGCGCAGGGCAGCAATCATGGCAGGACCGACAAGGCTGAACAGCAGAGGGTATCCGGCATCAGACGTCTATTTCTTGTCGGACTTGATCGGGATTCCATAGAGTTCCAGCCGGTGATCGACCAGCCGGAAACCATGTTCACGAGCAATACGTTCCTGCAGCGCTTCAATCTCGGGCGAATGGAACTCGATCACCTGGCCAGTGCGAAGGTCAATAAGATGATCGTGGTGTTCTTCGGGCACTGTCTCGTAGCGCGAGCGGCCATCGCGAAAATCATGCCGCTCGATAATGCCGATATCCTCGAACAGTTTCACAGTACGATAAACGGTCGACATTGAAATGCGTGGATCGACCAGCACGGATCGCCGGTACAGTTCCTCGACATCAGGGTGATCATCGGCGCCGTCGAGCACGCGCGCGATTATGCGGCGTTGCTCGGTCATCCGCATTCCGCGCTCGGCGCACCTGTCTTCCAGGGATTTCTGCTCTTCCATCGCCTGCCCCGCCGGTAAATGGGTGAGGATATGCCGGCGATACCTTAGCCGACGATCCCCTGCGGACTAGCGAAGATCGCAACGCATGACAAGCGCCGTCGTGCGCGCAGCACCTTCCTGTGCATAATAAGCGCGCCGCTCTCCGACCTGGAGGAAGTTGAGTTTGCGGTACATTTGAACAGCCGCCGTGTTGGTCTCGTCAACTTCGAGAAACATCTCTTCGGCACCGCGCCGCTTGGCTTCCTTCATGGCGCTGAGCATCAACCGCCACCCCAAACCGCCGCGGCGTTGCTTTGGCGAGATACCGATCGACAGGATCTCGGCCTCACCGGCAGCTTCCCGGGACAGCACAAAACCGGCCGCCACATCACGGGCGCGGCCCTCCGGACAGGCAAGGAAACCAAAGACGGATTGCTGGGTAATAAGGCTTTCAAACTCACCATCGCCCCAGGCGCGGGCAAAAGCTTCGCCATGAATGCGCGACGCGGTGCGCGCATCCTTCATCTCTATTGAAAGAATCAGGCACTGCGGTGGTCGTGAGAACAGCCTGAACACCATCGCTCTTCTAAGCCTCATGCGGCAGGACAAAACCAGCCTGCGGCTTGGCATCAGCGTCTCGAAGATAACGCGGCTCAGCCGGGTTGGAAGCAGGGTCGAGAGCTGCTGCAAGCCGCGCCACGTCCTCGATCTTCGGAGCGACCAGATCATCAACAATTCGGGAGGCCAGGGACGGATTGATGTCAGCTAAAACTGCTGCACCGCTGCCGATGATCGCACAACCGGTGTCGAGCGTCAGCGCCACTGCCGCTTCCGGGGATAATTCGGCGGCAGGCGCAATGAGCGCGCCGTCAACTTCAACGAGGATTGCCCAGACATGAGCGCGTTTGGCATCAAGCACCGCCATCATGGCTTTGCCATTCCGGCGGGCTGCGGGGACAGCGATCGCCTCAAGCGAACCGACCCCGACGACCGGCACACCAAGAGCAAGGGCCAGGCCGCGGGCAAAGGCAACACCAACGCGGATCCCGGCAAAAGATCCCGGACCGATGGTCACACCGATACGCTCAACCTGCGACAAGTCCACACCAGCTTCAGTCAGCACCGACTGGAGCACGGCAGGCAGTTGCTCGGCATGACCGCGTCCGATATCCGGACTGGCGGCGGCAAGGATCCGGTCCTCGCCATCGCGGTAAAGGGCGACAGAACAAAATTTTGCAGAACAATCAATGGCGAGCGTCAACACCGGGCATATCCATTACACAAGCCGCGCGAGCATCGCGCGGCGTCATCATATGCCAAGGTTCATAAGCGTGGCCGTGAGCCGGGTAAAGGGTGCCTGCGTCAGACGGCTTCGACTTCGCGCACTTCCGGCACGAAATGCTTGAGCAGATTCTGGATGCCGTGCTTGAGCGTCGCCGTCGAGGACGGGCAACCAGCGCAAGCGCCCTTCATGTGCAAAAATACCTTGCCGTCGCGAAAACCACGGAAGGTAATATCGCCGCCATCCTGGGCGACGGCGGGACGAACCCTAGTTTCAAGCAGTTCCTTGATGGTGGCAACAATGGTCTCGTCGCCCGCTTCAAAAAACTCCTCATCCGAAACAGGCGCGCCATCATTGCCGGCCGCCATAATCGGCGCGCCGGACATGAAATGTTCCATGATAGTGCCAAGTACGGCCGGCTTGAGGTGCTGCCAGTCGGGACCATCCTTGGTAATGGTGATAAAATCATAGCCAAAAAACACGCCTGTCACGCCGGGAATACCGAACAGCTTGCCCGCCAGCGGCGAGGCCTTGCCGGCTTCTTCGGCATCACGGAAGTCGGCGGTGTCCTGGTCCATCACCACCTTGCCCGGAAGGAACTTCAGCGTCGCAGGATTGGGGGTGGATTCGGTCTGGATGAACATCTTTTGTCTCCCTGCCTGGTGCAACGACCGGCCAGTTTAGAATTCTTCAAAACAAGATAAGCCTCGAGACCGCCTTGATCAAGGGGGACGACGATCAACTCTGCCTCAGCAGCGGTCTGCAGCGCCGCCATCGAATAGGGTTCATTTGAATGCGATCTGCGTTAACTCAGCGCGTCAATTTCGTCATCCGAGAGCGCGTCAGGTATCACCGTGACCGGGATCGGAAACGCAGCACCTCGGCCGGCGATGGACGTTACCAGAGGCCCCGGACCATCCTTGGCCGATCCCGCAGCAAGCACCAGAATGGCAATATCCTGATCTTCCTCGATAACCGAGTGGATTTCATCGGTGGTTTTGCCCTGCCGAATCACCACCTCTGGATCGATTCCGATGATTTGGCGCATTTTTTCACTGGCCTTGGCGAGGGTCGCTTCTGCTTCCTCCATCGCTTCGGCGCGCATGATTTCCTCAACACCGAGCCAATGCTGGAAATCGCCAGGCTCGATCACATAGACCAAAACCAGCCCACCGCCCGAGTTGTAAGCCCGCATTCCCGCGTAACGCATGGCGCGCTCGCACTCTGGTGTGTCATCAATTACAGCGAGAAACTTGCGCCGGTGACCGGCCTCGCGTGAGCGTCTTCTTGATACCATGGGCGGGACAATGCCATCAGAGCGGGCTTTCCCGCAAGTGCGTTTTTGAGACTCCCACGAGAGCCCCGTTCTAATGCGGATTCAGATGAATGCGCACAACCCAGATCAACTGCCGTGGCTGTGAGCATTCATCAAAATTCTCTTTGGGAGGGACGATCCCCTAGTAGTCTGGTGGGCGATTTGTCCTGACAGATGGGAACCATCTGTCAGGATCGCACGACTAGACGAAGCCGATGATCTCGCGAACGTCAGTCATCGTCTTTTCGGCAAGGACATTGGCGCGGGCGCTGCCGTCCTTGAGAATCGCGTCGATATGGCTCGGATCATCCATAAGCCGCGTCATCTCTGAGTTGATGGGGGCGAGTACATTGACAGCAAGCTCGACCAGCGCCGGCTTGAATTCCGAAAACTGCTGACCGGCATATTCTTCCAGCACATCCTTGCGAGTGCGGTCACTTAGCGCTGCGTAAATGCCGAGCAGGTTCTGGGCTTCGGGACGACCTTCAAGCTCTTCAAGCGTTTCAGGCAGCGGGGCTGGATCGGTCTTGGCCTTGCGAATTTTCTTGGCGATGGTGTCGGCGTCATCGGTCATGTTGATGCGCGAGAGATCCGACGGATCGGATTTCGACATCTTCTTCGAGCCGTCGCGCAAGCTCATGACCCGCGGCGCCGGACCGCCAATCAAGGGTTCGAGCAATGGAAAATAGCCGGACACTTTCTCTTCGCCAACCATCATGTCGATGCCCAGTCCTGCAGCCGAAATGCGAGAAGAGAAATCATTGTTGAATTTCTGGGCGATATCACGGGCAAGTTCGAGATGCTGTTTCTGATCGTCACCAACCGGCACATGGGTGGCACGGTAGAGCAGAATATCAGCGGCCATCAGGCTCGGATAAGCCAGCAGGCCCAGCGAGGCGTTCTCGCGATCCTTGCCCGCCTTGTCCTTGAACTGGGTCATGCGGTTCATCCAGCCGATGCGCGCAACACAGTTGAAAATCCAGGCGAGCTCGGCATGACCAGGCACGGCGGACTGGTTGAAGACGATGTGCTTGACCGGGTCGATGCCCGACGCGATGAAGGCCGCAGCGATGGAGCGGGTCTGGGTCTTCAGATCCTGATGGACGAGCTGGGCAGTGATTGAATGCATGTCGACCACACAGAAGATGCAATCGTGCTGGTCCTGAAGCGTCACGAACTTGCGGATGGCACCGAGATAATTGCCCAGGTGAAGATTACCCGTGGGCTGGACGCCGGAGAAAACCAGCGGTTTGAAAGTTGCGGACATGATGTGCTCCCGACGGGCTTGTGGAGGGCCCGGATACCTCATTGAAATCGGTCGGGGTTATGCGACTGCTGAGTTTCGAGGTCAAGGCCGATCACGCCCCACGGCGTGACCTCAGGGCTTTTTGCGGCGCTTGAGCAGCCGGGCGAATTCGGCTTTGTCGAGCGCCCCGGTCAAAAATGCGAAGCCGAAATAGACCACGGCGCCAACGAATACGGTCAGCAGCACCGACCCCAACCGGACCAGAAGTGAAGCGTCAAGCAACAGATGCGGGAATGTCTCTTCGACCCACCACAGCAACGCGCCCATCAGCGCTGCACCGACAATTATGAGCAAAATCCGCCTGATAGTGACAGCAGCGGGCCTGAACAGGTTGCGCGTCACAAGCTGCTGACCGAGATACAGAGCCGATAGCCAACCTGCCAGGCTGGTGGCAATCGCCAATCCCATCACACCCAGCCGAGGGAACAAAATGAGGCTGCCGCCGATGTTGATAACAACCGATATCGCCGAAGCCCACAATGGGGTGCGCATGTCTTCGCGGGCATAGAACACCGGGGTGAAGATCTTGGTCAGCACAAAAGCCGGCAGACCGATGGAGAAAGCCGCAAGCACCTGCGATGTCACAAGCGTCGTTTCGCGGGTAAACGCGCCGCGTTCGAACACCAAAGCGATGATCGGCTCGGGCAGCAGCGCCAGACCGAAGGCCGCCGGGACCGTGATCGCCATGCCGAATTCAAGGCTGCGGTTCTGCAGATGTTGCGCTTCCTTCGTATCCCCAGCCTTGAGCGCCCGGGACAATTCAGGCAGCAAGACAACGCCGATGGCGATGCCGATAACACCGAGCGGCAACTGATTGAGGCGGTCGGCATAGTTGATGATGGCGATGGCGCCGTCCTGAGCCGAGGCGATGATCTGGCCGACAAGCAGGTTGATCTGGGTGATGCCGCCGGTCACGGCTGCGGGCAAGGCCAGCCACAGCAAGCGCTTGACCGCTGGTGTCAGCCTTGGCCGCACGAAACCGAGGCTGAAATCCTCGCGCCTCAGCGCCCAGACAAGCAGTCCAAGCTGAAGCAGTCCCGACACGGTGACCGACCAGCCCAGGACCTCGCCGATGTCGGGAGCAGAAAGGTCTAGGTAACCAGAGGCTATCAGGCTCGCGACCAGAACCACGTTGAGCAGGACCGGGGCGAGCGCGGCGATAAAATAGCGCCGGAGCGAATTGAGGATGCCTGCCAGCATCGCCACCAGGCTCATCGCGGCAAGATAGGGAAACATGATGCGTGCAAGCAGCACCGTGAGATCGAACTTCTCCGGGTCGGACGCAAATTTGGGTGCTATGATGGTGCCGACCAGGAACGGCATGAAGATCATCGCCAGGGCGCTGAGCACGAACAACGACAATATCAGAACGGAGAGAACTTGTTCAGCGAATTTCTTCGCCGCCGCCTGCCCGCCGCCTTCAATTTCCTTGGCAAACAGCGGCACGAAGGCCGCATTGAACGCACCTTCAGCAAACAATCTGCGAAACAAGTTGGGGAAGCGGAAAGCGGCGTAGAACGCATCGGCCACCGGCCCGGCGCCGAGAAACGCCGCGATCATCGCCTCGCGGACAAAACCCAGCACGCGACTTGCCATGGTGGCGCCACCGACACTTGCGAATTTTCCGATCAGGCTCATGCCACTGCCAGCCTTGTCATGCCGGGGTTCGGCCGCGCCGACTGGAACCGTGCGGCGCAATCATTCCCGGAGGCATCTTGTCACGCACCTCGTCTGCTTCCTTGGCAAGCACCGCCTTGAGCCGCGCCACGATGTTGATCTGGCGGTTCTCGTTGGTGATCTTCATTCCGACCAGATCGCGGACGTAGAAAGTATCGACCACTTTTTCACCGAAGGTGGTGATGTGCGCGGAGGCAATGTCGAGCGACAGATCCGACAGCACCGAAGTGATCTCCGAGAGCAGGCCCGAGCGGTCGAGGCATTCGACTTCGATCACGGTAAACTTGTTGGAGAGCGCGTTGGAGATCGTCACCTGCGGCTTGATGATGAATGGCCGCTTCTTGGTTTTGCCGCGTGCCTTGCGGGCGATCACTTCGGGAATATAGGCCTTGCCGGCCAGAACATCCTCGATCATGCGGCCAATCGAGGCGCCGCGCCTGAGCTCATCCTCGTCATCGGGTAATTCCCGGTTGACCAGAATAGTGTCGAGCGCGCGGCCATCAGACGTGGTGAAGACCTGAGCATCGGCAATGTTGGCGCCCGCAGCCGCGCAAGCGCCGGCGACAATCGAGAGCAGACGCGGATGGTCGGGAGACAACAGCGTGATTTCAGTAATGGCGTGAAAAGCATGCGTGCGCACCATGGTGGCAAGTTGCTTCTTGGCCTTGTCAGTCTCGCGGATGAAATTGGCGTGACGCACCTGTTCCTCGATCGGCACAGCCAGAAGATAAGGCTCATAATGCAGTTTGAGATAGGCATCACGGTCTGTCTCGCTCCAGTCAGACAACGCTTCGCCGAGCTCTTCACGCGCATGCGCTGCCCGCTCCTTGCGCGACACTTCTGAAAATCCGCCCGAGAGCATCAGTTCGGTCTCATAATAGAGCGTGCGCAGAAGCTGGCCCTTCCAGCCGTTCCAGACACCGGGACCGACAGCCCGGATATCGCAGACCGACAGGATCACCAGCATTTTCAACCGCTCGAGCGTGCGGACCTTCTCGGCAAAATCGCTGATCGTCTTGCGGTCATTGAGATCGCGGGTTTGCGCCACCATCGACATGGTCAGGTGCTCCCCGATCAACCAGGCCACCAATTCGGTCTGATTGGCGGACAGACCCAGCCGCGGGCACAGTTTGCGCGCCACTTTGGCGCCAGCCGTGGAATGATCTTCCGGACGGCCCTTGGCTATATCGTGCAGGAATACCGCGACATAGAGCGCTTCGCGTTCCTCAATGGACGGCATGAGCTTGCTGGCCAGCGGATGCTCACGCTCCTCCTCGCCCTTGTCGATGCCCGACAACACCGAAACGGTGCGGATCAGGTGCTCGTCGACCGTGTAGTGATGGTACATATTAAACTGCATCATCGCGACGATCTTGCCAAACTCCGGAATGAAACGGCCAAGAACACCGGCTTCATTCATGCGGCGGAGAATGATCGATGGCTGCCGCTTCGAGGTCAGTATCGACAGGAACAGCCGGTTTGCCTCTTCGTTTTCGCGCAGCCCGGCGTTGATCAACCGCAGCGAACGGGTGACGCGCTTGAGCGCATCGGGATGAAACTCCAGCCCGCGGATATCGGCGAGATGGAACAGTCTGATGATATTGACCGGATCGCGCTTGAACACGTCAGCATCGGCCAGGTTGATCCGGCCCTTGTCCTCGATGAAATCGAGTGTGCCTGGGATCTTGCGCGGACGGCTGGCAAAGCGGGTGATGACGCCCGACAGCCCAGGTGCCTGCTTTGCCTGCAGGTCTTCGAGGCCGGCGCAGAAAATGCGGGTCAGGTCGCCGACGTCCTTGGCGACGAGAAAATAGTGCTTCATGAATCGCTCGACAGCCGAAAGTCCGGGGTGATCCTGATAGCCCAGGCCTGAGGCGATATCGCGCTGGATATCGAAGGACAGCCGCTCCTCCGACTTGCCGGTGAGGAAATGCATGTGACAGCGCACGGCCCAGAGAAAATCCTCGGCTTTGACGAACAGGGCGAACTCGCGCCGCGACAGCACACCAAGGCCTACAAGTTCCTCGGTGTCGCGAATCTGGTAGAAATATTTGGAGATCCAGAACAGCGTGTTGAGATCGCGCAGCCCCCCCTTGCCTTCCTTGACATTGGGTTCGACCAGATAGCGGGTATCACCGGCCTTGCGGTGACGTTCGTCACGCTCGGCAAGCTTGGCAGCGATGAATTCCGGACCAGTGCCATCCACCACCTCGTTGTCGAACCGGTGGCCGAGATCCTTGAAAAGTGCTTGCTCACCGCACAGGAACCGGGCTTCGAGAATGGCGGTGCGAATGGTCATGTCGGAACGCGAAAGGCGAATGCACTCATCGACATTGCGAGTGGCATGGCCAACCTTCAGGCCCATATCCCACAGGATATAGAGAATCCATTCGACAACCTGTTCGGTCCAGGCCGTGTTCTTGTAGGGCAATACAAACAGCAGATCGATATCCGAGCCTGGCGCCAGCGTGCCGCGGCCGTATCCGCCAACGGCGGTGACGGACATGTGTTCGGATGTCGAAGGATTCTCGACGCGGTAGACGTGGTTGCTGGCATACTCATAGAGCGCAGCGGTGATGACGTCCTGTAAATGGGATATTCGCATGGCGCAGGCTGTTCCACCACCATCATCGAACAGCATGGTGCGGGCCGTTTCCCGGCCGAGCTCGTTGACGCGCTTGACTTCCGCGAGCACAGCCATTCTGGCATCCATGCTGGGCCCGCCATGCTCTTTGGCTATGGCGTCGAGCGTCTTGCGCAATTCGGCCGGATCGACAATCTGATTGAGATTGAGGTTGTCTTCGGCGGTTTTCAGCATGGGTAGAATCCTGGTCTCGGTCGGTATTCTGGCTCAGCGCCCCAAGCCGCGGCTGCTATAACCTGTTTCGCCTGGAAACGACAGTCCGCGCAGAAAACCCGGCGCGCGCACCCACCGGATCAGGTGGCAATGCGCTCGATGAACCAGTTGGTGAGCCTGATCCACACCTCGTCCTTCTCCGCCGCGTCCTCGACACCGTGTTCAAGGTTGGGATTGTCGTTGACCTCGATGACGAAGACGCCATCATCGGTCTCCTTGAGATCTACGCCATAGAGACCATCGCCGACCGAGCAGGCAGCGCGCAGGCCGGTGTCGAGCACCAGCGGCGGCACCTGCGCCAGCGAGAAGGATTTGAAGCCGCCCTCCAGCGGTTTGCCGCCAGTGTCGTGCTTGACGATCTGCCAGTGCTTCTTGGCCATCAGGTACTGCACCGCGAACAGCGGCTTGCCTCCGAGAACACCGATACGCCAGTCAAAACTGGTGGGCATGAATTTCTGCGCGATCAGCACTTCGGAATCATGCAGCCAGGCACTGGCCAGCTTCCTGAGTTCATCCATTGACGCGACTTTCTTCACGCCTCTGGAGAACGAAGAATCAGGAACTTTCAGAACCATGGGAAAACCGAGCTGGTCGGCGGCGCGCTGGAAATCCTCCGGCCCGATCAGCATCACCGTATCCGGCACGGGAATTCCGTTGGCCGACATCAACTCGTCGAGATAGACCTTGTTGGTGCAGCGGATCATCGACACCGGATCATCGATCACCGGCATGCCTTCCTGCTGGGCGCGGCGGGCAAAACGGTAAGTGTGGTTGGAAATCGAGGTGGTTTCGCGAATGAACAGCGCGTCGTAATTGGCAAGCCGTGGCAGATCCTTGCGGCCGATCGGTTCGACCGAGACACCCATGCGCGCGGCAATCCGCGACCAGTGCTTGAGGCTGTCAATCGAAGACGGCGGCAGGGCCTCGTTGGCATCGACCAGGGTGGCAAAGGTGTAGCGCGCCGGGGCGCGAGACTTGGCATCCTTCCATTGCCGCGCGGTGTAGCGCGCCATGGCCTGGAACAATGTCTCGCGACCGGTCTCATCCAGCTTGCCGAACGGCAGCAGCCCGATCTTGGAGATAGAAACCCAGTCTCCCTGCTTGAGGGTGAGCTCAAGGATCGGCGCACGGAACCAGTCGAACAGCAGCCGGCCGAAGCGCTCGAGCCGCGGGTCCGTGCAGGTGCCGAAAAACACCCGGAGCCGCGATGGCAGCAGTTCACCCTCCTGCGCGCGCAGGCCCTTGTTGAGCGCATCTTCCAGCTCGGGGATGGCGTTCTCATAGAGTTTGCGCGCCGACAGATCGATGATGGTTTCGACCGACGGAATGACGCGCTGGCCGCGCGCGGCGGCGAGCAGCGAGGCGTAGTAACCGCGGCTCTGATAGGTGTAGGACCGCGACAGGTTGATGATGTTGGGGCGCGCGCCGCGGAACATTTCCGGCCGGGCCAGATAGTCGCGGGTGGCGAGCACCTTGTGCTTGGTCGCAGTATGATCGAAACCCGCCAGTGCGGTCGACAGAATGATCCAGTCAGACATGGAGCAAATTTCCCTTGATAAGGACTGCGGCGCGCAGGCCCGAGCGGCCGAAGCGGGCGATCCGATCAAACACGGCATAGGGCACCGGGATATTGGCGGCGTCATCGGTGGTCTCGCCGACCTCGTCCTCGACCCAGGGATCATGAACGAAAATATGGCGGCCGTCATCACCGTGAGCAAGCACCCAGTGCGGAACCTTCTTGCCCATCATCAGATAGCCGCTGACCAGAATGATGGCGACGTGGCCCTCGGCCAGCCGGGCACGCAGCCAGTCCATGGTGAACGCCTCGGAATGCACCGGGGTGCCGGCTTCGGCAACACGGGCACGAAAATCGGTCTGCGCCAGTTCCATGACCCGGCGCTTCTCGGGATCGCGCACGGTTTCGAGAAACAGCATGTCTTGCGTCGAACACCAGACCTCGGGATTGAGCCCGTGATCCCGTGCCACCGTGGCAAGGCCAAAGGGTTCGCAGCCGCCAGGGCCCGCCAGCATGAACACGGTGGTGGCCTCACGCCAGAGCCGGATTTCCCAGACCGGATCGAGAAAATTGGGCGAGCGGAACCGGGCCAGCGCCATCAGCAGGCAGGCCGAGCCGCAGGTGAAATCCGCGGTCTGCTCATAGAACGGCGTCAGCACATCCGGGGCTTCGGGTCCGCGCAGCAGTTTTTCGAACCTGAGTGCTGCCATGCCGTCGGCATAATAGTCAGCGACGCGGCCGATGCCGCGATAGTTTGCATTTTTATAGAGTGTAATTGCGGACGTGTTGTCCTCGCGCACTTCGAGCCGCAGCAGAATGCGGTCATGATCCATCGCGGCTTTCTCCGCAGCCGCAAGCAGCGCCTTGCCATAGCCTTTGCCTCCCTGCCCCGTGGCCACCGCCAGCGAATAAAGCCGGGCGAGCGCAGCACCAGCGCGAAACAGGATCATGGCGTAACCGCAGATCTGCCCGTCAGCCTCGATGACAATCGTTTCGGCGGTCGGGCGGTCAATCAGGGTGCGGAAAGAGCGGCGGGAAATCCGGTCAGCCGGAAACACCGCCTTCTCGATCGTATCAAGCGCATCAATGTCAGAAATGGTGGCTGGGCGTATCCGCGGTGCGGACATGGGAGTTTCCGAAAAAACGAGTGATCACAGCCATTGGCGGCCAGCCTCTCAGGCGCGCGAATCATGGCTGATTTGTGTCAGTCTGTCACCGGGTCTGGTTGATATTTCGCGGCAGTGCCCGGGGCTGGAAATGGAGCAAAAAGTTGACCCGGATGATTGCACTCCCCACATGGAGATCTGCCGCCGAACAGGCACTGCGCGCAGCCCTGCCCGCGGTGTCTCTGGTTTCCGGCGGCGATCGAAAGAGGAACGCCAGCAATGATCATTGAAGCCGCCAGATTGAGCGGATCCAACCTGTTCTCACCCGCTTCACGCTCGGTTCTGTTCAAGTCGCTTGGCCTGACAGCGCTGCTGCTGGTGGGGCTGTGGTTTGGCCTTGGAGAGATGTTCTCGGTGTTGGCGATGCCGTGGCTCGAAAATCTACTGCCGGGACTGCCCGACTGGGCCGGATGGGCGGGCACCATAGCCGCGATCATCGCCGGTATCGGGCTGGCGCTGGTGCTTGCGCTGTTTGTCGCACCCGTGACGGCTGCAATGGCAGGCCTGTTTCTCGATGACATCGCCGACGTGATCGAGATCCGCGACTATCCCGACGAGACACCCGGCAGGCCGATGCCGCTC
>Ga0163215_101044_pt1 | contig 22982 bp, 22 predicted proteins | sample SynspAceP_FD_185934 | JGI IMG/M metagenome (GOLD analysis project Ga0163215, IMG submission 185934) | Saline lake microbial communities from Ace Lake in Antarctica - Synechococcus sp. Ace-P (Hybrid Assembly) | ecosystem: Environmental > Aquatic > Non-marine Saline and Alkaline > Saline | place... | reverse complement strand
GGCTTGGATTGCTGGCGTCACGTGGACTGAACCTGACGACAGCAAATTTCAATTTTTCGACGTCGAGTGCAACGCTTACCCTCGAACTTGTCCGGCAAGGCTTTGGGATTGGCATTCTTCCGATCGAGATCGGGGAGTCTTATCCAGAACTTGAAAATACCTCTTTGGCGTTTGAACCTATCAAGATTGAGACTTGGTTGGTGGCCCACCGTGAGCTTAAAACAAATCTGCGTATTCGCTTGGTTTTTGATCTGCTGGCGGAAGGCATTGGATCGAAGCAATAGGGCTTGTTCTTCAGGCTGAGTCCTTGAGAACTGACACCAACATTTTCAATCAATAAGTCTTGGGTTGCGCAGGCGCATAAACATCCGCAGCATCTACAAAGCGCCAAAATGCAGTCATTTTAGCGAGCGCAGCAACAACACCTTTTGTCCGCTCTGCGGTTGTCAGGGAACAGCGCAACAAATGTCGGTCCATCCCGACTTAGCCGTTCGCGATCAGCGTAGCGAATGAGGAAGAAGAGCCCGAATTGACCAATGTTGCAGACCCGGAGAATGGCGGCATTCCACACGGGTTTGTGGTTTTGCCCGGGGGGGGCGAGCCAACTGGCAATCGCAGTGCTGCATCTTCATATTGTCCGTGACCTTCAGAGCAACGCCTGACGTTTACCTTTAGGCCCAATTGCGGTCATTCGTTCCCAACGCAGCGAATGTCGGCTACCCGCCCATTTTTGCCGCCGCCCAAGACCAACATTTTGGACCCTTTGTCCGCAGAACGGTGATCCGATATTCATCGATTAATAGGTCCTGACCCTAATTGCCGCTCTCATTTGCACACACAGCCGGCAACCCGCCAATCACCAGGTCAGTGACGATGTCGGCATAGGCGTCACGGTCCACCAGTCCGCCCGGCTTGTACCAGAGATAGAACCAGTTGAGCATGCCGAAGACCGACATCGTCACCGGCCCCACCAGTTCCGGACGGCTTGAAAACCGGTCCGGCTCGATCTCCCGCACGCTTTGCGACATGCAGGAGACCAACCGGCGCTGCAGGGCGCGCAGATGCTTCTGGTTTTCCTCAGGCAGCGAGGAAAGAGCATCGAGCTGCACCTTGTGTTCGGCGTCGGAATCCCGATAGGCAATCAGGATCGCGCGGATCAGGGCGCGGAGCCGCTCCGAGGCTGATCTCGGCTGCTTCGCCTCTGCCTCCACCACATCCACCAGCTCTGTCAGATGCGTATCGATGATATCGAAAAGCAAAGCATCCTTGGATGGATAGTAGTGGTATATCAAGGCCTTGGAAACACCACAGGCCTCCGCCAACTTACCCATCGAGGCCCGGTCAAAGCCCTGTTCAGCGAAAAACACGGCGGCGGTCTGCAAGATCGCCTCGCGTTTTGCTTCGTGATCCTTGGCAATCGTCCGGGCCATCGGTTCAGGTCCGGTTCCGGTTGTCGACCACGCGCTTGGCCTTGCCCTCGGACCGAGCCACATTGCCGGGTTCCTGGACATTGATCCGCGCGCTGACACCGACAGTGCTTTTGATGTGGTGTGCCAGTTCTTTGCCCGAAGCCGTGCGCGCATCGTCGCCGACGGCCACGCCCGTGCATTCGACATGCACGGTCATTTCATCCATCCGGCCGGACCGGCTCAGTTCAATTTGGAAATGCGGTGCGAGGCCCGCACATTTGAGGATCTGCTCCTCGATCTGGGTCGGAAACACATTGACCCCGCGCAGAATGATCATGTCGTCTGAGCGGCCGGTGATCTTCTCCATCCGCCGCATCGAGCGCGCGGTGCCCGGCAACAGCCGCGTCAGGTCGCGGGTGCGGTAGCGCACCATCGGCAACGCTTCCTTGGTCAGCGTGGTAAACACCAGTTCGCCGATTTCCCCGTCAGGCAGCACTTCCTCGGTAATCGGATCGATCACCTCGGGGTAGAAATGATCCTCCCAGATGTGCAGCCCGTCCTTGGTCTCGACGCATTCATTGGCCACGCCCGGTCCCATGATTTCCGACAGCCCGTAAATATCGACCGCATGCATGTCGAAAGCCTGTTCGATCTCGCTGCGCATCGCATTGGTCCACGGTTCCGCGCCAAAAATGCCGACTGCCAGCGAACTTTCGCGCGGGTCGATCCCCTTGCGCCGGAACTCGTCGAGGATCGACAGCATGTAGGACGGCGTCACCATGATCACGCGTGGCTTGAAATCGGTGATCAGCGAAACCTGCCGTTCAGTCATTCCGCCAGAAACAGGAACCACCGTGCAACCCAGCCGTTCCGCACCGTAATGCGCTCCGAGGCCGCCGGTGAACAACCCGTAGCCATAGGAGACGTGAACGATATCGCCCGGCCGTCCGCCGGAAGCGCGGATCGAGCGGGCCACCAGGTCAGACCATCGGTCGATGTCGCCCGAGGTGTATCCCACCACAGTCGGCTTGCCGGTCGTGCCTGACGAGCCATGCAGGCGCGAGATTTGCTCGCGCGGCACCGCAAACATGCCGAAGGGGTAATTGTCCCTCAGATCAAGCTTGGTCGTGAACGGAAATTTCGCCAGATCGGCGAGCGACTTGAGATCGTCCGGATGCACACCTTTGGCGTCGAACGACGCCTTGGTGTGCGGCACATTCGCGTAGGCATGCGCCAGCGACCATTTCATGCGGCTGAGCTGAAGCGCCGAAATCTCGTCGCGCGATGCAATCTCGATTGGATCAAGGCTTGCCCGGTCGGGCGTAAGATCAAGCATTGGATTCTCCTGCAATACCGGGCGCCAGTTCGATCAAGATCCGCGCCCGCTCCCTAATTTGTCGTCATGTCTGCCAGTCAGTCGGCCGATTCATCAAAATGCGTGCCAGAGACAGTCCGCGACATCCCCCGGAACTCGGCAATGGCAACGCCATCGTCGCGCGTCACCGTCACGTCGTAGACGCCGGATCTGCCGGCCAGTGTTACTTCGCGCGCCGTCGCTGTCAGCCGGTCACCCTCCCGCCCCGGCGCCAGAAACGCCACCGAGCAATGCTGCGCCACTGTCACTTTATTATGGCTGTTGCAGGCGAATGCGAAGGCGCTGTCGGCCAGCGTGAAGATAGCACCACCATGGCAGCTGCCATGGCCGTTGAGATGGTCCTTGCGCACCACCATCGAAAGCGTTGCCACACCCGGCCCCACCGCTTCGACGGTCATGCCCATGCCCTTCGTGGTGTGATCGTCTTTCAGCATCACTTCAGACGAGCGTTCGGCGCGTTCCTGATCCGAGATCCCACTCATTCCGGGTCTCCGAATTTCGGCTCGCGTTTTTCAAGAAAGGCGCTGACGCCTTCCGCATAGTCAGCGGAAAATCCGGCTTCACGCTGGGTTTCGGCTTCAAGGTCGAGATGCGCATCAAGTTCCTGCCCGGCCGCCGCCTGGATCAGGCTCTTCATCCGGCCCAGCCCGGCGGTCGATCCCGCTGCAAGGCGGATGGCAAGCGCCCGCGCTTCCGTCATCAGCTCCACATCATCAACCGCCTGCCAGATCATGCCCCAGTCGGCGGCTTTCTCGGCAAGAACAGGCTCTGCAGTCATGGCAATCGCCTTGGCTCGCGCCTCACCGATCAGCCGTGGCAGCATCCACGAGCCACCTGCATCGGGGATAAGCCCGACCCGGGCAAAAGACTGGATGAATTTTGCGCTGCGCGCCGCCAGCACAATGTCGCACGCCAATGCTACATTGGCCCCCGCTCCCGCGGCAACGCCATTGACGGCGCAAACAATAGGTTTCGGAAGCGCCCGGATGCGCCGGATTAGTGGATTGTAAAATCGGGTCAGTGTGTCGCCAAGATCTGGCGGACCGGACATCTTTGCCGGATCGCGGGCACTGAGATCCTGACCGGCGCAGAAGCCGCGTCCGGCGCCAGTCAGCAGCACTGCCCGGCAGCGCTTGTCATTGCGCGCCATGTCCATACATTCGGCCAGGGCCACATGCATTTCGTCGTTGAAAGAGTTCAGTCGATCGGGCCGGTTCAGCGTGATTTCCAGCACGCCGCCGTTCCAGGAATGTAAAACCGGTTCGCTCATCGATGGGGTCCTCCTGAAAATAATGGTTGCATAAGCCGACCGGTTGGTCAATTAATAATCTGCATGTATTTGAAACCTAAAGTTTCGTGAAATCACTATAGGAGTCGCCATCATGACCACCCGTTCAGCCACACCAGAATCAGGCCCGGGCGCAAAGGTCGTCGGTGTCGTCATCGAGAACGATCACGCGCTGGTCACCATCGACAATCCTCCGGTCAACCCGCTCTCGGTCAGCGTCCGCAAGGGCCTGATGGAAGCCGTGAAGACCATCAACGAAGCCAAGTGCAAAACGGCAGCGATTGTCTGTGCCGGACGCACCTTTGTGGCCGGCGGCGACATCTCGGAATTCGCCGGACCTCCACCGTTGCCGCATCTACCCGACGTGCTCGACGCCATTGAAGCCAGCACCACCCCGTTCATCGCCGTCATGCATGGCACTGTGCTCGGCGGAGGCCTCGAACTGGCGCTCGCCTGCGCCTGGCGCATCGCCGACGAGAAGACGAAATTCGGCCTGCCTGAAGTCACTCTCGGCCTCATCCCCGGCGCCGGCGGCACCCAGCGCCTGCCCCGCGTCATCGGACTGGAACGCGCCGCGCGCATGGCTGCCAATGGCAAGCCGGTGAACGCCAAGACATTTGAAGAGTTCGGCGGACTGGATCTGGTCTTCAGTGGCGATGCAATGCAGGCCATTGCATCCTTCCGGGATACCCTGCCTGCTCGGCCCGCGAACACCTCTGCCCGCACGGTTGAAGACGCAGACCTCACCGCGCTCAAGGCAGAAATCACCAAATCGGCAAAAGGCTCGAACGCACCGATGATCGCGCTCGAAACCACTGCGCTCGCAGCCAAGCTGTCTTTTGCGGAAGGCAGCAAGATTGAACGCCAGACCCATCTCGATCTGCGTGACAGCGCCCAGTCGCGTGCACTGCGCCGGCTGTTCTTCGCCAGCCGTTCGGTCACCCGACCTGCCCGACTGAAAGCCTTTGATCCTGCAACAATCCAGCACGTCGCCATCGTCGGCGGCGGCCTGATGGGCGCAGGCATCGCAGCTGCCAGCCTTGCCGCCGGTCATCGCGTCACCCTGCTCGAACGCGACACAGAAAGCGCTGACGCCGGCAAGGCCCGCGTCGAAGCCATCATCGCCAAGGATCTGGCCTCAGGCCGCATCACGGATGCCAAGGCCGAGGCCCGCCGCGCCGCCTTTGCCGCTGGTGCAGATTACTCTGCAGCAGCCGATGCAGACATCGCCATCGAGGCTGTGTTCGAGGACCCGGAAGTCAAGCGCGCGGTGTTCAAGCAGCTCTCGGATGTCATGTCCGAGACGGCACTGATTGCCACCAACACCTCCTATCTTGATCCCAACATGATCAGCGAAGGCATGCCGGGACCAGGCCGTTTCCTCGGCCTGCATTTCTTTAGCCCCGCCAACATCATGAAACTGGTCGAAGTCGTCGGCACCTCGGTCACCACCGATGAGACCATGTCGACCGCTTTCGCCTTCGCCCGCGGCCTCGGCAAGATCCCGGTCGAAACAGGCGTCTGCGATGGCTTCATCGGCAACCGCATCCTCTCGGCCTATCGCCGCCAGGCCGATTACATCGTCGCCGATGGCGCTTCACCCTATGATGTCGATAAGGCGATGCGCGGCCTCGGCATGCCGATGGGGCCTTATGAATTGCAGGACCTGACCGGGCTGCAGATCAGTTGGGCCAACCGCAAGCGCCAGTTGGCCGCGGGAACATGGCCCGGCCGTTATGTCGATATCGCAGACAAGCTTTGCGAAATCGGCCGTCAGGGCCGAGGCAGCCCGGCAAAAAAGGGCTGGTACGATCACACCGAAATTGCGGGCAAGCAGGATCCCGACGTCGAAACCATGGTGGCTGAATACCGCACCGAACACGGCACCGCGCAGCAGGCCTTCACCGCAGACGAGATCGTCATGCGCATCATGGCGGCCATCGTCAACGAGGCCAATCTGATCCTCGAAGAGGGCATCGCCACCAGCGACACTGCGGTCGATATCGTCTGGACCGAGGGCTATGGTTTCCCCAAGCATCTGGGCGGCCCGATGTTCTGGGCTGAAGAGACAGGCATGGACCGCATGCGTGCGGCCTTCGCAGCCATCCAAGCGCAGAGCCCCGGCTCGTGGAAAGCCGCAAGCGTGTTCAAGGGCTGACGCGCCCCCATAGACTGCAAGACGACAGGCGGACCGCCGCCGTGAGGAGAGAGACATGGGTTTGATCAATGTGCACAGCTATCTCGCTGGCCAATGGACCGCTGCTGATGACGGCGCCCGCGCCATAGCCAGCGCAGTCAGAGGTGAGCCTCTGGCGATTGCCGGTCAGGCGAGCCTCGACACCCAGGCCATGATCAATTTCGCCCGAACCAAGGGCGGACCGGCACTTCGGGCAATGAGCTTCCACGACCGCGCCCGCATGCTCAAGGCGCTGGCGCTGGAACTCGGCAAATTCAAGGACGAGCTCTATGCGCTGTCCTATACAACAGGCGCCACCAAGCCCGACTCGATGATCGACATCGACGGCGGCATCGGCACCATGCTGGTCTATGCCTCAAAGGGCCGCCGCGAGATGCCCGACGGCGACATATATGTCGATGGCGAACTGGAGATGCTCTCGCGCAACGGCACCTTTGTCGGTCAGCACGTTGCCACCTCGCTGCAGGGTGTCGCGGTTCACATCAACGCCTTCAACTTCCCGGTCTGGGGCATGCTCGAAAAGCTCGCCCCTACCCTGCTCGCCGGCATGCCGGCCATCGTCAAACCGGCCACCGCCACCTGCCACGTCACCGAGCAAGCCGTCCGCCGCATGATCGAAAGCGACATCCTGCCAGAAGGCGCGCTGCAGCTGGTGTCAGGTGGGCTGGGCGATCTGCTCGACCGGCTCGATTATCAGGACGTGGTCGGCTTCACCGGCTCGGCCAAAACCGCTCTGATGCTGCGCTCCAATCCGATCCTGCTGGAAAAAAGCGTCCGTTTCGTTGCCGAGCAAGACAGCCTCAACGCCTCCGTGCTCGGCCCTGACGTCACCGAGGGTAGCCCGGAATTCGACATTCTGGTCAAGGAAGCCGTTCGCGAAATCACCGCCAAGGCCGGCCAGAAATGCACCGCCATCCGCCGCATCATCGTGCCTGAAGCCCTGCTCGGCCCGGTTGGCGAGGCGATGGCCGCAAAACTGGCAAACATCCGCATCGGCGATCCGGCGCTCGAAACCACCCGCATGGGTGCGCTGGCGTCGGCCGCCCAAAAAGCCGACGTGCTCGACAAAGCCCGCCAGATCGCAGCCGAATGCCGTGTGCTGACCGGCGATCCCGACGCCTTCGAAGTCGACGGCGCCGACAAAACCAAGGGCGCTTTCGTGCCGCCGATGCTGTTTGCCTGCGATGATCCCGACGCGGCCGACGCCGTACACTCGGTCGAGGCCTTCGGCCCGGTGGCAACGCTGATGCCCTACCGCGATCTGGCCCATGCCGGCCAACTGATGAACCGCGGCCGCGGCAGCCTCGTCGCCTCCGTCATCACCCATGATCCTGCCGTTGCGCGGTCTCTGCTGATGGACGCCGGCGCCGCCCATGGCCGCATCTATGTCAACAACCGCGACAGTGCCAAGGAAGCCACTGGCCACGGCTCGCCACTGCCGCACATGGTTCACGGCGGCCCCGGACGCGCTGGCGGCGGCGAGGAACTCGGCGGCATCCGCGGCGTCATGCATTACATGCAGCGCACCGCCATCCAGGGCAGCCCCGACATCATCTCCGGCATCACCGGCACCTGGATCAAGGGCGCCGCCAAGCCAATATCATCCGCCCACCCCTTCACCCGCAGCTTCGACGAACTCGCCATCGGCGACACCATCGAAGCCGGCCCGCGCACGGTGACGCTGGAGGACATCGAGACCTTCGCCCACTTCACCGGCGACACCTTCTACGCCCACATGGACGAGGAAGCCGCCAAGGCCAATCCGTTCTTCCCCGGCCGCGTCGCGCACGGCTATCTGCTCTTGTCTTTCGCCGCCGGCCTGTTCGTCTCCCCCGATCCCGGCCCGGTGCTCGCCAACACCGGTCTCGACGGGCTGAAATTCATGAAACCCGTCTCGCCCGGCGACGCCATCTCAGTGGCGCTGACCGTCAAGCGCAAGACCCGTCGCACCGACGAGTATGGCGAAGTCCGCTGGCATGTTGCGGTCACCAATCAGGATGGTGACGACGTGGCCGAATACGAGCTGCACACGATGAATGAATATGGCTGACGACATGGGGGACAGGACACAATGACCACCGCGGCTGTAGAGCACTGTTCCACCACCCCGTCCTACCGGACTTGATCCAGACAAGCGAAGCGACGTCGTAGCCTCCGGTATCCAGCGACCCAGCCTCTGCCGGGTCAAAGGCTCTCTTCAGCCCAGGGACTTGGGTTGACTGGATCCCGGCTCAAGGCCGGGATGACGGAGCCTAAAGCGATACCATCCCAATACAGACCTTGTGTCTGTATCCGTCCCTGCATCGCGCCAAAAATCGCGCTCGATTTCCGGGCCGATGCTGTTAGGGTCGCCGCATCAGCCCCGGGGTGAATATCTTGCTGCAAACACCGAAAAAACTACGAAGCCAGACCTCGACCGGCATCATTTTGATGTGCACCGGCATTGCCTGCCTCTGCGTCAATGACGCGCTGGCCAAAACCCTGACGGTGACCTACTCGCCGCTTCAGATCCAGTTTTTGCGCAACGCCATCGCCCTGCCCTTCACCATTCTGATCGCCTGGAAAATGGGCGGCGGCGCTGCACTGCGCTCGCATCGGCCCGTAGCACATTTCATGCGCGGCGCGCTCTGGATCGGCGCAACCTATCTGTTTTTCACCTCCATCCGCTATCTGGACCTGGCCGAAGCCACGGCGCTGGTCTTTGTCGCACCGCTTTTCATCACCGCACTTTCGGCCCTGTTCCTGCGCGAACAGGTGGGCTGGAAGCGCTGGCTGGCAGTCCTCGTCGGCTTCATCGGCGTCCTGATCGCCGTCCGTCCCGGCACATCGACCTTCCAGACCGTTTCGCTGCTGCCCGTCGCCACCGCCTTCGTCTACGCGCTGCTGATGCTGTCGGCCCGCTGGGTGGACAGTCGCGAAAGCGTCTGGACGCTGCTGCTCTACATGACCGGCACCGGCGCCGTCCTCAGCCTCTTCCTGGTGCCCTTCGTCTGGACCCCGGTCAGACCCGAAGACCTCTACCTTTTTGCCGCTGTCGCCATCTTCGGCACCGCTGGCATGACCATGATGACCCAGGCCTTCCGCCTCGCCCCCGCCGTCGTCGTCGCCCCGCTCGATTATACCGCCATCATCTGGGCAACAGCGCTGGGCTGGCTGTTCTGGAACGAGATCCCCGACGCGTTGACCTTCGTCGGCGCCGCCGTGATCATCGCCAGCGGCGTGTTCATTATTTGGAGGGAGCACAGGGTGTGGAGGTGAAGGAGGGCGAGCGAAAACGAGCAGTCAACCAATGACAATGGCGCTGGTTCACGGCTCGCACTACTATCTGCGAAATCTCCGGTATCGGCCGAGTCCGGATGTTCCTTCTGTAACAGAAATGATGCGATGCCGCCCGTGATTGCGGCCATTCGTGTTTGGCCCAGCATTTCAATTCTGCAGATGACAGCAACGCGGAAAAGGAAGAAACGCTCTCGCGGTAATGTGAGCCGGGCTGTCGGTCCATCTGGCTGCATGTTTTACGGTCAATTACCGCGCCGCGCATCCAATTGGATGCGCAAAGGCCGCTGTAACACTTTGAAATGATGCCTGTACGTTATCGTTCAAATGAATACTTTTGAACGCGACATGCATTAGGCCGCTTGACCCAATCCATCCCGCATGGGTTTGGACTCTGTCTGAGTTTGTGACCAAAGGAATGTTTCAATAGGCACCGGCTTGGCCACAAGATAACCTTGTCCGTTGGTGACACCTGCCTTCACAAGCGCTTCCAGTTGTGTCTCCGTCTCAATGCCTTCGGCGACTATTTTCATGCCAAGGCGACGAGCGAGCCCCACTAGCAATTCGATGATGGCATCAGCCACCGGTTCCTTGCCAACAACATCAACAAACTTCTTGTCAATCTTGATTACATCCAGAGCCACATCCTGGACACTGGACAGACCGTTATGTCCCGTCCCCATGTCATCGAGAGCAATCTTGAAGCCAAGGCCACGCAGCCGGGCAACAGCTGACCTGAACTCGTTTATGTCGTCAATGGCCTGTCTCTCTGTAATCTCCAACACAACTTGCCTTGTGGCAACACCTGCATGGTTCGTGAGTTGCAAAAGCTCTTTTTCGAATCCTTCCGAAGCGAAATCAGTCGGCACGATGTTGAATGCGACCGCGAATGCCCGATCTTTGCGCAGATATGGAGCAAAAGCCTCAAGCACAATTTTAATGACATGGCGGGTCATGGGGACAATCATGCCTGTAGCCTCAGCAAGCGGGACAAAATGCGCCGGAGGTACGACGGTCCCATCGGGCTTAATCCAACGCATCAAAATTTCACACCCGGTCACCTGACGTGTCGCAAGGTCAAAAGTTGCCTGCGCATAGGGTACAATTTCGTGATTGATCATCGCCTGCCGCAAGCTCTCGCGAGGCGTTGTCGGCCGCCGCAACTCGCGAACCACCAACCCGCTGACAAGTAGACCGAGGGCAGCGCCCAATGCGATCAGCGTTCGCCGGTTCTCGCCATTCCAGTTCGCCAAGCTTGTGTTGTCCAATCTCAATTCAGCCGTCACTGGAAACCGGTCCGATGAGGACGATACAGAAACCGAGTGTAGCGGATCGAGTTCGCGTCCGAAGTTTCCGAATTCACCAAGGCCAGCAACACTCAAACCCTCGCGGGCGTCATCCCTAATTTCAGACGGAAGAGCTCCAAACCGGTTTGCCGCAAGATCCACGCCGATCACATAGGTCAATTGGTCGGTGGCCTTCCACGATATGCCGAGAAATTCCCTGCCGGTGGCATTGAGTTTGTGCAGTGCATAATTTTCATTGAGCGCGAGTACACCGGCAGAAACATCCACCAACCGGCCAGATCCAGAAAATGCCGAACATAATTGTTGTCCGTCTGCACCCAGAATGATCACGTCCTTGATATTGCTTCCGCTGTGCACAATGTTTTGTATGACGTTCAGTGCCTCTGCACCGCAAGGCACAGGCGCTTTGTCAGCAACTTCGAATGCCGTGAGAATGGCATAATCGACATTGTACTCAACCTGCTTTAGCGCATTCGTAGCGAGTGTCTTCAAAGCCTCATTATTGTGTTGTCGTTGCCAGCGATCGTGAATGAGCATGGCGAGTACACTGAACAGAACTGTGCACGAAACGGCGATCACCGCATCGCGCAAAAGCTTTGAAACCTTCAAGCTTCTAATCAAACCCGTATCTCCGTCATCGACCAAGTATGCCTTGATCTTGTTAAGCGGGAGTTCACAGGCCTTGAATTTCGAGGCGTGCCAATCACGGTTTTCATACTGGCATCAACCTACCACCGGGTCCGGCAATCGGATCTTCACGTATCAGAGATGTGCCCTGCCAGATGATGATGGAATGGCAAAAGGACAACGGCTCATTTAATGCGGATATCTGGCAAGGATCGGCTTAACATCGAACTGAGCCCTCAAGCGGTCAAACAGCACGATTCATGGAAACACGTCGAATGGACGTCCTTTTTTCGCAAATTGTCATTTCCTGCACGCAGTTTCAGCAAACTCAAACTTCCCACGCAAGACTCCAATCTGAAGCCCAAGGGCGAAATGGCGCTTTGTCCACACTCCGGCCATCTACGTTGCGAAAATGCCCCTGCGACGGTTGAAGGTTCCTTTTGCTGAATTTGCACCTGCTTATTCGCATCTGCGGCAAATGACCGTTTCCCGCCTAATCCCGCGCTTTGCAGTCATTCGAATTCTTCTGTGCGGGACTACCCAACGCTCAATACCCCATCCTCCCCTCACCCATAGCGCTCCGCCGTCAGTCCCTCGAACGAGATCTCCGGCGTTTTGCCCAGCACCACATCGGCCACCGCCCGGCCCGAACCGCAGGCCATGGTCCAACCCAACGTGCCGTGACCGGTGTTCAGATACAGATTGTCATAGCGCGAGGCCCCGAGAACCGGCGTGCCGTCCGGCGTCATCGGCCGCAAGCCCGTCCAGCCTTCGGCTTTGGTGATGTCGCCGCCCTTGGGGAACAGGTCACCGATCACGTGCTTGACCGTGTCAGTCGCGTGCGGCCCGAGACGGTTGGAATAGCCGGCTATCTCGGCGGTGCCGGCAACGCGGATGCGGTCGCCGAGCCGGGTAATGGCCACCTTGTGGGTCTCGTCCATGATGGTCGATTGCGGCGCAAACGCATCGTCGGTCACCGGCAGCGTCACAGAATAGCCTTTTACGGGATAGACCGGCAGATTGACGCCGATGGGCTTGAGCAAGCGCGGACCAAAACTGCCGAGCGCGCAGACATAGGCGTCGCCTTCGATCCTCCCGGCAATCTCGGTGTCCACCCCGGCAATCCGGCCATTTTCCACCGCGATGGCACGGATCGACTGGCCATACTGGAATTCGACGCCCATCTCGGCGCATTTCTCCGCCAGCGCCATGGTGAACATGCGGCAATCGCCGGTGCGGTCGGCTGTCAGCCGCAACCCTCCGACAAACTTGTTGCGAACCTCGTCGAGCGCCGGTTCAACCGCAATGCAGGCGTCGCGGCCCAGCACCTCGTAGGGGGAATCATACTCCGCCAGAATCTCCTGATCGGCCCGCGAATCCTTCATCTGCTTGGCGTTGCGGAACAGCTGCAGAGTTCCCTGCTCGCGCCCATCATAGTCGATGCCGGTCTCACTGATCAGGTCGGGCATCACATCGCGCGAATAGTTTGACACCCGCACCATCCGGCCCTTGTTGACCCGGTAGCTCTCGTCATTGCAATTGGCTAGCATCTGCAACCCCCACTTCCACATGGTCGGGCTGATCAGCGGCCAGATGAACAGCGGACGCCGCTTCATGAACAGCCATTTCAGCGCTTTCACCGGCACCCCCGGTGCGGCCCAGGGCGAGGTCATGCCGTAGCTCAGCTCGCCGGCATTGGCATAGCTGGTTTCCAGCCCCGGCCCGGTCTGCCGGTCAAGCACCACAACTTGCGCCCCGCCCTTGGCCAGATAATAGGCCGTGGTCACCCCGATCACGCCAGCTCCCATAACGACAACTCTCATGACTGACCACCTTCCCGGCTTTTCACGCGCACATTGCAGCAAATGAAACCCGATCCTAGGGTAAATAATCCGCGGTGCAAGCGATGCCGGAAGACGGGGTCCAGTCAGCCTAAAGCTCTTTGAACACCTGCTCGCAATAGTCGACAAACGGCAACGTCAGGGCGCCGGGGGCATGGTCCGCTTTGTACGCAGCGACGATTGGCATGGGCGGCAGGTTTTCCTCAAGCTCGACCGGCACCACCCGGCCACCGTCATAGGTTTCATTTGCAACCGGACGCATCGCCAGCAGCGAAACCCCAAGCCCATTGGCAACGCTGCATCGCACAGATTCGATCGAGGCGGAGCGAAACACGATGCGTGGGCTGATGCCGTGATGGGCAAAAATCGAGTGGAAATACTCCCGGCTTCGCGGGGCATCAAACAGAATGTAATCCTCCGACGCGATCTCGCTCAACGACACCGATGTGCTGTGCGCCAGCCGGTGACCCTCGGGCACGATGAGATAGGGTTTGGCGGCTGACAGCCCGCGCCAGGCAAACTGATCCGGATCCAGCCCGAGATCATACATGATGGCCAGATCGATCTGGTTTTGCCCGATCGCAAGCATCAGTTCTTCCTGCAGCATCTCCTTGACCTCGAGAACAACGCCCGGAGCCAGATCGCGATAACCGCGCACGATCCGCGCCAGGCAGAACGGCGCGATGGATTGAAAACAGCCAAGCCGGATTGTGCCGGTCCGGTTGTCAGCGATGCCTTCAATGGCCTGATCAACCCGGCCCGCGCACGCCAGCAATTCCTCTGCATGACGCAGGAACTCGGTGCCCTGCGCCGTCAGCACCATACCGCGCGCATGAAGCCGCCGGAACAGCACCAGCCCGGTCATGTCCTCAAGCTTGCTGATCGACTGGGCCACCGCAGGCTGCGAAATCCCGATTGCCCGCGCCGCCGACGCGATACCCCCGGTTTGCGCGACCGCCCGGAAATACTCGCATTGCCGTAGGGTGATTTTGCTCATGGCTTTTTGTAAGCCAAGTTTCTCTTTCTCAAAAGCATCAATAATACAATTTTTTCAATTCTTCCGCGCTGTGTAGTGCTTGTCAGGCCATCACTCGAACCTGTTGATGAGGACAGATCATGGACGTGAATCAGATTGTTGACTTGACCACCTATCCCATTGGAAATTCTGACTTTCGTGCTGCCTGCCGCAAGACATACGAAGACCACGGCATTCTGGTGATGCCGCACTTCGTGACGCAACCCGCGATCGAGGCGATCCAGGCCGAGGGGCGCGAGAACGAGGACAAGGTTTTCGCAAGCTCGGCCAAGCACACGGTCTATCTCAGCCCGCAGGACCCAGACTTTGCCACTGATCACCCGCGCAACAGGCTTGTCGTATCCTCGAAAGGCTGCATTACCGATGATCTGATGCCGCAGGAATCCGCGCTCAGAACGCTCTACAACGCGCCAGTGTTTCGCGACTTCCTCTGCGAAGTCCTGGGTGAAACCGCGCTCTATGAGTACGCCGATCCGTTGTCGTCGATCAATCTCCACTTTGCCAAAACCGGCCAGGAACTCGGCTGGCATTTTGACAACTCGTCCTTCGCCATAACGCTGATGGTTCAGCCCCCCGAACGCGGCGGCAAGTTTGAATATGTCAACGCCGTACGCGATGCCGATGCCGGCGAAATGAATTTCGAGGCCGTCGCTGACATTCTCGACGGCCGGACAGAAGTCGAGCAATTGAGTGCGGAAGCCGGCACGCTGGTGTTTTTCCGCGGACGCAATTCGATCCACCGCGTCGCCCCGAATGAAGGCGAACGCACCCGCATGCTCGCCGTACTCGCCTACAACACCGAGCCGGGCGTCTCGCTGTCCGAGGCAGCCCGCATGACCTTTTATGGCCGAACCGGCTGATCGCGTCCACCAAGCTGGCAAATGACACCGTCAGGCCGGCCATTTCTGTGAGAACAGCAGATGGAGGCACATGAAACCGGTGGCCTGACGTTTGTGCTGCATGGCCGTGGTGTTCATTGTAGACTGGTTGCTGATGACCATATGTCATCAGACGGATTCATGTGTCTGCACTGCCGCTAAGGACCAAAAATGTCATCCCAGGATCGAAAACTCACCAGTCCATCCGCGCTTCGCAACCGCGACCCGATCTCAGATCTGTTGCGTAATGTCCTGCCCGAAACGGGAACAGTGCTCGAGATTGCCAGCGGCTCCGGCGAGCATGTGATCCATTTCGCCAGCCTGTTTCCAAACCTTGACTGGCAACCCTCCGATCCGTCACCGGAAGCCCGCGCCTCCATTCAAGAGTGGGTCAAGACCGAAGCCGTCACCAACGTGGCTCCGCCGCTCGATATCGACGCCTCGAGCGAGGCCTGGCCGATTGAACGGGCCGACGCGATGATCGCCATAAACATGATCCACATCAGCCCCTGGCCAGCCACACAAGGCTTGCTGGCGGGCGCAGGCAAACTGCTGCCAAGCGGCGGAACGCTCATCCTCTACGGTCCATACCAACGGCAAGGCCAACCGCTTGTTCCAAGCAATGTGGATTTCGACGCAAGCCTGCGCTCCAGAAACCCCACCTGGGGCATCCGCCTGCTCGAGGATGTGGAAAGCCTTGCCGAGCAATCCGGACTGGCCCTGACCTCCATCACCGAAATGCCCGCCAACAATCTCGGCGTGGTCTTCACGCGGCAGTGAGGCGGGAGGGGCACGGTGCGGCACAATCCCGTTGCGCGATCCTCCCCCGCCCGGTATTTCCTAAGCAGCGACAAGGCCGTCGACCGCCACCGGTTTCGCCCCGGGGCCGCCAAGGGGGACAAGCCGATGACCGACAACAAACCGACGCGCAAGGAAGAGGCCAAGGCCGATGCGGACATGCGCGCGGACCTCATCGCCGAAGCCACGCAGGAGATCGAGAGCCTGCGCCAGCAACTTCAGGACATGGAAAACCTTTACCAAACCACGACGGAGCACGCCGAGGTCATCGAGAACCAGCTTTCGGACAACGCAGAAATGCTCGAGCGGCTGTCGCGGAAATTGTCAAAATACCTGTCGCCGCAAGTCTATCAATCGATTTTCAAGGGCGAAACCGAGGCCAGGATTTCCGCCAAGCGCAAGAAACTCACAGTCTTCTTTTCTGATATCGTCGGCTTCACCGCGACCACCGATCATATGGAATCGGAAGAGATGACGGCGCTGCTCAACCATTACCTGACCGACATGTCGGCAATTGCCACCGCCTATGGCGCGACGGTCGATAAATATATTGGCGATGCGATTCTCGCGTTTTTCGGAGATCCCGAAACCAGGGGCGAAAAGGATGACGCGCTGGCCTGCGTAGAAATGGCGATGGCGATGCAGCGCCGGATGCGCGAACTCAAGGGCGAATGGCTCGCCCGCGGGCTGAGCCGGCCCTTCGAGTTGCGGATGGGAATCAATACCGGGTATTGCACCGTCGGCAATTTCGGCAGCGAGGATCGGATGGATTACACCATCATTGGCGGCGAGGTGAACCGCGCGGCCCGCATTCAGTCACACGCCAAGACCGGCGGCATCCTGATGTCCTATGAAACCTATGCTCTGGTTCAGGACAAACTCACCGCGATCGAGATCGACACGGTGATGATGAAGGGCCTGAGCGAGCCGGTTCGCGTCTATGAGGTGATCGACCAGGCGCACAAGGAAAGCCCGCATCTGATCGTCAGCCGCGGCACCGGATTTCGGATCGAGGTAGATACCCGCCGTCTTGATGGCGATGCGGTTGTTGCCCTGCGCAATTCGGCGCGTGGTCTGCTTGAACAGCTCGACAGCGCCGACGATTGACGCGTTGGGCTCCCGGCACGGACTGACACCACGACGCGGGGGCAGCATCAGATGATCCCGAGGTCCAGCGCCGGATAGAGGCGCGTGGACTGGCAAAACCCACTCCACCCCTCGGCCTCTCAATCGCAGCCCCTTCCCGCCCGGCTCAAATCCGTCTATTCCCTCTCCCCCATGAACACGCCCGATCCGATCACCGCAGCCATAAAAACCCGCCTCACCGCACTGCAAGCCTCGCAGCACCTGTCCGCCTGGTCGCTGATCGTCAGTTTTCTCGGTGACGCCATCGGCCGGCGCGGCGGAGTGGTCTCGGCGTCGACCCTGCAGACGCTGATGCAGCGGCTTGGCATTGGCCATGGCGCGGTGCGCACGGCCGTCTCTAGGCTCGCCGCCGAAGGCTGGATCGAGCGTTCGCGCGAGGGCCGCAACAGTTTCTATGCGCTGTCGGGTGACGTTGGCGAGACTGTTTTAAGCGCCGAGCGCCGGATCTACGCGGCATCGTCCCTGCTGCCGACCGACACGCTAAAATCCCTGGTTATCAGTGCCGACCCTCTGTCCGACGCCAGCTTGCGCGATCTCGAAACCGCAGGCGCGCTGCAGCTCGCGCCACAAGTTGTTCTGTGTTTTGCCGGTGCCGCGGATCTTCCCGCAGGCCTGCAGCTGCCCGGCGCGACAGTCGCCGATGCACCGGCCCTCATTCCGGGTACAGCCATGATTGAGCAGTTGGACAAAGCCCGGCACGTCGCCGAGATCGAGGCCCTGCGGCAGGCTTATCTGCCGGTCAGCGCAGCGCTCGATCAAGCTCCTGCTCCATCGCCCGAAGACGCCATGGCGCTCCGCTGCCTGATGATCCATGAATGGCGGCGCCTGGCGTTACGCGTGCTCGCCATTCCTGCAGATCTTGTCCAGGCGAACGATCCAGAACCCGAAACCCGCGCGCTCATCGCCTCGATCTATGCCCGCCTGCTTGCACCCTCGGAAGCCTGGCTTGACGCCAACGCCACCACGCCATCAGGTCCGTTGCCGCCGCCGGACGCGCGGTTGGGCAAGCGTTTTGGCGGACACTGATCCTCGGATCAGGTTTTGAACAACATGTTACACGCTGCGCTTGACTTTCTTTAGGCCTGTAACATATAGTATTCTCCATAGCGGAGGATCTCGATATGTACAGCCAGGGCTTAATCGGCGCGGACTCAAGCACCACGGAATCGGAAGAGTTTCTTGCCGCATTCCAGGCGCGGGTTGACCGCGAGGAAAAAATCGAACCCAACGACCCGATGCCCGAAGGCTATCGCCGCACGCTGGTGCGCCAGATCGGCCAGCACGCGCATTCGGAAATCGTCGGCATGCTGCCCGAGGGCAACTGGATCACCCGCGCCCCGTCGCTCAGACGCAAGATCGCCCTTCTGGCCAAGGTGCAGGATGAGGGCGGCCACGGCCTCTACCTCTATTCCGCCGCCGAAACGCTGGGCGTTTCCCGCGAGCAGATGACCGAAGAGCTGCTCTCCGGCAAAGCCAAGTATTCCTCGATCTTCAACTACCCGACCCCGACCTGGGCCGACATCGGCGCAATCGGCTGGCTGGTCGATGGTGCGGCGATCATGAACCAGATCCCGCTCTGCCGCTGCTCCTACGGCCCCTATGCCCGCGCCATGATCCGCGTCTGCAAGGAAGAAAGTTTCCACCAGCGCCAGGGTTACGAGATCATGATGGTTCTGGCCAAGGGCTCTGAAGAGCAGAAGGAATTGGCCCAGGACGCGCTTAACCGCTGGTGGTGGCCGTCGCTGATGATGTTCGGCCCGTCCGACACCGACAGCACCAATTCCGACCAGTCGATGAAGTGGAAGATCAAGCGCTTCTCCAATGACGAGCTGCGGCAGAAATTCATCACCGCCACGGTGCCGCAGGCCGAGTATCTCGGCCTCACCGTGCCTGATCCCGATCTCAAGTGGAACGAAGAGACGAAACTCTACGATCACGGCGAGATCGACTGGGCCGAGTTCAAGGCCGTGGTCCGGGGCGACGGCGTGATGAACCGCGACCGCCTGCGTGACCGCAACAAGGCCTGGGACGACGGCGCCTGGGTGCGCGAAGCGGCCCTCGCCCACGCCAAAAAACGCGCTGACATGAAACCGATTGCCCGGGAGGCCGCCGAATGACACCCGAATCCACACACCAGCTCACGCCGCTCTGGGAAGTCTTCATCCGCCCGCGCAACGGCTTGCATCACCGCCATGTCGGCTCGCTGCATGCAGCTGATTCAGCGTTAGCGCTGGAGTCCGCCCGCGATGTCTACACCCGCCGCGGCGAGGGCAACTCGATCTGGGTTGTCCGCTCGTCCGATATTGCCGCCTCCGATCCGTCCTTCGCCGAGCCGAATTTCGAGCCCGCCGACGACAAGATCTACCGCCATCCCTCGTTCTACGAGATCCCAGACGAAGTGGGGCACATGTGATGAGCGCGCCCGTTGCAAGCGCTGAGGAAACCGCCGTCCGCGCCATCGTCGAAATCGCTGATGACTGCCTGATCCTCGGCCATCGCCTGTCGGAATGGTGCGGCCATGCGCCGATCCTCGAGGAAGAGCTGGCACTGGCCAATATGGGGCTCGACCTGCTCGGCCAGGCCCGCGCGCTCTATGCCTATGCCGGTGAGCTCGAAGGCAAGGGCCGCAGCGAGGACGAGTTCGCCTTCCTGCGCCGCGAACGCGAGTATCGCAATTGCCTGCTGGTCGAACGCCGCAATAATGATTTTGCCCACACCATGTTGCGCCAGCTCTATTTCGCAGCCTTCATGCAGCCGCTGTGGCAGGCCATCGCCGCCAATTCGAGCGACGAGACGTTGCGCGGCATCGCTGCCAAGGCCAACAAGGAAATGACCTATCATCTGCGCCACGCCGGCGAATGGGTCATCCGCATGGGCGACGGTACTGACGAGAGTGCCGCCCGCATGGCCGACGCCGTGACTGAGCTGCACCGCTACACCGGCGAGCTGTTCATGGCCTCGCCGGCCCGCGCTCAGGCCATTACCGACGGCCTGCTGCCCGATCCGGAAACGATCCGCGCCACCTGGGACGACACCATCGCCACCGTGTTCGCTGCGGCCAAGCTGGAGCTGCCGGAAGTGCGCGTCCCGCAAAAGGGCGGCCGCGACGGCATTCATGGCGAAGACATGGGCCATCTGCTGGCCGAGTTGCAATTCATGCAGCGCGCCTATCCAGGGCAGACCTGGTGAGCCAGACGCCGACCATAAGCGAGGGCCAAAGCAGCGAAGTGGGCAACGAAGTTGCCGATTTCGAGCTCGCCCGCGCGCTCGAGGTGGCGAGCGCCGTGCCTGATCCGGAAGTGCCCTGCGTCACCGTTGCTGATCTCGGCATCCTGCGCTCGGTCAGCCGTGATGCCTCAGGCCAGATCGTCGTCAAACTGACGCCGACCTATTCCGGCTGTCCGGCGGTGATCGCCATTGAGATGGCAGTTGAAACAGCGCTGCTAAGCGCCGGAATTGACTCCATAATCGAGCGTGTCATTTCGCCAGCCTGGACCACCGACTGGATTTCCGATGAAGGCCGCGAGAAACTCCGCGCCTATGGCATCGCCCCGCCGGTGGGCTCATCCGGTGGCAGGCGCGCCTTCTTTTCCGAAGACGTTGTCGCCTGCCCGCGTTGCGGCTCAACCCACACCACCAAAATCTCCGAATTCGGCTCCACCGCCTGCAAGGCACATTACCGCTGCGACGACTGCGCCGAACCGTTTGACTATTTCAAGTGCATCTGAGGAACTGACCCATGGCCGCTCCGCGCTTTCATGAACTCGAAATTGCCGCCGTCCGCTTAGAGACCCCGGACGCCGTGGCCATCACATTCGCCATCCCCGAGGATAGCCGCGACGCCTTCGCCTTCCTGCCGGGCCAGTACCTGACGCTGCGCGCCGACATCGGTGGCGAGGACATGCGCCGGTCCTATTCGATCTGCTCGCCACTGGGTGAAACAGACCGCCGCACCGTCGGCGTCAAGCATATCGAGAACGGCCGCTTTTCCGGCTTCGCCCAGACGCTCAAGAAAGGCGACCGCATCCAGGTGATGCCGCCGCAGGGCCGTTTCACGGTTGAGGTCAGTGGCGACGATCATGAATACCTGCTGCTCGCAGCCGGTTCAGGCATCACGCCCTGCCTGTCGATCGCCAAGTCAGTGCTTGCCGGCGAGCCCAATTCCAGCGTCACCCTGCTCTACGCCAACCGCAATTCCTCCAGCGTCATGTTCCTCGATGATCTCAATGATCTCAAAGACCGCTACACCACCCGCTTCACGCTGCTGCATGTGATGGATGAGGAAGTTCAGGACGTCGAGATCATGAACGGCCGGCTTGATGCCGCCAAGCTCGAGACGCTTGCCAGCCACGGCCTGATCGATCCGGCCAAGGCCGACGCCATCTATATCTGTGGCCCCGAGCCGATGATCCGCTCCGCCTCCACCGCGATGGCAGCGATGGGCGTGAATGAGGACCGGATCAAGTTCGAGCTGTTCACCCCGGCTCCCGGTTCGGCGTCCGCGCCTGCGCCCAAACCGAAAGCCGCCAATGGCAAAGCACCGAATGGCGCCAAACACGGCGCCTCGGTCGACATCATCCTCGACGGCGCCCGCCGCACCATCGAAGTCGACGCTGCCACCGACACGGTGCTCACCGCAGCGATGAAAGCCGGCATGGACCTGCCCTATTCCTGCGCCGGCGGCATGTGCTGCACCTGCCGCTGCAAGATCGTCGAAGGCACCGCCACCATGGACGAAAATTTCTCGCTCGAGCCCTGGGAAATCGAAGCCGGCTTTACGCTCAGCTGCCAGGCGCGCCCGGATACCGACAGGCTGGTGCTGGATTTTGACGCGCAGTGAGTGAAGGTCGGGGACAGTTTACTTTCGGGCTGATGCCCGTTCATAATCAGGCTGCCGGCTGATCGCCCGAAAGTAAACTGTCCCCTGCATTTAGACAGCCGCAAACGCAGCCCGCGCGAACCGTGCCGCCGGGGTGTGAGAAGAAGTGAGATCCGGAGGGCCGCGCGCGGGCAGTGCCTCTGGTAAGCAAGTGATAGGGTGGCGCTGACAGCGCGCGGCCCGGAACTCGCCGGATGGCGTCCCCATCCGGCAGGCGGCAGCCTCGCAATGCACACGGAGGTTGGCTTCCTCACCTGCCCCTCTTCAGGGCCCTCCGTCCGGGTTGCCCCGGCCGCGGTTCGGACACACCGCGGGAGATGCTTTGGGCGCGCGTTCCGGCACGAACCCTGGCGCGAAAAACACGCCATGTCCGCCACAGGCCCGAGACCGATGTCCCGCCCCGCCCGCAGGCAGGAAAACGGAACCCGGCCCGGTGGCTGGCCGACGCAGGTTTCCCTAAGGAAAGCGCGCCGCCAGCGGAACCACGTTGGCCATCGCCTCCCCCTGCAGGCCACGCTGACGTTTGCGCGCCTGATCGAGAGGCATTCCCTCCCACCTGCATCGAAACGTTCGCGATCCATCCGGCAGCGGGAGCAGACCGAGTCTGGCATGGGGATGCAAGGTGGGGACAAAACGGCAGGGATTTTGCGAAGGAGGCCCGGAATTGCAGGCGTGGAGGTCCGGGAACGTCCCCATATCGGGAGGAAGGCGCCGGTTGGCCGCGCCTTGACGTAGGAAGCTTCACGCTGAGCTGTCTGTCCAGCAAGGGTAGAGACGAGCAGGTGGTGGTGGGGAGTTCAGGTCACTTTCAAACTCGGTCTGCTACTATCCAGAAGGCTCGGGGTTGGTCACTTTCGGCGGTGGATTCAACAGATCGCCGCAACACTTTAATCTTTGAGGGAAGATGGAGTGTCAGCAATGAAAT